>JAABUZ0100001575.1_pt1 | contig 42514 bp, 44 predicted proteins | sample 5562091 | NCBI WGS metagenome assembly JAABUZ01 (sample SAMN12813069, study PRJNA571459) | rock metagenome | isolation source: Antarctica rocks | place: Antarctica: Victoria Land, Linnaeus Terrace sud | collected 2015-12-21
ATATCTGGGCCAAACCTGGCTAGCTCGCTGGTTAGCCCTAATCATTACGCAGGGAACTCGCTAGCGTTCACTGCGAATTGATTAGGGCTTCAGCCTTGTACAGCCTTGGTACGCTCGTAACATTACTTTCATCTCATAAAAGATTTAGATGATTGCATCTTGAGTGACAATAACTAGATCATGAGAATAACGATGATATTTGTTCAAGTGATTGATTTCGTTCTCTTTATGATTTAGCTAGATATAGTTTATATGATTTACATATTTTAACTATTGAGCTCAAATTGAAGTCAATAACTTCTGAACAAACGTGATTCATCGACTTTGCGATTGACATTTTTCAATTCATCTCGTTACTGACATTTCATGCACAGATAAACAGTCGAGCGTAAAGAATCATTACAATTCATCATTGCTTCATACAAATTATATAAAAACACTAATCGAAGACTTATAGATAATGCAACGCGTATGCTCTTCATGTGAAATGAAGATAAACAACATCAGCGAGCTTGAACATCATCTTCATCACTGTCATGTTCGCTTGCATGATTGATCGCGAAAGATTCTCTGACGAAAGTTATCATCATCATCAAAATCATCATCATGCGATTCGATGCAGCTCATCTGACGCGATCATGAGACTGCAGAATGAGATTCAAACTTGAATGATTCTCACGATGAGAGTGTTCAGACGAACATCGAAGACGAAAATCAAGAATATATGTTAATAGATGATTTTGCAGAAGAGCACATGAACACTGAGATGAATAGTGCTGATTTGAATCAGAATATGAAACATATATCATCAAGAATCGAAATGATACAACTTCAGACTGAACTTCTCTTCACATCATCAGCATTGCAAGTTGAAATCTTCATTGAGACAACTGATCATGATGTTGAAACAACAGTCGACGTGTCAAAGAAAGTATCAGAGTCGTTGAGCTTGAATTCTCAAACAATCAAGAACACAGACAACAATCAATATTATTCATTTCAATGCGAAGCAAATTATGTGTTTGCTCACTGACTTCATTAAACGAAGATTATCAAAGACAGTGTTAATCAATTTTTTCAAGACTTATGCTTGCAAGTCTTACATCAACATGTCAGCTTTCATGATGCAAATAAGTGATTGACACTTCTACATCAAATTTTGTATGATGTTGAAAACGATGAGTGACATTCTTGAATGTTCACAGTCGAATTCAGTTACGAAGAAGTTCAAGAAGAGCAGCACTGCATTTTGTATTATGACATCATCGAGACACTTCAGTTCTTGTTGAGTCACTCATCATTTCAAGACGAGCTGATCTACGCATTCATTCAACATTACAATGTTGACAACTTTCAAGTCTACGATGAGATGCATACTGCTGATTGATGATGAAAAACGCAGAAGAAGCTTTCTGATGATGCTATCGTGATATCACTGTTAATTTTCATCGATAAGACAGTCTTGACTGAGCATTGAAGCAATCTATCTGCATGATTTATATATTTAACGATAGAGAATCTAAATTGATGCACAAGACATGCTCAAAAACGATCGAGATTGATTCTTCTGAAATTTCTTTTCATAGTTGACAACGACGATGACGATATCAAGTCAAAGATTTGACACATGATGTTATCAATCATACTCAAGCGTACGTTAAACATGTATCATCATGCATTAATACATGATCTCACATGTAATAGTCATTGAAGCTATGTTCAGAAACGACAATTCTGTTCTTTGCGCAAACAATAAAATAAGACAATGTTATTCAATAATCATCAAGTTCATGATGAACTACGAGAAACAAGTATTAATCACAGACATCAAGATGAATCAACAATGTTCTATCTGTCAAGTGTCATCTCATGAGCGCAAAAATTTAAACAAGACATGATCAATTCAAATGCATGCATTCATTAAAAATCAACAGAGACAACAAAGAAAGAACAATATGATCGAGAATAACTTTGCTTGAATACATTCAGTGAAAAACTTTGCATGATCACATATGTTTATCAATATTCACGAGACAATGATGATAAATATGCTACATTAACTACTTAAGAGAATCATCTCGTATCTGATGTTATGACTCAGTTAAATCATCAATGAGAATGTTTGTACAAGTCGAAGAAGAAAAGAAATCAGATTAGCTTTAAACGATGCATCAGAAACAGCTCAGCTGAATCAAAGATTTCACGTCATTTCATCATTTAAAAACATGAAGAGATTTGTTAAGTACAGTATGATTAAGCAATGAACTGATGCAGATTGAAAGTTGATTGTATGTCAGTTTATATCAGTCATTGCATCGCTTCTGATCATGAAAACATCTGCAGCGATTCACTTCGCTCAAACAGTGATAGACTTCATGATACTTGCTCAGTATCATTTGCATAATGAAGAAACTCTTTGATATCTTGAACATGCGCTTTTTTGATTGAACAAGCTAAAGAATGTTTTTCGTCATTTGCGATCTGAGCGATCAGATACAGACATCAATCATTTCAACATTTCAAAACTACATGCAATGATACATTATGCAAGTCAGATTCAAAGATACGATAGTGCTGATAATTTCAATACAAAGCACAGTGAGATTGCACACAAGCATCTAATAAAGATCTTTTTTGATAACATCAACAAATGAGAAACGTTTCAAAGACAGTTATTACATCACAATACTTGACATCTGAATCTTCTTGCAATGAAAGATATTCTTCTTCACAGAAGTACAAGACAGAGCAAGATCAACAAGCATGCATTGACTGCTATGATAACACGATTTAATTATGTCTTTAATCTTCATAAAATTCAAGATGCACTCATTCACAAACAATGCAATCAAATACAAGAGACAGAACTCAATTCAAAGTTATGATGTCATGCATTGATCTTAGTTGAAATTCTGAACATAGAGAAGCTTCTTGACATGTTGACAGTCTTCATGCGCAAGTGTTGCAACATAATCGACAAGAAAGTCATATCAGATAGAGAGTTAAATAAAAAGAAAAAAGACTCGATCTGAGTGAAATCATATTACGTAAGCGTTCATGAATCACTTCAATGCTGAAAACGAGACGAAAAAGATGTCGATGACTTAGAGAATCTTGTCAGTGATAGAGTATACTGCTCATTGAACTGACAGAAAAAGAAGAAAGTTTGAAGACGTGACTATGTTCTGATTCAGAAGAGATCGAAAGAGACGACTGAAGTCTCAACTCTGCTAAACGATCGACTGTCTGATCAGCTACGACTTATTCTTTTCATTATAGATTCGTTGCGTCAAGATAACAAGAATAATGAGTTACGACACAATGATGTTCTCATCGAACTACTCAAATCTCGTAATGAGAAAACTCAACATGCTGTGCATGAAATGATTGAGATAAAGCACTGATCTAAAGATAACGTCAAAAATCTTTGTTTGCTTGAAGTTAATTGATTTTTTCATTTGCATACAATTCTGAGAAGTGTGTATGTTGTATCAGCAAACGATATTTCTAGCGAGTCAAACAAAAACAAGTTCTTTTACATTAACAACTTCAGCGATTGAGATTCATACAATTCAATATATGAGAAGAATTTCTTGCATAAAGAAACAAGAGTAGCAGAATACTACTTCAAATGCAAAAGCTGAAAATATTTGAAACTGACTCAATCTCATTGCAGACAAAAATCAAACAATGTATATGTATTATGTCTATGTTTCAGAGCATATACAAAATCATTGAAGTCAACGATGCTACACGACTAAGCAATTAAGAAATATAATCATCTCTTGACTTTGCTCAATCAAATTTCTTTTGATGAACAGACATCGAGAAATCTCGTCGAATGTTTAATCACGTAATTAGTCGATAAATTAGATGATTTATCATTTTGGTCGATCTCTTTTCTTATAAGATCACTTTGACGTGATTAGCTGCGAACGCATGCTTAATAGCTTAAATGATCTCGTTTATCACATTGACATCGTTTATCACATTGACATAAATCATTAAAATGACATGAATCATCAAAATAACACTGCTGACACTGATTATTCTGATTCTATATGCTCAATTCTATCTGCTCAAGCGCATGCAAAAGCAAGATATTAAATCAATGAATTTATTATCTAACTAGTTATCTAATCATCTATTTGAATGAATTGTTGACTATGTAGAATATTCGATAGGGAATCATAAAGAGAGTCAAACATGAATGCTCGGTAGGAAAACATGAAGAGTGCTTGGTAGGAAAACATGAAGGGTGCTTGGTAGGGAAACATGAAGGGTGCTTGGTAGGGAAACATGAAGGGTGCTTGGTAGGGAAACATGAAGGGTGCTCGATAGGGAAACATGAAGGGTGCTTGGTAGGGAAACATGAAGGGTGCTCGGTAGGGAAACATGAAGGGTGCTTAGTAGGGAAACATGGAGGGTGCTCGGTAGGGAAACATGAAGGGTGCTTGGTAGGGAAACATGAAGGGTGCTTGGTAGGGAATCATGAAAGGAGCCATGTAGAAAGCACTGTTTGACCCATGTTATGCGCTCGACCGACGAGTAATTTGAAGCATGTAGAAAGTTTGGTAGGGCGTTTGATAGAAAGCTCGGTCGGAACCTCGATCGGAAGCTCACTAGAAAGGTCAGTAGAAAGGTCAGTAGAAAGATCAGTAGAAAGCTCGGTCGAAAGGTCAGTAGAAAGATCAGTAGAAAGATCAGTAGAAAGCTTAGCAGAAAGGTCAGTAGAAAGTTCGATATTGAGTCATGAAGAGTGCGTTCTATTGAGTCAGTTAGCATTATTTCGTATGAAATAGAAAGTAGAAACTGTTCTACGAAGAAAGAAAGAAGTGAGAAGAAGTAAATACTCTGAATCCTCTGAATTTCCTAGCGTCGACCTTCGGCTGAGAGCGAAGATTACTAATCACAGAGGTAACAGTACTGTTTTCAAGCCATGTAGAAAGCATTGTTTGAAGCACTGTTTGACGTGTTTTATGCATTCAATCGACGCGTTTGATAGAGCGTTTGATAGAGAGTTTAATAGAGCGTTTGGTAGAGAGATTGGTAGAGCGAGTAGGTGAACGAGTAGGTGAGCGAGTAGATGAGCGAGTAGGTGGGCGAGTAGGATGATGAGCATGTAGAGTGACGAGTAGGGTGGTGAGTATGTAGAATGGCGAGTAGAGTGGTGAGTATGTAGAGTGGCGAGTAGAATGATGAGCATGTAGAATGACGAGTAGAATGGTGAGTATGTAGGGTGGCGAGTAGGGTGGTGAGTATGTAGGGTGACAAGTAGGGTGATGAGTATGTAGGATGACGAGTAGAATGATGAGCATGTAGAGTGACGAGTAGAATGATGAGTATGTAGAATGCGAAGGACGAAGATGTTGTCAAACTGTTTAATGATGCTGTTAGCCATCTAATTATCTATGCGCAAAGGTAAATGGTTCAATTTACCAGCTATTAGACCTAAGTACGAGGTTAATGACGTAATTTAATGATGTTTGATTGAATCTCTGATTTAATTACCTGTCAACGATGTCAACGATGTCAACGTGATGATTAGCTGCGTGTGATTTAGACTGACCGCGTCGGGTCGGGTTGGAATTTTTTTGGAAAAGTGTCGGGTCGGGTTGAGAAGTTGGACCCGAGAACTCGGGTCGGGTTGAGAAGCTTGACTCGACAACCCGACCCGAAAACCCGACCCGACCCGACAAGATATTAGATAGGTGTAAATAGCTTGGTCGAACAGTCTACATGGTTCCCCTTTATGGCTTTCTACCATGTTTTCCCGTCATGACTCCCTACCAAAGTCAAACGGCCTTCATGTTTCCCCGTTATGTTCCCCGTCATGTTCCCCTTTATGTTCCTCTCTATGTTCCCCTTTATGTTCCCCTCCATGTTCCCCTTTATGTTCCTCTCTATGTTCTCCTTTATGTTCCCCGTCATGGCCCTCTATCAAACGGCCTTCATGTTTCCCCGTCATGGTTCTCTACCAAACGGCCTTCATGTTTCCCTTCATGTTCCCCTTTATGACTCTCTATCAAAAGGTAATGCAAAAAGGTAATGCAAAAGTCAAAAACCGGAAAATTTTCTATATTTAGCCCTCTTGACGCCAAGCTCGGGTCCTTGGCGAGTCGGGTCGGGTTGACCCAATTCCTAGTCGGGTCGGGTTGCGTCGAGTTGAAAATATGAGCAATTCGACTCGGATCGGGTTGAAAATGTGAGCAATCCGACTCGATCTCGATTCGGGTTCAAAATGTCAACTCGAAACTCGACTCGACGATCAGTCTAGTGTGATTGACTAATTAGCACTTGAGAATTTGTCGATGATCACACGCAGCTCAGATCTCAACTTGATGAATAGATGAGCTCATTTATGCTCATCACTATACAACGAAAGTTGATGTTTCAGAGTGCTCAGATGAGCTGCAAACGTTTGTATCGTCTGATCTGAACGTTGCGATGCGTTCGCGTACTGCTGAGTCACGTCTATGTCTCGATTCATTGAGTCTTCAATTAAATTCAGAAGAAAGTCAATAAAATTGAATCACATTTGCTGAGCTGCAGACATAGTCTCTTCATGATCGAATTAAAGTTTCTTTGATTCACTCTTCAGATAAATCATGCAGTACAAAATCTTTTCCTCATCACTTTCAAAATATCAAGAGATATTTTGAAACGAGATTTCAACATCACGAATTCACTCTCTATGTTTTCTTATGATTTTATCATGATACTTCTTCAAAGACATTGAGAGTTTTCGCTTCTGCAAAACGACTTCGTGATGATTTCATTTCATCATCATTGACATTATGAAGACGATGCGTAGATCATTCGAATTCTTCATGAGAGCTCGAGTGAAAGCTTGATGACTTCTCTTCATCATTTCGATGACTTGCAGAGTCTCAATCTCTGATCAAATAACTGCTAACTTCTGTTTCTTTTGCAGTTCATCACGTTGAAACATTGCTTGTGTCAGCTGTTCATCAATATCAAGAGAGAGTTCATTCTTTGCTTCTTCACTTTCTGATTCAGTTATGCAACGTTCGTTTTCTGATATGATGTCTCGCAAGATCAAGATGTCATTGTTTCAACTCTGTTGCAATCGCGTTGCTGTTGTCATGCTTGAATATCAAATCATCATCTTTAAGAAGAGTTTGAAATAATTAGAACTGTGATGATCGAGTCTACTAGATAGATAGACGAGATCTATAAGGGTGATATGACAATGTGATATTCTAAGCAGACACAGAATGAGTATATATTATGGTAGAGCTAATTATTAAGAAGCTCTCGATAACTCGAGAGAATCGGCCGACTATAGAAAGTTTGTCAAGCATTGCCAAGTCGGACACGGCATAACTCATGACATATTAAGCCGAAGGTATGACGTAGCCTAAACGATGCCTTGGCAGAGTCATAGAGTTTCAGAGCTAACTCAGATCTGGCCTTCGGCCCAGCCCCTGGCTCTAGCCTCTGATCTAACCCCTATGAGTCAATTCATCATGACAGCTCCTTCGTAGTGTGATCATCTCATTGAAGTACAGTATGTTCATTCGCTCGCAGAATTCAATGACCCCCTGAACTTTGGCCTTAGTAGGAGTGTCATGATGATTGTAATGATCCTCTGGTTCCATGGTTCTCGGAAAAATGAGTAGTAAATTTGGTGGTTGAAAATTTGTGCTACCTTACATCATTATCAGACATAGCAAAAGCAAGTAGCTAATGTGACGAAGTAGATACCTTATGTAACCCCTCGAGCCGGGAAACTTCGTGAGCGCTTATCGCTTACTGATCAAATATCACACTAGTACAGAGTGAATCAGTCTCAAGTGACTTAAAGTACCCTATCTTGTTAGTTGAGAGTGCGTATACTTTACTGTAAAGATTTCAGGTCTACTTTAGGTGTAGTGAAACCTTTTCTCAATAATTTGTATGAGGCATCTTACCCCTATTTCACATTGACTGTTCCGGATTTTAGAATTTCCAAAATCGAGGGTTCACCCTCTGCAAATTTTGCACTGCAACCAACCAATTCGCTGGAGAAGCCTAACCACCACCCCACAAACCAAACAGTCATATATATAAATATTCATTCCATTTAGTCATGGCCAGACTACAGTCAGCAAACAAACGCAGGCAATCGGCGAAGATGCGAAGCCTTCCGGAGCAGGAAAATACTTCCAAAGCCTCTTTCAAAGCCTCTTTCAAAGCCCCTTCCAAAGCAGCTGCCGTCAAAGCAACAGCTGCCACCGATGATCCAGTCACGGCGACAGCAGAAGTCAGGCCCCCTACTCTCGCTGCTGTTTTGACAAACCAAACGGCTATAATAGAGGCATATCAATGACTTGCGACCCAATTATACTCAATAAATCAGATTGGATGGAACTAAATATACCGTCTGGCCTGAGTAAGAGACTCCGTGATAAGATCAAGATGTATTAGATGCAGTGCAGATTAGATGCTTAGCGAAGACCTCAGCAGTCTGCATGCGGTCTTGATGCCCTCGTTAATCCAGCACTAGAAGACGAGGAGCTTGAGGAGTTCGGATTTTTTGAAAAGTAGTATGTTTGGTGATCGTGAATTATAGAGTATATATTTTATCAAGTATACATTTACTCGTATCGATCATATCAGCAAAAATAGTAGACATACGAAGTATTGACAAGAAAACAAATCAATCCGTATCTATATTGACTGTTATGCCCGCATGCCTGAAGTGACCGGCTGCAAAATGATCTTTGCTACAAGCTTTCACCGTCATGTGCAAATAGGCTTTCAAACTCATGTCTTCAGCCAGCTTGTAATGTCTTTTGATTCAGGCCTTAAGCACTTGAACCAAGGGCGTCGGCCCCAGAGCACTCATTTTATTGGAAGGTGAGTTCTGACCCCATGTTTTTAATCTACCTCTTTCTGACAGTTCTATCAGTGACCCCTTCGACGTCGGCAATGGCCTTAGGCGACAGTCCCTGCTGTAGATGCACTGCTATCCGATCCTTCTGAGTGGAGACAAGAGGGGGGGCATAGAGCTCTGGAATCGCGCTGGAATCGCGCTGGAATTGATCCTGCAACACGTCAGATATACATGAAGGGGCCGCCTTTGTATAACCTCATATTACATACCAAATGGAAGGAATTAAACATTTTCTTGTTTTTTTTTTGTTTTTTTTTATTCTTTCATTTTAACGTATACCCCGGTGGTTAGTTATTTCCGCTCCGGCCGAAGCCGGCTTGGCGCTAGGGGTATTTATCCCTCCTTCCACTTCTTCCTTCCTTCGATAGTTCTTACCTACTAGATAGTTCAACCAATATATCTACATGCCTATCTGCCCTCGTGTCCTCGTATACCAAGAGCATACTATCTACGTACATAGATACACATAGAGTCATACTGACGATGTATGTGGTATGAAAAAGCTCTCTGCGTGAAACAGGCTCTTAGAGCTAAAAAATCACACTGTTGTTTATTCTAGTAGTCGCTGTAACCTGGATTCACTTTTCATACTCAGTCAGATGAGCTCAAAGAAATCCTGCTGCAAGCAGCCGACTCAAAAATCTAGACAGTATATTTCGTAGACCAGTTGTATATTGTGCAATCACATCGATAAAATGAACGACGAAGAGCTATGTCCGAGATTGCGAGCTGACCGTGCGAGTAACAGATCACGAGCTTCGCGTTATCGTGAAGTATGTGTGCGCAAAAGCTGTGTCGTGCCTTTGCAGTATGTGTGTGCAACGTCTGTCGAAGCTGTTTCGAATGCATGAAAATGCGATAAACATGCATAACAGCTGCTCGCTCGTGTCTTTGCCGTCGAGACATGTGTGCGTCAAGACTGTGTCATGTCTTGACAATGTATGTGATTGTGACGCATGTAAATCGGCCTGATAATGGGAAAAACCGACTGATTTACTGCGTCACGCATGTCTGTATGTGCGCAAAAGCTGGGTCGTGCCTTCGCAGTGTATGCATGTATGTTGTGTTTGAGCTCAACACGTGATCAAAGTGCTGTTACTGCTCTGTGTGTGTGCGAGCTTCAACGCGCGGGAGGTCACGTTGTTATTGCTTCGCTTTTCGACTGTGTATGAGCTCAACGCGTGGGTAAAGCGCTGTTACTGCTCTGTCGATGTCGATGAGATTGTTCAGCTCTTCTGACAAGCGTAGCTTGCAGAAGGTTCGTAGCCAGCACCTCGTACAGGTAAATCTCGTTGCCGGCCTACATTTTCTTGTATTTACGGCACTTTGTACTATCTATCAATTTACTTCACGAGAGCAATGAAAATTTAACGTGAACAGGAATGCGCACACTTCAAGTCCCTTCCTCAAGCTCCTTGATTCTGCGGTCCAGAAAAGGTAATGTTGACTCTTCTAAACCTCGGAGAACCTCTGCTGTCCTTTTCAGATTCTCTTTTAATTCTGCTACCTGTTGCAGCGTAGTCTCTCTTACTGCCAATGTGCGAGCAAGCTCAGCACTTCTGGCTGACGTAACTGCAGTTGGGGGCGCTGCAATAGGAGTTGGGATGGGGGCGGGGATAGTGATGCCGACTTTCTCCATAGTTTCATCTTTCGATTCGTCGGCGGCTGCAGTGGTGGCGACTGCAGCTAGTGGGGTGGTGGAGCTGGGTGTGGGTATGAGAGGGAGAGAGAAAGACGAGATGGAAGCTTTTCCCAATGGCGGCCCTTGGAGCTCAAGAGGAAGGGGCAAATTGGTGGGCTTGCCATCAACGAAGAACATCGAGTCCCACGATACGCTCTGGTAGAGATGGGAGAAGTTTTCTCTGAGAGCAGGCAGAGCTTCGTCCCACGGGTTTTGTCTGAAGAATTGTGTGAGGTCTCCAACAACCAGCAGACACTCTCGATGTCTTGACATCCAGACATTATGACGATGACGCGACGACAAGAACCCGATGTTATTTTGGCCAGACTTGCAAAGCGACGCGATAACAATATCGGCTTCGCCACCCTGGTTTGCGTCAATGGTACCGCAAGTGACATCGTCCCAATGCTGATCTTTGGCCCGCTGTCTCAATTCTTCCAAGTGCCCTTTGTAGCCGGAGAGTACAAGAATTGACTTTCCAGGAAGGCCCGATTTCTTTAACGCCACGACCAGTGAGCTAATAAACCACGTCTCCTTGATGTTGAGCCAAGACTTGGAGTAGTTCTGTTCGCTATTGCTGTTAGCGATGTTGAAGAAGTATGCGTTGTTGGTCAAATGGACACGACCCTGAGTACTGTGGGTGAACGAAATCCTTTGCAGTTTCGGCATCATATCTTGATAGAACGGGCGGTCTGCCGTGCACTCGTGGGTTTTGACGAGCCCATCGTAATAGACCTTGGACGTTGGCCAATACAATTCTTTGCGTGTTCGATAGTTGACGTCAAGCATAACATGGGGAAAATTACGTTCAAGTAGTTGAGCCATTAACCCGTTCGTGACTGCTAGTCTCCCCGCGTTTGATAGAACCAGCGGCCCAAGTTGCTTTGGATCCCCGGTAAGTACTAAAACAGACGGATTGTAGGCCATCCAAGCTTGTAGTATCTCCCAGATTGTCGCTTGCCCCGCGTCGTCTATAATGAGCGTGTAGACATTAACCTTGCCGACAAGCAACTTCATATCCGAGCTTGCAGCCGTCACACAAATGACTGTGACCTTCTTGTACACTATGATGTCAAGCGTATCTCGCTGGTCAATGAACTCCTGAACATCCGATTCTGCCCGCCCAGTCTTGTCCTCTTGTTCGGCACCAAGCAGGTATACTCTCCACCTGGATCGGTTCGTCCTTGCAATGCGTAGACGATGTGCCTGTAATGAGAATTCGTTCAATACAGGATCATCGTCATTCTTGTCCATTCTGCCAAGCTCGGCAAGGTTTTCAGACTTCACTCTAAGGATTAGACTTTTGGAGTCGACGCCGAGCTCATTGAACGTGTCAATGACTTTGAGAGTAGCGACATCAACAGCTCTATTCGTTGAGGCCGTGATCATTGTGATTGTGCCAAGAGTGGCCTGCTCCCAAAGCATGTACACAAGTCTTGCAATCGTCGTGGATTTCCCTGTGGCTGGGGGGCCTTGAAGTACGATTAGGCCGTTGGTAAGGTTGTCGAAAACCAGGCGACAGAATTCCATAGCTTTGTCGTTGAGTCGCCATGCTGGATTGATAGACGGCGTAGCGAGCCCAGGCTTTAATGGGATGCGATGTGCAGCCCTGGAAAACTCCTTTTGCTGAAGTAAAACTGGAGTAATCTTAACATTTAGATTGGCCTCGGGGTGTGCCTCTTGGTCCATGGCCGATAACACTCCAGCCTCTTTCTCAAAAGCCTGTTGAGCTTTGCGTATGGCTTTGCTCTGCCGTTCTGCGGTGGGATCTTCCGTACTAAGCTTTACTCGAACTTTCTCGGCGCGATAACCCTGAAGTCGTTGAAGCTGGGTGTCGGACAGCAAATTTTCACAGATCGCCTTAATTTCATTGGACTTTTTCTCCCAAGAGATAACCTTGAAGCTCCACCCCTTGTCTTTTGAGGTTCTGTTCGGTGGTGCGTTCTCCTTCTTGAAGATACCTTCATCCGTGCTGAGATCAATCTTTGCGCCCCGGCCAACATCCCATTTGAGGAGCGAAGGTGGTTGGATTGTAGCCATGAGGCGTCCACTGACGTGAAGCTCAGGTTCGCCTAGCTCGACTATGCACCCTTCCTTTGAAAGCATCTCCAGTTCCTTAGCCTTATGCTCACTTTCACCTAGATGACCTTCTCGAAGTAGTTCGATGTACTTTGCATGGTTGTTTTTTGGCGTGTCCATGTAATAACCTTCGAGGATCGCCCTTAGGTTCTCCGGCTTCCATTGTGGATTTACGCTCTGATTTTTGATCGTTATTTTAACGAATCTGACCTGATCCATCCTCCACTGTGATCGCATTTTGAGCTCGCTTACAGGACGAGTACTTGTAGGAGTTCCCGTGTCTATGAGTTTCAGCGCTCCTGGCTTTGTAAGACTTAGGCCCAGAACGAAGGAGTCATCATCCGTAAGTCTTTTGTGCCAGTTGTATGTGCCATATTCGAGGACGAAATGAGATCCAACCCGAGCCGTTCCCTCTTTGTCCATGATGTATGCCTCCCGGATCGTAATGCTACCCAAGGCTGAGTCGAAACCGACACTAACGCTATACAACGCATTGTCTTTATTCTTAAGAGGGTCGATCTTCAGGTTTTGAAGGACTTTGTCGAAGATCGGACCTTTATCTCCTGTCTTTGCTGCAAACTCGAGTATGAAATCGAATGTGGACTTGAGCTCCACATTGTTGGCTCTGCGCTCCTTGGATGTGGACATTACGAATGAGAGAAGTTCAAACAAAGATACAAAGAACAAAGGCAAGCGTCAAAGGTGTTAGAGGAAGTGCAGGGCAAATCCTCATCGATAGAAGGTTTAATGATTGGTCGACTGCGTCCTTGAGCTGCTGTGTGGTGCAAGCATCTATGATAGTAGAGGAAATGCGGGGCAAATCCTCACAAAAGGAGGCTTGACGGTGGCCGACTGCGTTCTTGTAGTGCAAGCATCTACGATAGTAGAGGAAATGCAGGGCAGATCCTCACCAGAGGAGGCTTGGTGGTGGTTCGAATGAGGGCTTGGGCTGTACGCAACGCAAAGAAAGTGAGAGTTACTCTAACGTTGGGGGGTGTTGGTAAAGGTTACTCTGAAAGGAGCTATACCTAAAAGAGGTTTTTCAGATATTCATGCAAACCTTTAAAACAGCTGAAGCATTTTACATAACACTGCTCTTTTCAGTGAAGCTGCATCAGATAAGCGGTAGTAAGGTAAGGAATGCTGGTACTATGCAATATGAAAAGTCTACGAGAGTTATGGTATTGGGTTCTGAGCCGCTAAAGAGAGAATACTCTCTGACCTGCCCAACGGTATTGTGAGTGGGAGCTGCTGGGCCTGTAGGGTGGAATTTGTTACGGCACTGATGCAGAGCGTCTTCTCAGCTTGCGACGAAATCGACGAGTTCCCTAAAATCGATCTTGTCAGCTTTTGAATCTTCGACGCGAGTGCATAAGAGGATCTCTCACTTCTCATTCGACCTCGTAGACTTGGTGGGTGGCAGAACCCAACAACCGGCTTGTTTACCTTTTAATGAAACTCCAGCTGGCATAACACCATGTGCTGCCCCATGGCCCTGGGGCATGTTCTCCGAGGTTTAGAGTGTGGTTTGCGATGAGTTTTGAGCATTCGAAAGTGTTGTGATGGTCTGGAGCCAACTGGAGGCCCCGAGAATCAGACGATGCTAGCCTCCTTGTTCAGGCCAGGAAGATACAAGCCAATACTTTCTCTCTTTATGCATCCAAAAAATTCTCTGACACTCAGAGAAGCGACGACGATTGTGTTTGCGACACCAAGAGCCTATACAGCAATATCTATCGCTATAATTATCATCTCTTCATCAACAAGTGGCTCGTCTGTGAGTTGATGAGCATGTTCTTCAGCATCAGTGAATACGTGTCATCTCTTCTGTCTTCGTATGCAAGAATTTCTCTTTAATAATTTTGCAGTTTAGTGACAAAAGTTTGTTGTTGTCAGATTTCGCAAGATTCTACGAAATCGACGAGTCGAGAGTTCAAGCTATCTTCTGACGCATATTCGCTCTTTTGCTATCAAATTGTGAGATCTTGAAGGAATTCATACAGTTCGAGATTGTCGAATGATTTTGAGAATGTGATTCGTCTGTAGGCGATGTTGCGAACATGGTTGTGAACCCGCTCGAAGACGCTGCTACCTTACTTATGCTTAAATAAATGAGGGATTTCTTGTTTCAGAGACGACTATCTTTTGTTATGAAGCTCTGCTGAGAAAAGAGTAATAGTGGAGTATGCGCTGTCTATAAGGTAGGTAGGTTATAGATCTAAGGACTCATGCTTTAGACGTTCTATGTACTTTGGCCTTCCCGAAAACGCACGCTTTACACCTCCACGCTCAAAAATAATTCTATATCGTTCCAGTATCACTTCAAGCCGCGAGATGGGACTGTCAAGTAGAGTGAAAGCCGGATCACAAGCTAGAAGACGACGGTCCTGATTGTTGTCACGAATCTACCCTTACGTTTGTCATACTAGTCTCGAAGAATGGACGGTCTGTCGGCTGCTTCGGGCATCATTGCTATAGCCTCTCTGGCAATACAGCTGGTAGATAGCGTGAACAGACTGTAAATTGCGGAAATCTTTGAGGCACTCGAGAACCTTGAAGGATCAGGAGGTTGCTAACTCCCAATATATCTAGCCACGAGTTCGTTGGTTCGCTCAAAGAAGCTCCAAAGGAAATCGAGTCGATTAACGCCAGTTTGTCGGTAGTGTCTTCCATTCTCGACGACATCTGGCGCGAAAATCCCCAAACAAAGCAGGATGCAGTACTCACTGCCGCTCTTGTTGAATGCGAGCAGCATGTGGGTGCTCTTAATTCCATTGCGGAGGATCTCGATCCTGGCTTCACCGCTGCAAGCCCACTGGGGCGAACTTGGACCGCAGTGAGAGCGGTCAAGAAGGGTGATAAAATCAGAAAATTTCAAGGGCGATTGGAGCAAGCAAAGATCACTTTAGTTATGGCACGGCAGGAATCAGCGAGGTGAGTTTAATGTGCTTGTAGGCGTCAAGAGGGCTGAAGGTAGAAATTCTACAACCACGACTACGACTGAATATAAAATTCCAGACGCCTCCAACTCGAACACCATGAGTCTCAGCAACAAGCTCTATCAGATGTAACCCACGCATTGGAGAACTTGCAAGCTCAGACATCCTACCAAAGTGAGATTATTAGCGCGTACTATACCAATCGTGAAGACTATCTGGAGGATGTATTTCGGGAAATACGTCGAGTATCGTCATCGTGGGCGAACCCAATCATGCGTTCGCAATTAGAAAGGAAGCTTCGAGAGGCAGTACGTAGCACGCTTGACAGCTTACCAGAGAAACAGGATCTCGCTGGGTCGGAGACCGAATCAGCGGGCGGTGAAAAATCTAGAATCCCAGTTGGGGCGCCATCGTGCTCAACCGGTTCACGGCCATGGAAGCGCGAATGCGTTGCTAGAGCGGGTTCGACACTCTCCACAATATTTGGGCAAATCCATTGTTCATCGCAAGCGTATCGTATCCTCCGTCCGGGATACGGAACCTCGCTTGACAAGGCGAACAGCCATCAGCGTAGAGATTACATTATTGAGTCCTCGTTCTGGCTCGTTCCATCAGCGTGGCTCGTCAAGTTCGGTATGGCCTACGCAATCCACGTACAAGTGGCACGATCAAGTCATGCCGGGTGGAATCATGTATTAAAGTCTTTCAATGTATGTTTGTTGTTGGAGCTTTCGCATAGTCCAACTGTCTTGCTGGAAAGCGCTGACAAGACTCAGCTTGCACCAGACGCTGCGTTGATCTTCGACTTTTGCCAAAGTGGAAACATTGACGGAGTAAGGACGATGTTCTCGAAGGGGTTGGCCTCAGTCCGAGATGTCAATTCGGAAGGGGCTACTCCATTGCACGTTAGTCGAGTGTCTTTCATTCTACAACTCGTCTCCCTTCTTGATATTTTGCCTTTCACTATAGTGGGTTGTAATGATTGAGTTAGGTTGCCGCGGCAAATTACCATCCACAGCTGTGTGGCTTGCTCATACAGGAAGGAGCCGATCGCTCTGCAACAAAATGGATTGCTTGGCAACAGTAAGTTTGTCCCATCCGGTCCACCAGACAGTGTTCTGACGTTCTCCACCGAACACCATTTTCGAGCGCTGTCTACACGTCTGACCAGGATTACTCACTCCTCGGCGTTCAGAAAGAGCACAGACAGATCGAGACTTTTCGAGTATTCCTAAGCGCAGGTGAAGAGATTGATGATGAGAATTCAAGCATGGATCTGCAGCTTTCAAGCTTCTGTGATAGAGCGCTTATCGATCAAGGAGTTGTGAAAGGGTCAGACTTCGTTTACCCGTCAGTATGGCTCCTGGAGCAGGTTCTCTCGACCGCTAAACAAAGTACCTTTTTATTTGGCTACGAATGGTGGTTATGGAGGCTTACCGATGCCATGACCAAAACTCCAAACCAAAAACCATTCATGGAGGTTCTCAAGCATTGTAGCACTGCCGTCATTGAGGCGGCGATGATCCATTGGGTCTGGTTGCTCGATTTTCCTGATAGAGCTCATGTACGAAGAACAAAGTTAATCGACTTTGAGCTGATGTATGAAAAGTTAGGCAATCTCCATTTCAAGGCCAAAGCTTTCAATTCAGATATTGAAGATAAGGAAACGTCACCTCTGGCAATGGCGATGCAAAAATCGCAATCTTTTAGCAGGTTCCGTACCATCCTCAAAAAGCTTGAGATCGACATCAAAACCTTCGTACATGAAGAAGCTGAATACCTTGAAGATGGATGGACAGAGGAGAGCTTACTAGCCTTGTTCATGGACGATTACCAGCCGATCCTCCATGGAGACCTTTCCTGCGTTTGGTGTGAACGAAAGCATCTCTGGGTAACGCTGGGGCATCCAGAGTGCTTGTGGGAACAAAGAATGGAACGCATAAAAGCCGGCAAAGATCCAGCGGGTCCGTTTTCGGAGGACGAGATTCGCGTCCAACAGGAGTGGGATGCGTACATATCTAGATTCGTCGACCAGGGCATTTGCGCACAGTGCCAGAAACGAGGACGATCGATTAAGATTCAGGAAGACAGTGTGGCGTCGGTGGTCAAGCTTGGGCTCACTACGCCACTCGATAACTTGGAGTGAGAACAGAGGCGCGTTTCCTGAAGAAAATAGGGTATTCTATAGTGTCAGATTCACATCGCACATTGTCTCTCTGGGTGGTAGTGGGGTTTGTTCCTTCTATGAATCACCCATTGTAGAATAGTCAACTACCCTGACAGAGTATTGAAGTCGTTGTACGTCAAGCGTTACATCAGGTGACCGGAAATCACCTGACCGATCATTGAAATTTCCATTGACCTGCTTACCGGTTTACCGGTTTACCTGTACACACTGTATGCTTCGTATATGCTTCATAGCACATGCTAATTAGTTCAATAGAAAGCACTCTTCATGGCTCGATACCAAACTCCCTACCAAACGCCCTATCAAACTCCCTATCGAACTCCCTACCAAACTCCCTACCAAACTCCCTACTAAACTCCTTATCGAGCTGTCTATCGAACTCTCTACATGCTTCAAAATACGCGTCGGTCGGGCGCATAACACACGTCAAACAGTGCTTCCAACAATGCTTCCTACATGGCTTCCTACCTCATTAGCTTCTTCATTGCTTTCCCTATTTACACCCCCGTTTGCTTCCCCATCGCAAAGCTTCATCGAGTCCTTCGTCTTACCTGTTTCGCATAGAAGAAAGGACTAGATCAACTATTGTTACGGAGAAGAGCTTGGAATAACGATAACGGGTCCCCTACATCCCATTGACTTCCCCATTGGCTTCCCCATTGGCTTCCGATAGACCACATATGGAGCACTGGATAGGCCACATATGAAGCACTGGGTAGGTCACATATGAAGCACTGGATATACCACATATGGAGCACTGGATAGGTCACATGTGGAGCACTGGGTAGGTCACATATGAAGGACTGGATATACTACATATGGAGCACTGGGTACGCCACATATGGAGCACTGAATATACTACATATGGAGCACTGGATAGATCACATATGGAGCACTGGATATACTACATATGAAGCACTGGGTACGTCACATATGGAGCACTGGATAGGTCACATATGGAGCACTGAATATACTACATATGAAGCACTGGGTACGTCGCATATGGAGCACTGGATAGGCCACATATGAAGCACTGGATAGGTCACATATGGAGCACTGAATATACTACAAATGAAGCACTGGGTACGTCGCATATGGAGCACTGGATAGGTCACATATGAAGCACTGAATAGACCACATATGAAGCACTGGGTACGTCGCATATGGAGCACTGGATAGGCCACATATGAAGCACTGGGTACGTCACATATGGAGCACTGGATATACCACATATGGAGCACTGGATAGGTCACATATGAAGCACTGGGTAGGTCACATATGAAGCACTGAATAGACCACATATGAAGCACTGGGTACGTCACATATGGAGCACTGAATAGGTCACATATGGAGCACTGGATATACTACATATGAAGCACTGGGTACGTCACATATGGGGCACTGAGTAGATCACATGTGAAGCATGTATAAAGCACTGTATGAGACATCTATAAAGCTCTGTATGACATTCAGATCATGTACGAAGTGCAGTGTAATTGATTCTACTGATTTCTACGAATTCTGCACTATTTGAAGATTTACACTCAATTTTGATGAGACTCGGCAAATGTCTGTGCATAATTAACTAGGTTCGTTGGCTGCCCGAGCAAGTCTGTTACCAATGGAAAGCAACGCGGTTTTCAGCTATTGCTGACTCAGAACTTATTGGTTATTGCGATCGTATAATAGGTTAATTACTAATTAATTTGACTAACTAAATAATAGCTATTTACACAATTTAATATATGCGCTGGGAAAGTCAATGGGGAAGTCAACGGGGAAGTTAATGGGGAAGTTAATGGGTAAACTAATGAGGTAGGGAGTCATGAAGGAAGCCATGAAAGGAACCATGAAGGCTGTTCGATAGGAAGCCATGTAGGATGTTCGGTAGAGAGTCATGTAGAATGTTCGGTAGAGAGTCACGTAGAATGTACGGTAGAGCTCATATTTGATGCTCGATAGAGATCAAATTTGATTCTTGATTGCGAAGCAATTCGAAGCTTGATAGGGAGTCATGTAGAAAGTCATGTAGAGAGTCATGTAGAAATCATAAAGGCTGTTCGATAGAGTCATATTTGATGCTCAATAGAGAACAAATTTGATTCTTGAATGATGAGTAGAATGGTGAGTAGAGTGATGAATAGAGTGATGAGTAGGGTGGTGAGTAGAATGGTCAGTAGGGTGGTCAGTAGAATGGTCAGTCGGAAGGTCGGTAGAAAGGTCAGTAGATAGCTCAGTAGAAAGCTCGATCGAAAGATCAGTAAAAAGGTCAGTAGAAAGATCAGTAGAAAGATCAGTAGAAAGAACAGTAGAAAGATCAGTAGATAGCTCAGTAGAAAGCTCAGTAGAAAGCTCAGTCGATAGCTCAGTCGATAGCTCAAGTAGAAAGCTCAGTTTGGTAGAGAGTTTGATAGAGCGTTTGGTAGAGAGTTCGATAGAGAATTTGATAGAGAGTTCGATAGAGCGTTTGGTTGAGAGTCTGATAGGGAATTTGGTAGGGAGTTTGGTAGAGCATTTGGTAGGGAATTTGGTAGGGCGTTTGGTAGGGAGTTTGGTAGGGCGTTTGGTAGGGCGTTTGGTAGAGAGTTTGGTAGAGCGTTTGATAGGAAGTTTGATAGAGCGTTTGATAGAGAGTTTGATAGGGCGTTTGGTAGGGAATTTGAGTGAGTGAGTAGGTAGCGAGTAGGTGAGCGAGTAGATGATGAGCATGTAGGGTGGTGAGTAGGGTGATGAGTAGGGTGGTGAGCATGTAGAATGGTGAGCATGTAGGGTGACGAGTAGGATGGTGAGTAGGGTGGCGAGTAGAATGACGAGTAGAATGGCGAGTAGGATGGCGAGTAGGGTGGCGAGTAGGGTGGTCAGTAGAATGATCAGTCGGAAGGTCGGTCGGAAGGTCAGTAGAAAGGTCAGTAGAAAGCTCAGTCGAAAGATCAGTGAAAAGCTCGATGGGAAGCTCGATGGGAAGCTCAGTAGAAAGCTCAGTCGGTAGCTCAGTAGAAAGTTCAGTAGAAAGCTCAGTCGGAAGCTCGATGGGAAGCTCAGTAGAAAGCTCAGTCGAAAGCTTGATGAGAAGCTCAGTAGAAAGCTCAGTCGGAAGCTCGATGAGAAGCTCAGTAGAAAGCTCAATCGGTAGCTCAGTAGCTCAGAGATCGTTCAGATACTATCATATAGAAGGATAAAGCTTCTGCTCACGCTTCTCATTTTCAGAACATTATCTTCATCGATGCAGCAATCCTTCGTCTTCTATGATTCGCTAATTCTCCGGATCTGAACGCGATAGAGCTCTGTTGATAGTGGATGAAGCGTAGAACAACGCTCAAAGAGACTTTTGGAAACAGAATTACTATGATCAAAGCATGAGTTAGATGCTGAGAGAAAGAGCTCACTCAGAAACGAATTCAGGTCTGGATCAGTCGGATTCCTCGTCACATTCAGCAGATCATTGAGCTAAAGGGAGGCAATGAATATAGAGAAGATAGAGCTGAGGATAGTGCTATCCGTCCATATAACTCGGAGGAGCGAAAGGAACGTTGTGCACGTCGAAAAGCAGGATTTAGGCCCGGTGACGACGACGTGAATGAGTCTGTAAATCAGGCAGATGAGCCTGATGTAGAGGTAGAAGAGATAGAGGTGATAGAGGAGATGATAATTGGTAGGTAAATGGAAGGTTTGGGTTCCAAATCGATATTATCGGCTCCAAGCACTAATATTAGATTACACGTAAATTACTGTGTGGCTTGGTCTTGGCATTCCGAGAACATAGCTCGTCATGCTCCGTACTCTAACTATGTAACATCAATTCTTGAGCTCATGATTAGCATATGCAGAAAGCTGAGTCGGGGTTGGAATAATTTTGAACTCATGGTTAGCATATGCAGAAAGTTGAGTTCGGGCCGGAATCAAAAAAAAAAAGTTCCGGCCCTGGCTCAACTTTTCCAACCCCCCACCAACTGTAAGCCCGGAAATGGCGATCCCCTCGTCTAATGGCAGGCACAAACGTTCTCAAGCTAATCTTCAAATACTTCCTGATAAGAAATTCGCCCCCCTAAAAACGATGTTCCAATCAATACTTCTTTTTTATTTACACGTTTAAGGTGTGGGAAAGTCTTAAGGCCTTGTGTCTTTTCAACACCCTATGTCACAACAACGATGGTCGTGGTTTGATAGACACCCTGCCACGGTGTCACTCATGAGCTTTGGGATTTGCTAGTTATTCACATCAGAGAAGAAGAAACGACGATAAGGGAGTCACTCTTGCCGACGACCCCTTTATCCACCCCCTCTACCACAGCATTCTACCATCCACGATATCCCTTCTCCACGCCCCTAGTCCACCTTTTCGCCCTTCTAGAAGTCTCCCATAGCTGCAACTCCGCTCGCGCATACCAAAACATCCATCTTCCCCCCTTCCCCTCTCTAGCTACCCACAACCTTATCTCACCACCTTAAAACTCCATGCTGGCCCCATCGACACTAACCGACCAGAACCCCATCCACCTCTCGAAAAGATTCTGCCTGATAACAACACCAGAACCTGCTCCCATCGATGTTCATAGGCGGGGGAAAACCCGCTAGAACGGAGATTCGGAGACTGAGACGGGGGATAGTGGTGGGATCATGTTGTAAGTAGTTGATGAAGAGGAGGCAGTGGAGAGCTGGACTGTGATTCGGTGCTTCGTTTCGATTGGATAGGGTTGGGGGAGATGGTTTCGAATTCCCCGAGGGTTCGAAAACAAACGCAAATGTGTCTCAGTCGGGTCATCCTCCATAGTGTGCCTGAGACATTCTTGAGCCTTGTTCCGTCACGGCTATGACGAGACAGCCGCTGAATCAACGACGATTAAGCGCTGAGTCTAGACCAAGCTACCTTTGAAGGATTGAACCGAGTGGTAGACCTTGGAGTATCTGACGGAATGAAAAGTAATATACCCGACCCCACCATCCAAGCTATGCAAACAAAAACGCGCATCATAGAGCATCTCCCGTTTCCAAAAAGCTGTATATACACCAAAATCCCACACTTCACCCCCCTCCCCTCACCAAACTCCACCGATTACTCTGCCTCCCCCTCCTATTCCCCGACCCCTTCCTCGACTGTGCCTGCCTCGGCTCCCTCTCCGCTGACAATTCCCTGAGTCCATCATCCGCCGGCAGCTCATAGACTTGGTGCGGATGGGCAGACATCTCAGCGGCGCCATGGCTCCCTTCCATTTCGGCCCCACCTTCGCTGCCTGGCATTTCTAGCTGCGGCCGACTGCCTTCCATCTCCACCCCGCCCTGGGATCCTTGCATTTCCAACTTGGGCCTCCCGGATTTATCGTCTTGGGCGAGATTGGGATCCGAACCTTCCATTTCGAGGCCGGGTTTCTTGGGTGCATAGAGTTCGCCTACTACTGGATTGCCGGAGCTGTCCATTTCAACTTTGTCGGAGCTAGTGTCATCATGTAATTTTCTTGATTTTCGACGACGAAGATACCAGAATGTCAAGGCTCCGATAATAAGAGCGCAGAGGGCGAGAGCGGCGATGATGATGCCTGCGGTGGCTCCTGCGCTGAGTTTGCGGGTGGGGGGAGGGGTTTGCGGGACTTTGGTTATGTTGCCTGGGCCGGTAGAGTTCGTACTGTTGATGGAGGGAATGGCGATTATTTGCTGAGGGATGTTGTTTTGGAATAAGGCTTGGGAGACGTTAAAGTTAAGGCGTTCGTAGTCGACTGTTATGTACGCTTCTTGGAGAAAAGTGCGGCCAAGGGTATACTGGCTGTCGTTTGCGGCGCGCCGTAACGGGAAGTATTGCGTCGTCTGATTAATGCCGGGGTAGTATTGCGTGAGTTGTAAATCAAAGCTGGCGTAGGGTAGGGTGATGTTGACGGTTTGCCCGCCCTGGACATCGTTACCAAGGAGAAAACTGACGGATGCATTCTGCGATTTGAGGGCGTTATGTTGAGAGTCGGAGACAAGGTAAAGGTCTGTAGCGTTGTCGTAGGTGATACTAAAGGCTTGCTCAAAGGCAAGGCAGGCCTCAAGGGGCAGCCAGATGTGGGGGACCGTGGAGTCGATGAAGGTGAGGATGCCGTTGCCGGGAAGGAGATTTTTGGTACTTTTTTGGTCGGTGAATTGGATGGACTGGAGACCAACGACAAGGTCGCGGGAGATGTCAGAGGCGAAATTGAATGATACGTTATTAGGGGCGAAGCGCGACTCGTCATAGCCACCTAGGGTAAGGGTTGCAACGACTTCTTTGAGACCTACGAGTGTTCAGCTAGAAGAATGGAATAGATGCATGCTTCTTACGGTACTTCGCCCCTGCAGAGTATCCATACGTGAGACTCGGGATCTGATTTGAATTTCTCAGGTTGGTAAGAAGACTAGGTTTTGGATTGTCGAATTCCGTAAAGTTGATTGGTCTGGGGGTTAGACCCAGGTTCCCAAGAAAGAAGTCCTTTGTAGCAACGCCTGCAACGACTGAGTGATTTACAGTCACGCCATTCCCTTGCAGTCCTAGTCCCAGAGTATCAAAGCCATAATCGCCATTGTCATAGTTCCCAGTATAAGGGAGGTTCATCTCTACGCCTAGAGCGAACATTCCCTGATCTTGCCAAGTTGTAGACGTATTCGGATTGAAGAGTGAGCCTCGAGCGAGACGACAGCCGGAGGGATCTTGATCGATACAGCCGGACGTTAAGACTACCCATGTCTCTGGTACAGTCGTTGATGCCAGTACTCGGAGGTTCTGCGCTGGAGTTCCAACGCGTATGAAGAAAGAAGACCACGGACCATCATCGCCATCCCTATCGGTCAGAACGTCAGTCGTTGCCTCGAGCAATTTTGATCACAAATGAGGGGAAAATACCAGGCTTGACTCGGATCAACGACGATGGGTTTAGCCATTACTAAATATTTCGGAAACGACAGACTTCTCGACCCTGCAGACAGAATTTGTGCAAACCTCGTCGAGCAACAACAATGACAGGAGACAGGACATTATGCTTGTGCGACCTTTAGAGATTACATTTGTTTGGTGGTTGCGGCTGAGCATCCTTCGCGCCAACCATTAACTCTCGACTGCAGAACCCTATTCGGCGGATACCGATCTAAGTCCGTGGATCTAAAGCGTGATAGCAAATCATGTTGAACGCCTTGCTGAGTAATGTGAAAAGTCACGTGGGGTTGGCGGTAATCGAAACCACTGAAACATGTTTGAACTTGGCAGTCTGCATAGCCATTGTTGCTTGCAGATGTACATAGCCTGGTGTTTGGCTTTTTTGGATGGTGGTTGCCAATGGGTGACAGTCGTCAGGCAAATAAACCATGGAGTATCTTTCTGACACTGGCGCAACAAGATGGAGATCCATCCTTTCAGGGGCGGTAAGTGCGGTGGATAATTCGGTTTTGATGTTGTGGTGGCAGTCAAGACACAGCAACGGGGCCGAGGGTCCCTTTTCATCGCAGATCACTTTAACACTGCAACACTCATGGCCGATCTCTGCGTTGATATGTTTACTCTTCTAGAAGTCATCTGCTTTTGGGACGGTCCACTTTACTTGCGTGTAGCGGCGTCTATTCCCACGGTAGAATCGCATCCTTCTCGGGAGCTTTTATACCTGTCTAGAGGCTTCCTGTAACGATGCTTGAGGTTGGGAACTTCGGGTGGCTATGCCTGGTTGTCCAAGTATTTGTGGAACTTTGAGCTATGGAATATTTGAAGCGCCAATGGAGATCCGCTAAGCAGAAGATAGCTTTCTATGTGCCAGATTTATCCCTCCCTCGGGGAACTCGTCATAGCTACATGCATGCTAGGCAATCGCTATAAAAGTCCAGACGCCAACTGATGCAGCCATGAAATCGTGATTCATCCGTTCCTCAATCGCAAAATAAAGCGCCAACTCGAGCCTACGCCTTCGCCGCATGCTTCTTCGTCCACTCCTTCGCCTGCTTCACAAAAGCTTTGTGATCCTGCTTGTACTGGTTCCCAATCCCTGCCTCGACGGCATCATCTGGCTGAGGTTCCACGAGTAGTTGATGTGCGAACTTCAATACAGCTTCAATCTTAGAGGAGGGTTTCCACTCATCGGCACGGAGCATACCCAGGCACATGCTACCTTTGTCATCGTTGGTGACGTTGGGATGGTAGATTTTCGTCTGAAAGTTGAGGGTAGGTGGCTTGAATGGGTAATCCGTGGGAAGAGTAAGGTGGAGTGTGAAAAGGCCGCCCTGTAGTATAGAAGGTCACTAAGTTTGGGCTAGTCCTAGGAGTGACGATTGACGTGGAAGAGGAACAACAGGAAACATAGAGATACTAACAGCATACGGAGAGTCTTTGGGGCCTGCGATAAGGATTTGCCATTTGTAGATGTCGGATTCTGATATGATAGAGATTTGCATTCCCTCAATTGGATTCTTCTGAAGCTCGGCAAACTCCTAGGGCAAGCTTAGTACATATACCACTATGGCCAGATCTTGAAGTTTACCTTTGTGATGCGCTTTTGCCCTGACATATTTTCTTGGCGATGCGAGGATTCCAACTGTAGGTTGATTCCAAGGATTCGGTTCAATTCTCAGAAGGATGTTCAGTAGTGAAATCTTGCAGCCTTATATACCTTAGCCAGGGCTCACAGTGGACATGCTTCTGTCATTCACTTCCGTGAAACAAGTCAACGGCTGTTGAGGACTCCATGGGCAGCCTAGCCGAGATCAGATGACTCACCCTGCATGTAGGAAATGTCTCCCACTGGCGAATTCTATGGATGTATTCCGTACAACGTTTCGATTCTTTGAGGCATAATTACTCTTTATCTGGTTGCGAAAGATGATAGTTGGAAATCTAGAGAAATGGGCTTGGATATCTGGCAGCATCGTCGTTGCTCGTTCCCTTTTACCCAGCAAGTTCAGGAAGACACGTGAGATTCTCTTCACTACCTACTCGTTTCTTCCACTGTCAAATATCTTTGGACTGATTCTTTGATGTCATTATATTGTGCTCATTTTAGGTTCCTTCCTGAAGCCACAACTGTACGTACAAATATGATTCTGCTTTTGCGTGCTGACCGTGACATTCTAGACCACCAGGATAGAATGTTAAAACATCTTCCTATTTCCGCATCTCTTCTCTGTCTACAAGCACTCTATTTCCGCCAGTCATGGTACAGAATGGTCATCTATGGAATTCTGTTCTGGGTCACGAAAAGCTTCTGGGACGATCGAGCTGCTGTAATGAAATGCGTTGATAAACAGAGCACTGGCAAGTTCTACCAACTTCAGGTCTTTTAACGCCACGGAAATGGCATATAAGGGGAGTTGCCAAAAGTGTTCTGTATATTAAACGTTATCTCCCCTACTTGCCGTCACCGGTTCTTACGCTCTCCACTACCAAGGCAAAAAGTCACCATGCCAGAACAAACCCAGCCTGTCAATCAATCGGAAACTTCACCATGTACATTGGGAGATGATGGAATAACAATGTTCACCTTTGATTTGCTCCCTGGAAATACTCGAAGAAAGATATACGACTATTGTATTCCCCAGAGATTCGAGTTTGTGGGACCCAGAAATACACGTAATGGTAGATGGTCCGACCATCCCTTATTAGTCGCGAAACAAATACTCATTCGAAGATGTGACTTTGCAAAGTGGATACTTCAGCAAGACTGGAACGATCCCTCGAACGCAGTTCTCAATTACATAAGAGAAGATCTGAGGGCAAAGTTTATCAGACTAAAGGAAAAATACGAAATGCCTAATTTCAAGATAGCAGCTCCGGGTCAGAGCGAATCTCCCTGCATAATTATGAATACGGTAATGCAGTTGAGCTCGATTCTGACTATTCCCAAGAACATGGTTGAGGAAGCCAAGATGACATTTGTGAATGTTGCTTCTCGAGAGCTCAAAGAATACAGATATTATATATCTTACTTCGCGGCCTCTTTTATAATCGAGAACAATAAAGAAGAACTCGAAGCACTCGGGAATTGAAGTGATACTGCCGTCGGTGAGATCTCTCATTTATGTCGTAAATTTATTTCGATTGTATCTACAGATAAGACACTCACAATACTCAAGACAACGGACCATGGTGTCATAAAATCGATCATATTATCGTTGAAAGTAATGTACGCAATAGTAGAAGACAAGACTGTGTGCATGCGGGCAGATGTCTTTGTGACAGCAATTCCTGTCGATTGGACCTAATGATATCGAGAGGGGATCGAAAGCTATACTTAGCACAAGGGATCTTGAGAGACAGCGGAGGCAGACTGTTTCGAGGGAATAAGATGAATGATCAGGGAAGAAAAGATGCAGAAGAAGAAGAAGAAGAAGAAGAAGAAGAAGAGAGGGAAGAAGTGTTTAATGGTGGAAGCAAAAGCAAGGCGAGATAGTAGATCAAAGGGGAGGGGACAGCGGCAACGGGAGTGATACACAAGTTGTCGATTTGAATTTATTGCAAGCAGCGGTGCTCGCAGGGGACAAAACTACACCGACGGCTGTGAAGTCGCCAGAGAGTTCTTTCGGCAGATCGGTCCGAATAAATTTAGGCTCATTCGTGAGTTTTACTGCTATTTATACTGGAAGAAGAGGTCCGAGAATGTCGATGAGTTCTTCGGGATGCTACAGGATTTCGCTGCATGTCCACCAGCTCGGGAGATCAAGAACATCCACCTGCAAGTTGAGCCTGCGCAAGGAATCAAGCGATCTATAAGAGGTACTAGGGGTAATCCCGTATGCTTTTCCCTCTTAGGATTTCCTGGCGTCTATATCACCATTCTCGTCCTGGGTGCGCCTGCGACCCCCATATTGTCTACCTCTGAGGTCAATGGATGGATTCAACAGCGTTATGACCCAAGTCAATCACACGAATTTTTGGAGCTGCCACCGGAGGTGAGGCTTATAGTAGATCAGAACTTAGTTCTTCATCGCTATGTTATTACAACATCGGGGCCTAGGCCACACATTATCTCAACTATTGCGCCGATGCATTGCCTCAATAAATTTACCAGAGCAGAGTACCTTGGAGAGCTATCGAAGACTTGTTGTTTAGATTTTGTACTTTCATCATCTGCATACATTTGTATGCGTTTTCCCCACCATAACCAAGCGCCTTGGGCCGCGCCATTCCTCCGTCAAATGGGCTCAAATGCTTCGTCGATTAAGCACTTTAAGATTACTCTCAAAATCTTCACGTTAGGTAACCGAACCTACGCCCCATCAATCCTACCGATCGTTGATGCTCTCAATCATCACGGTAGACTTGAAATTCTTGCAGTAAACGAAGCTTCGCCAAATTCGGTAATCGATTATCGAGATGAAGCGTTTGTAAGCGTCACCTTCAGAGCCGATACCGGTACCACGACCGAACTTATAATCGAGGTACTACATCCAAGAAGAGCTTTTAGAGTCTTGTCCGCTAGCCAAGTTCTAACCATCCTTGGGGCTAGCATGAAGGGCGTCCCCACAATGGTTGACAGACATGGGCGAGTTCACGAGTTGTAGGACGAAAGATTTGTTCCTGAGATAAGATCCTATTCTCTTTGCATTACAACCATGACTCCCATAAGCCCCAGCAAAACCGTCTTCAACCACGGATGTTCTGACAATAGGATGGTTACATAGCCCACAAATGGAATGTATCCGATCACACTGCCAATGATGTCTTTTGATCTCTCCAAGTAATCCTGTCCTCTCGCGTACAGTTCTGTATCATCTGCCAGATTGTTGTCCCCTTTGGTGAGAAGCCGCAATGGGTTTTCGCTGTACACCACAATAAATTAGCACTCAGCGTCGATGCTAAAATGCGACCATAAGCAGTAAGATGCTCTCCACACTCACCCTCCCCCAAATCTCCGCACAACCCTATGCACAATTGGAATATCCTTCCCTCTGACATTATACACCACCACCTCTCCGATTTGCGTGTCCTGGCCCCTGTTCCATAAGAACAATAGATCTCCCCTCTGAAAAGCAGGCTCCATGCTCCCTGATAAGACAACGACTATTGGTGAAGGTGAGTCTGTGACGACGGAAAGGCCTTTCCATAGCATGAAAGCTGTTGAGAGGACAAGGGCAAAGTTGAGGAGTTGGGCTAGGAGCTGGCGGGGGTGGAGGCCATTGAGGGCGGAAAGCATAACTGCGAGTAGAGTTTGAGGTCTTTGGGTATCAACTAAGTGTGAAGCTCGCCCTTCAAAGCCTCGCGGTCAACCGTGCGCAGAAAGGTGATTTGATGGTCTGCGAAGTTGTAAGGCGACGTCGCGAGATGGGTGTAGGGCTGATATGCGAAACTTGGCAAATTTGGATCGAGTTGACAACTAAATCCTGCGAGCTGAGATACGTAAATATTGATTCTTATTACACGGCAAAACTGCCAGTTGCTTAGTATGAAGTCTTTAACATGATGAACCATATGAAGCTCAATCTAAACTCCAGTTGGGAGGTGGCTTCCAAGAGGCAGGAGGTCTAATCCAGCTAAGAGGTATCCTACTCGCAATCGTTGGCCGTAAAAAGCCCATACAGGCTTTTTTTTCTTACGCATTCTCTCGTCTCCCTAGGTATGTGACCATCCTTCATCCTAGAGTACCAACTTAGCTTTATTGATTCATTCTTGTCTTCTGTTGATTGTCCTCCATGGTCGAACGCACCCCCTTCTACCAACCTTGATCAGGCCTCCTCACAATCATCCTAGCTTCTTCCAAGTATGTCACTCGCCATGGCGTTTTACTTCACAGGAAGCACTTTTAGCAATCCGAAATCTCATTGCCATTTACACGTCTACTGTTTTCGGGCTTAATCTTTACCTCGAGATTGGCCCGAAAAGGATTGGAAAGTTCTCCGCTTTTGAGATCACTAGAATCAGCTTTGCAATCCAGATGCTTTACTACTGGATGTGCTCCGTAAGTCCCAATCCCACAGCTCTTTATTCCCAGTTGATTCCGACTTTCAAAGTACTGGACATTGCAACACGTTGTGAAGCCGAATAGGCCACCAGGCAATGGGTTTGCTGGTATCATGAAAGGCAATTCTGACTGTGAGTGACATTAAGTCGAAAAGCCGCTTAATGTTTTCGCTATTCTACACTGCTGCTGCCACAATACCTCCGGTACTTACTATCGTCTTCTGGTTGGTTCTGTTCGCTCAAACCCTAGATCTGAGCAATCAAGTCAGACGTTTTTCCGGTTAGCGCTGGCAGACACCGCTAACAAGGTCGATGGAAGACTGGCATACGTGGTGGCTCCGGTCCCCCAGATGCAAGCGTCCAAGCCTTTCCAAATAAGCCGCTCAAGATGTTCGTACTTGTCAGCATCAATGCGGCGAACACTTTCATCGCACTTCTAGAAATAGTGATGCTGAGCAGTATGCGAAAGTAAAAGGCACGCAGCATTACATGGTCTTCGAATTTTGATCAAAGACTAGCTTATAATTGGGGCAGCCTCCGAATAAACACGTGGTCGGCATCCTTTCCATCTACCTTCTGTACTATGCCTGGACGGCTTTCGGAGGCCTGGTTACCAAACATTATGTTTATAAGTATCTTAACATCAACTACAGAGGTCCGAGCCTTGGCGACGGTTTACATTTGCATGATATGCTTGACATTAACAACGTTCTCCATCCAACGGGATCTGCACAGGCTGCGTAAGGCTTTTGTTCGGAAGGCTTATGGTGATCATTGGGAATGATGAGCCTGGTGTAGGATGGATCAGCCGTAGGGGTTATCTCGCTCGGCTCTCACAGAGTCTGTAGAGGTAGGCTCGATAATGCTTAGAGCCATGAAAGTGTATTACTCTCTAGGATTTGGTCTGGGTTATACCTCTGGTAGGTACCGTCGTCAAGGGGTTAAAACCTTACTTGGCTTAGTATGAGTCAATGGGATTTGGTTTGCTAGTCATTATTTTTTTCTATTCTTCGTCCGTATTTGCTCGCTTCAAAGGTACCTACCTGTATGCACTAACCATGGTCACAGACTTGCTAATCAATTCTCACTGAGTGGGACGCTCAGCTAAGGGTTCTCTCTGGGATTGAAGTATTGCTTGTTTTTCTCGTACGTAAACATATCCCACTTCCTGTCAAGTATTTGTTCTCACGATCACTCCGCAACTCATATCTCTAAAGCAAATCCGCTTTTCCTTTGCAATGATGCGGAATTCCTCACACATTTGACCTCCAATGATTAGGCTAGCCAATTCAACTTGCTGACGACTCATTCCTAATTCCTCTTGGGAGCTCTCTACTAACAGGAGTACTAATTGAGAAATTGCTACTCGTCAGGTAGACATCCGTCCAATACCCCAGCGTTATGAAAATGACCCAAATCTTCTTTAACCATCTACTTACAAGAGTGCATTACATCTGGAAATAACGCTAGTTCAATTCACACTGGCTTTGTCTACCAGAATCCTTGTGGAGTTGGATGGAAGTGACATCTGCGATGATACAGAAACCACTCTCACTCTCAAACTTCCTTCACTAATTTCTCGAGTATCGCTTCGGGACTCGAATCTCGATCAACTAAGCGATTTGCCCTCGAGGACAGCGATTCACTGACTTTTCAATTAGCTTAGGTCAGAAAACCAAGGAATCTTCAAGTGAGCTTCACCCTAGTGAGTGTTCCAATGACTGAATGCTTGAGTAGAAAATAGAAACAATAACAGCTATATGTAGTCGGGTTTGGACGTTTTTCACCCTCGGCTGGGTCTGCCGAGCTTTCACCACCTCTGCTTCTAGATTTCCTCGGAGAATTGTGTGCTGTCGATGTTCGAATTGCTCAACTGATCCCCAATTAATATTACCTGACTTCTTTAACTTGAAATCAATTGCTTACCCATGAGCTTCCCTTGCAACTAAGTTGGGCTTTGGCTGGAACCCTTCTCATTCTCGAAATCGTCTTGCAACGATGACCTTATAAAGTCCTCTGAAATAATTGCGTCAGCATTCCAGCACGTCAAATTCTAGTGAAACGGCCGCCGGTTCTACTCGAAGCAACCTGCTCACTCCTTCAGCCATGTCAGCTGGGCCCAGTAGTACAATGGAAGCTAAATCAACCAAGAGAAGCATCTGTGCTGCTGCCAGAACGTCTTTGGACGATGTCAATACTCGCCACGCACAGATCGGAGCACAATCCGGAGAGTATTGGTTGGTATCTAAAGATGGCGAACAGGATTGGCCGGTTGTGATTTGCGATGAGGACATCGTGCAGAGTTATTTCAAAGGCTCACGGCCGGAAAATGCACGCAAAGTCGATGGAACCTGGCCTGGACTCTCCCAGCCTGGTGGTGACCTTATGGGACAGGTTTGCTTTCCAGTATTGTATCTTGGCACATTGAAACTGTAGGTTCTCCTATCGAGAAACATTTCTCCCCACAAATCCTGGGCTGCTTCACCTGGGTTCTTTATGGATACTGAGTACGGTTCTGGCTGATTTCTTGTTTTGTTAAGCCGTTGGGCCTCCTGGAATCGTCTTAAACCTTTAGATTTCCAATTAGCTGTTGCTATAAGAGATACGACGCCGGACGAAAAGCTCAAAGAAGCTTACCACGATGCCATCGGAATGTATGAATGGAACCGACTCAACTATTGGAAGGACAAATTGTGCGCTCTGAAATTAGCAAATGCTACAGCTTCGGTACGGGACAAAGATGGCAAGCGGAAGCGAGAAGCTACTTCGAATACGAAGTCAGGTTGCGAATTTCAATGGCCTCCCGGATTTGGACCTAGGTACCGTCATGGCAATGTCGATGATGATGAGGCGGAGCTCTTATTGCCCTCGGGAGAATTCAAGAGGAAAATCAAGAAAGAAGTCTTCGACACGACGATTTTAGCAGACAGCAACGCGCTCTACGAGGACTCTGATGCGGGCAATCTCTTCAGCGCCCCAAAGGGTAGCCGGTCACTTCTAGGTCGCTCCGCAACTCTTCTTGGGAGACGTGCGACGACTCCAACTTTGAGGAGCCACAAGTCTAGTTCAACGACGCCCGGAAAACTCAGAGCTGGAAATACCTCTGTCGAGTAAGTAATTCTTTCCTTCAATATTGTTCCTGTCTTGGGACAGTCTCGGATGCTGATATGGGCTTTTAGTACGAATAAGGTTACACTTTATGTTGGTAATCCACATGTAGAATTCACAGTCCAGCAGGCCGGCCTAGATGCCAGCCCAGTACTTGCCCGCTTAAAAGGTTTTCACGACAGCATTGGGTACTATGTCATGTCTCCAGTGCTTTCTTCGCTCTCGGCAAGAGATTTCAAGCCCATCGCCCAGTACGTCGATCACAAAGAGTATTACCCAAATCTGCTTGACGAAAACACAAACCATGCGCGTCTCGAGGACGTATATGAATATGGACAACGTACGCAGGAAGTCTTGCGATGCGGGATTATCTATTCAGTGGCCCATCAGGTCGAGCTACCAGGGCTCCAAAGTCTGGCTTTTCGGAAATTGAAGTGTTTGCAGCCATACCCACCCATGGAGTTTCTGTCGGTCATCGGGCTGATCTTCCGCGATGGAATTACGGAGGTCGAAGGTCTACGTCGTTTTGTGGTCCAACATCTTGCCGAGCACTTCGATGAACTCATGACGAAAGAAACGCAGAGAATGCTTGAGTTCATAAAGGAACATGCTGGACTCGCTAGGGATATGTTCCGGGAGTTGGGCGAGTTGCCCAGTCCAACACTTGACATCGCGCCAAAAGCAGACAAAGAGGTTGAGGAGGAAGGCAAATTTGGCGAGTAAGCAGATGAGGATGGTGCATCTTTCCACGTCTACGAAGAGGCTTGACAGAGTTCTTGCCTAAGCTTCTTCATTCTAGAAATGGGCATCATCTTAGCCTATTAGGTGCTGTTGATTTTTACTCCTTTGGACACCTATCATTAGAGATGAGGATCGAATTGACGGATGTGCAACTTTTTCAGATAGCTTGGATATTCTTAGATAGCATTGGTATAGATAATGGAATGTTATCCTCTCTCAGAAGACTTCTCCAGGTAATATGACAACAAGATGTGTGGGTACAATGCCATGCCACAAACCGGCATCAGAATATGTACTTCATCATTGAGATGAACTTTGCTACAGCCAAGACCAGAAAGCAAGCTTTTCGATGTATCTATATACAATGCATTACCCACTACCGATTTCATCGGTAAGCACACCAAAAAAATCTTCAATGTTTACCCAGGACTCGAAAATAACGCTAGTCTCAGTTCTGGTTAGGGTTCTTTCCTCTTGTTTATCAACATCAGGCCGCAAGGCAACGACGCAACCCACGGAATCGACAGCTCTCAATACACCTATATACAGGATCATCAACAACTTTTTGCCCTTCCGTTTCTAGCTGCCAAGCTGAGCAGGGCGTCACTCTAACCTGAGCCGAGTGTGAGCGTTCCTGAGCAGGGCTGAGCATCGACTGAGTCGGCCTGAGTGTATCCTGAGCGCACCCTGAGCGATGTGAGCAGTGCAGAAACACAGCAAACTGAAGTCTGAAACGACTTTCTTCGATCATGACTTGAGCTGCCCTCGTTGTTTTTCAATCTCTCAAATGCTGAAGAAAAGAGAGTTGATCTTTGATCAGAATTTATGTCAGATTCAAAAGATGATACAATTCTATTAAATCTTTACATTGAATCAGATGCAAAAAGTACACAAAAGAATGAAAAAGATGAAGATTGCAATTTATGAGTTTAATTCATACTTCTACTGTGTTACGAGCGTGCTCAGCCTTCTACTGGGACGCGCGTTCTCGGAGCGGGCCTAGGCCCTATCGGGCCTAGCGCTCCCCTTCCTTCTGTACATATAGCCTTCGCACCTCGATAGACCTCGCTCTTTAGCTTTGAATCCTCGTTTACCTGGTTTACCCTTCGTTTACCTGTACCTCTATGACTTGCTCTAGGCATGGTCCTAACATACTGCATAAAGAATGAGATTCTATTGATGAAGAACAATGAATGATAGCATTCAAGAGCAATTGCTGAGATGTTAATCATCATGCTCACAACTTTACGAAGAAGAGAATTGATCATTTCGCTTGTTGTACTGACTCTGCAATGAATTCGATCATACATCTAGAAGCTGCTCGAAAGAAGCTGTTGAGATGAACTGTATTGACTTCAAGTGTGTTATCTGTGATGAGTCTGATCATCGTGTTCACGACTGTACGAAGGAGAGAATTGAACGCTTCGCTTGTCGTAGCTGCAAAAGCTTCTGTAGTGATCAAGAGATGATCACGAATTGAATGAGGGACGGATGTCGTGTGAGGCTGCTTGCGCATCTTCCGAGCAGTTTAGTAGGGGGCAGAGGCCGGGGTTTGGGCCAATGATAGGAGAGTCGAAGGCGTTTCTCGAATGTACATATAGATTTCTTTTCGGCAGGTAGATAGAGATCATTCATACACACGTTTTACAGTACCTTTCTACTAGTACGATCATTGCATGTGTCCGTTGTTTGCTTCCTCTGTTGCTTCTACGGCTTCCTATACCGCACCTATACCCTATCCCTCGACAACATGACATATCAAAGAGCACTCTTACGGATCGAGTCAATGGTCGAAAGGCTGCTTCTGTACGCAATCAGCAGTTTCAAAGACTTAGCCTCGATCATTTTGGTTGGCTGCTGTAGCCTCATTTCAACGGGCTTGAGCAAGCGTTATGCGCTCTTCCTGTGAAAGTTCGATATCCTCAGAAGGTATGAAGGACATAGGGGGGGTGGGGGGGGTGGCTGCCATCGTTTTGCTGATATGTTGAAGAATTATACGTTGGTAGCAATAAAATATGAAATGTGGATTATCAGCCCTATAGGGCTGGACGACTGCTAGGTTTAGACGAGTGCTAGGTGGACCCTTCTAGTCTGATTATAACCCTGTCGCCTTTTCAGTTCTCGCTAAAAAACTGTCAAGCTGCCAGAAGAATGAACCACAGGTCCACAGGCAGATCAAGAGCCGAGTGTCGGCAAGACCGCAGGCGCACCCGGTACAAAGCGAACTCGACAGCCATCTGCAGAAATGCGATCGCAAGCGTGAAATTTTGTCTTCAAGACTGTCAATGACCAGATAGATCGTCAATCAGAGGACAGGACATGAAACGACTCCTTGTGCATGTCATGAGCAAATGCAAAACCATCGGAGTCGATTGTCACAGCCACTGTCGTAGTATGAAGCCAGCGGAGGTTCGCCGAGAGTCGCCAGGTTGACCTTGCTGCCTTAGCCGCACTGCCGGTCAAGTCAAAACTATGCCCCGCGACCATCGTTCTATCTTCAACTTTCATTATTCTTCAAATTCGCGTCTGGCATGATGCGACACCATCGCATATTCCAAAGACTGAGGCATGCTCCTGAGTCTCTCATCATTCCAAAGGTACAGTCCTCCCCGCTACCTCATACGCCTCAACTCCTCCACAACTATTGTGATGAATTTTCCGAAGAGAAATTATCGCGGCTTATGACTCTCTTCAATGGGTGGTTGATTAGCAATTACAAATACGCAACTTTCTGATCTGTGTTGTCATTCTATCTCGGCATTCGAACATTTCAACGGGCTCATCGCTGACATCAAATCAGATGCGGACACATCTAGCTGAACTGGCCAACTACCATTGTCTATAGCACGACTCTCCGCCGCATCAGCTCTGCATCAGCTCTTCCTTCTTGCCCAACGTCCTTCGTCCCGCCAGATTTAATCCAGCGCACAATGCAGGAACGGTCCAGCATGCATCGGTGCTGCATGATATCCACCCGTGAAAGAAGAACGCCCGGGTGTTGATGCACCCAGGGTGCTAGAAGAGCAGCGTTTCATACTTATGGAGTGCTTGTAGCCAGGCGAATGTTCACATGACTGCATGGAGATTCATATGCGGGTAGCCTCGACGACGACCGAACACGCCACCGCAGGATTGAGGCTGATGGAGCTAGGACCATCATCAGACTCGCTGTATAGGCGCTGGAGAGAAATGACCTCATGCTGCCGCATTGTCTTTGAGCATAAATAAGACGTTGCACGGCCAGCGACGAGAAGACATCTGTACGCGCTGCTGGCTATGAACCTGTTGCAGTGTCAACAGAGCTAAGATCTTCTCACACAAAAGGAGGATTGAAGAGGCCGTTGATCCCTCTCCCCTCACACACCCACCGGGCCTTGGGAGGGCATCAAAAGCATCCAAACCAACCGAACACGCCAAACCACACCACACTCTACCTTCTACCTCCAAGGCCTCTACGGCTGCAAGACTACACCAAACGAACCTCTCCTACCAGATCACTATACTCGCCAACTACGCACAGAACTCAGACCTTACTGAAGCGCCTAGAGGGAGAGCCCTCTAGGCAAGACCTGCTCTGACCGACATCAGAGTGGAACTGAACCACCGCCGTCAAAAACGCATGCGACTAGGCAGTCAGAGTACTGCTGAACTATACCTCCAGAGGACTGAGAGAAAGGCAAAGGGAGGGTACTGCCTAGGAGAACTGAATTTGGATGTGGATTACGTGACCTGAGAAGCCAAGGAATGATTTTGGATTGTGGGGCTTGGCAGCTACACAGGGATTCAACACCGCCTGACTTGCATCTCCTGTGCATAGCGAAAGGAGGACCCCAATAGGCTAGGGGATAGCCAAGCAAGGGATTTAGTCCCAAATGTCACTTAGAATACACTGAAAAACGATGGTGAAGTTGCTCTAGCTTAGAGCAACGACACACAACCGACCTGCGTGCACTTCGAGTTAGCCTAACATAGATCATGTTAGGCTATCATAGACTAGTATAGGGCTGATGTTGACACGCTAGCGGCCTAGCGCGCCTTCGTGGGTAAAACCCACGACGTGTACTTTCCATCTTCCTTCTTTAGCTTTGAACTCCTAGTTAGAATACACCCATATGATCCGCTCTATGCAGGCTCATAACAGAATGGTGTGTAGAATGATGAGTAGAATGATGAGTAGAGTGATGAGTAGGTAGACGAGTAGGTAGGGTGGTGAGTAGGGCGATGAGCATGTGGAATGGTGAGTAGAATAGTGGGCATGTAGGGTGGTGAGTGATGACTGGTGAGTAGGTAAATTTTTAATACATAGATAAGCTGAGTGAATGACGCGAACAATGTGATTAATTCAATAATACGCTCATACTTTACCGCATCAGATAAGGCGACTGGCAAAGTTCGGTATTATTCCAGATTTAAGGGCCGATCTGACTGTAACCCGAGGATTTGCTCTCTCTCAGACGTAGTAGAGTAGTTGGAACTTACGTAGTAAGCAAGATAGCTAACCCAAAGGGACTTAGCCGCCGCCGCTTACCCGAAAAGGTGTAGCGCACCTAGCCCCTTCGGGGCTAGGTTCCATCTACTACGAGGTCCTGAGGCAACTCAGACGTGTTATCCGTAGGTAGGCTGCGTAGTCATCCAGAGGGTCCCTAACCCAAAGGGGCTTAGGGGAAGAGGTTAACCCGAAGGGGCTTAGCCACAGAAACACGTCTGAGGTCCTGAGGCAAGCAGTTTGTTGTGCACGATTATACTCATGCGCTGCCAATCATCCCTTCTTACGTTCGAAAAAGGCTGAGTCACATGACCGCATCCGTCGCACGCGCTGCCTACAAAATGCCTCGCGAGCTTTCGCCCTTCTTTTCTTCTCCACGCTTCTCCCCTAGAGCCGGCCGAAAACACCACCGCAGGTTAATCTCACCAGCAGATTCCTGCGAGCAGAGTCTCCCTCCGGGTCCTCCTTAATCTTCTTTCGAGAACCTCGAGTTCCTCGATCGAAGAAAGAGGAGCTGTCCTGGATAGGCTTCCGAAGGTCTCCCACATGCAACGTGCGTGCGAAGCGTCACTTCAGTTCTGGGCCGCCACTTCTTACGCTCATTTATAAAAACCCGGGTACCCTCTTCAGCCGTTGATCAATCATTCTTTGCGAGCTCTCGGTGTCTGACAGCTGCAATACACGAACTCAACCAAGATGTTCAAACGCTCCTTCAATTCGAGGGATCGTGCGGGCAAGGCGGTCAAGTCGAGCAAGAGGTCTTTCCGTGAGCAAACGAAGTTGAAGATGCGGCAAAGGATGGACAGTCCGCCAGTGGGCAGGTGAGCTGAAGCGCATTCTATACCACGGGAAGGGAAGGCTGATGAGATGAGCGGATTCAGTACCCTGACAAGCTCCATCGTCACCTTGATCGTTGGACATGATCAGCGTCTTTTCGCTGCGCACGAGGACGTCCTCTCCTTATCTCCCTTCTTCAAGGCCGCGCTCAAAGGCCAGTTCTTTGAGAGTGCTTCAAAGAAGGTAGAGCTGCTTGACGAGTATGTTCTACCAGATTTAGTTCAAGGAACGATCTAACTCTTATATTGCAGAGAGCCCGAGATCTTTTCCTGCGTCCTCGAATACCTCTACAAGGGTGATTACTACCCACGCCTGTTGCACAACAAGCGTCGTAACTCTTGGGAGCTCGAAGATGCGAAGGACCCTCAGAAACTTGGTGGCCGCGGATCGGTCCAGTCTACAATCTATCATAACGGTGTGGGCGGAGTCTTGCTCAAAGACACCGCTATCTACTGCACAGCCGAGAAGTTTGGATTGGACGAGTTGAAGCGCCTGTCTCTTCGGAAACAAGGCCTCCAGTCGGGAATTCAGGTCGATGTCATTATGGCATCGGCTCGCTTTGCGTATGATAACACGCCGGACACGGACTCCAGGCTCCGCGCTCATTACCTTGCTTTGATTATCAGAAGTCGCAAGACTTTCAAGAGGAGCGGAACCATGCAGATGGAAATGGAGATTGGTGGCAGCAAATTGTTTGTACATTCTGATGTCAAGCTCTAACATCCCGCTAATCTGTGTTCCTAGGTTTTTCGATCTGTTCGTTGCGATGTGTAACCATGTGGATGATATCGTGGAGATTAGGTACGTCTAAGACTTGCATAGCCAGCTCTATACTAGCCATACTCATATCTATCAGTAACAACAAGTCTCCCAAAACCATCTAAACACATATCCTCCCATCTCAACGACCCCAGGTCCCCAAGACCCCCCTTAAGGAGCACCCACAGGAAAAAAATTGAAATTTCAAAGCGTCAGGGAATATTCCACTCTCCACCAAGAATGCCATCATCCGATCGAGAGAACATCCTCCGGAAGGAAAAGAAGCCGGCGAGCTTTCTTGCTTTTCTGCGAACTGCTTTCAACCTCTCCACTTCTCCCCCCAACAGAAATTCACGAGGTCGGCCTCCCCCATTTTCGGTGACGGATGATTTCACAACCCTACTCAATTTAATAATCGCAAACGCGCCTCTCCTTTTGCGGCACCCTCTCGTGGCAGAAATATCGATTTGCTGGGTCCCCACCAATTTTTCCTTGTTTTCCTTGTTTTCCTTGAACCCATTGAAATCATTTTTCCTCTAGTATCTCAACCTGATTGGGAGAAGAGGAACAATTGAGCGCTGGCGACTCCATTCGCTGGAATTTTCTTTTGTCGATGATGGATGTGGGGAACTTCTGTATGGTGAAGCTCATGCGGAGCGATTTGCATGTGGTCTACGATCTTCGACCGGACTTCCTGTCTTGAGGATAGGGAGGAAAGCGGGATCTAGCGGCTGCGTGAAACTGCGATGCAGGATTCTTGCTAGTGATGATCTAGGTAGTGGATATTGAGAGATTCGGCCACCTCAATTTGTGGTTTTTTAGAACCTGTGAGATGAGTCAAGGTACACTGAACAACTAATCGACCGTTGTAGAGGAGGTTTGCTGTTCATGGCCCCTGTTCCCCCCCCCCTCTTCTCTCGTTCCCTCCACCCCCTCGCAGATCCTCCATAACCTCAACTAGCTCACACACTCTATGCGCGTTCCTACATATATCCACTCCACTTCTCCTCCATTATCAGCCATATCTTCCGCTTGTTTTAAGAAACAGAAAGCCTGGGAAAACCCAAGGAAAGGGAAGGCGAATCAGCACTACACGGACAGTGCGATCGCGCGGGTATATAGGGCGTTGCTAGAGGTGGCTGCGATAGGCATGATGAGCGTCGTCGTGGTGGTGTGTGTGTGTGTGCTTGCTGGTCGGGTGGAGAGGAGTGAGGGGGGGACGGGGGAGGTGTGGTTCTCTGGGATTGGAGAGGGGGTGGGTGTGAGGGTTGGGGATGTGATGATTCGAAACCTCCACTGGAAGCACTTTTGTAAAAAAAAAATTAAAAAAAAGAGTTTCCTAAACCCCAAAATGACGCCGCGCTACCTCTAAAGGAACCTCCTACCATGACCCGCCCCCAGCATTACCGATCCAACACCTCTTCCCAGAATGTCATGATACAAAAGCGCCTCCATTATGGGGGCATTATTTTTGCGCTCCACAAAACCCGTACCCCGAGACCCAACTCCCCGTCTCCTAATGCAGAAAATTCCTCACACTCACACCCCACCAACCTCCCTCCCCTGCACCACCCTCTCCTTCTCCCACATCCGGCCCACCCCTGCCACCCCCGCCACCCCCGCCGCCAGCAAATTAACCACAACCCCCTGTATCCACACCAGCAGCCCAAAGGACCAGTACAGCGTGCGCAGGACCGTGCGTTGGGCGGGTGTGAGCGTGGGGTCGGTGGGGGGGATGAGGGGGTGGAATGTTATTGTATTGCTGTCGGTGGTGTCGGTGTCGGTGGTGGTGGGGGGGGAGTTGTAGAGGGCGAGGGTTGTGGATTTGGAGGATTTGGAGGGGAAGATGGAGGGGAAGGCGCGGGGTTTTGTTGAAGATTTTGTTTTTGAGCGGTTGAGGCGGAGGCTGGGGTGCGA
>JAABUZ0100001576.1_pt1 | contig 42511 bp, 47 predicted proteins | sample 5562091 | NCBI WGS metagenome assembly JAABUZ01 (sample SAMN12813069, study PRJNA571459) | rock metagenome | isolation source: Antarctica rocks | place: Antarctica: Victoria Land, Linnaeus Terrace sud | collected 2015-12-21
CTCGTCGAGGCCGCCACCCTCGGGCTCATCGGCGGGCTGCTCGGGACGCTGATCGGCGTCCTGGGGTCCGTGGGCCTGTCCACCGCCCTCGGCCTGCCCGTCGTCGTGTCGTGGGCGGCGGTCGTCGCCGCCGTGGTCGTGGCCGTCGGCGTCGGGCTGATCTCCGGCGTCTACCCCGCCGGGCGCGCCGCGCGCCTGGCTCCCATCGACGCCCTGCGCAGCGAGTGAGGACCCAATGACCGCTGCTCCCGCAGTTCCCCCGCACTCGAGTCGCCGGCGCGGACGGTGGATCGTCGCGGCGCTGCTCATCGTCGTGGTCGCCGCGGTCGCGGTCCTCCTCGCGACCCGTGCGACCCCACCGTCCTACCGGTTGGCGCTCGCGTCGCGGGCGACGGTGGATCAGACCCTCGCATCGTCGGGCACGGTCTCACCGGTCGATCACGCGGACCTCGACTTCGCGGTCGCCGGCACCGTCGCCACGGTGTCGGCGACGGTCGGACAGCACGTCACGGCCGGGCAGCAACTCGCCGGGCTCGACACCGGGACGCTCGACGCGACCGTCGCGCAGGCGCAGGCGCAGGCAGCCGCCGCGCAGAACAAGCTCGCGCAGGACGAGACCGGGCAGACAGCCGGACCCGGGAGCTCGTCCGGCTCCGGCTCCGGGTCCGGCTCGGCGGGGACGACGGGCGCGCCCGCCGCGTTCGTGATCCCGGGCGGGGCTGGGGACCGCGTGCTCCCGGTGGTCGCGGCGCGCTCGTCGACGGCGCGCGTGGTGGACGTTGCGGCCGGGCGGCCCGGCACCGGGGCGTCGGCGACCGCGACCCCGGGGTCCGGTCCGGACATCCCGGCTCTGCAAGCCCAGCTGCTCGCCGACCAGCACCGCGCTGACGGCGACCTGGCCGCCGCGCGGCGGGCGCTCGACTCCTCGACCTCCGCGTGCCGGACCGCGATCGCCGCCGGGGGAGCGTCCGCCGACACCTCCGGGTCTGCCGGCTCCGGGACCTCGTCGGGCTCGTCCGCCCCGACCCCGACCCCGACCCGGACCCCGAACCCCACGAGGTCCGCGGCGCCGACCGTCACCGCGAGCGCCTTCCTGACCCCGGCCTCCACGTCGGGGTCGTCCTCGGGATCGACGTCGTCGGGCACGGACGCGATCGGGCGGTGCCAGGACGACCTCTCGGCCTCGCTGGCCGCGCAGACGACAGTCGCCATCGACCAGACCGCCGTGGCCACCGGCGAGGCGGCGCTCGACCAGGCCCTGGACCGGAGCTCGCCGGCCGGGCCCGGATCGAGCGGGACTCGGTCCGCTCCGTCGGCCCCGGACTCGCCGCCCGCCGGATCGAGCGGCGGCGCGAACCCCACCGCACCGGGGGGTCAGGTTCCGGGAGCTGGCGGCCGCACCGGCGCCGGGGCGGGCCGGCCGCCCGCTGCGCCCGGAGCGGGGTCGGCCGCAGCCCGCGGGGCGGCGCCCGCACCCTCCGGCCGTGCGTCGTCCCCAACGTCGGCACCGGCCACCGCCGAGCAGCTGGCGGCCGACCAGGCGGCCGTCGACGCCGACAGCGCCGCCGTGGCCACCGCGGCGCAGCAGCGCGACCAGGCCGTGCTGCTCAGCCCGCTCGACGGCACCGTCGTCGCCGTCGACGTCAGCCCCGGGCAGACGGTGACGGCCGCAGGTGCGTCCGGCCCGCCGCAGATCTCCGTGGTCGGACCCGGCGGGGAGGAGGTGACGACGACGGCCGACGACACGACCGTCGCCTCGATCCACCCCGGCCAGGCCGCCACCGCGACCCCGGATGGGAGCCTCACGCCGCTGACGGGCCATGTCGTCGGGGTCGGTCTCCTGCCCACCTCGGAGATGCCCGCGTCGGGCGTCCCCGCGGCCGCCTCGACGAACGGCGTGTCCTACCCGGTGACGGTCGCCCTGGACCGGTCGCCGCAGGTGGTGCCCGACGGGCAGAGCGCGGCGGTGTCAATCACCGTCGCCCACGCGGCGGACGTGCTCACCGTCCCGACCTCGGCCGTCCGCGCGGTCGGCGCGCGGCACGTCGTCACCGTGCTGCGGGGTACGCGAACGGTGCCGATCCCCATCGTCGTCGGGGCGACCGACCCGACGCACACCCAGATCCTCGACGGCCTGCAGCCCGGCGACCAGGTCGTCCTCGCGAACCTCGACGACCCCCTGCCCACGACGACGTCGCTGCCGGGCGGTCCGTTGGGAGGCGGCGGCGCCCGAGCCGCGGGTGGACGCACCGGGGGGTGACCGCGGACCCCAGCCTCGGCGCCGCCTCACCGCGCCGGGGAGGCCAGGAGCCATCTCAGGCGTGGAGGGCGGACATGGCGAGCCACCGGTCCCAGGGAATGGTCCAGTCGTAGATGTCGGTCTGGGTCATGGCGACCGGACTGCCGGTGACTTCGACGGGGTCACCGAAGAGCGCGGTGCCGAAGTAGGCCTGGGCGTCGGCGGTGGAGAGGTTGACGCAACCGTGGGTGACGTTCTCCGAGCCCTGGACGCCGGTGGTCGCCGGGTTGGCGTGGATGAACTCGCCGTCGTTGGAGATGCGTACGGCCCAGTGCTCGGGGACGTTGTTGTAGCCGTAGGCGGGGTTGGACATGAGCACGGTCTGGTCCTTACTCATGACCACGTGGATGCCGTTGGTGGTGTTGCGGTTGGGGTCCGAGCCCAGCCCGTAGCTGGCGGGCAGGGTCATCACGGTCTTCCCGTCGCGGACCACGACCATCTGGTGGCTGGTGACGTCGGCCTTGACGATCTGGGCGCGCCCGATAGTGAAGTGGCTGGAGACGTTGCCCTTGCCCCAGTCGCCGTCGCCGTAGGGCACGCCGAGCAGGTTCGCCGTCACGGCCACCTGGGTGCCGGGAGTCCAGTAGTTCTGGGGGCGCCAGTGGGCCCGGGAGCCGTCCTCGGTGTCGGGCAGCCATGCCCACGACCCGGGCGTGGGCACGGATGTCTGGACCTGCATGGCACGCTGGGCGGCGGCCTTGTCGGTGATGTGCTGGTCGAACTGCACGATGATCGGCGCGGCGATCCCGACGGAGTCGGCCTCGGGAATGTTGATGGACGCGCGTGCCTGCTGCCGGGGCGCGACGGTGGCGAACGAGCCGGCGAGGGGTATCGCGGTCCCGCCGGCTCCGGTGGCCGTCCCGCTGTAGGTGTAGGTCGTGGAGTAGGCCAAGGGGGCGGTGCTCGTCCAGCTACGCCCATCGGCGCTCATCGAGCCGGCGACCATCGTGCCGTCCGAGGCGGTCAGCGTGACCTGGGCGAGTCGACCGTTGGCGACGGTCACCGAGGCGGGCTGGGCCGGGCTGATCTGGATGGACCGGTCAGCGGGTTGCTCCCCGTCACCGCGGCCGGGGTCGCAACCGGGTCCGGCGTGACCGGAGGCGTCACGTCGCGGGACGTGGAACACCCGCCCAGGAGCAGCACCCCGAGGACCAGCGCGAACACACAGAACGTCCTGCCAGTCCCCACCGTATGCACGTCCTCGCCCTTGTGCGCACCGGCGAACCGACGTCGCCCGCTCTGCGCGTAGACGCTACTCGGACCGGGAGGTCGGCGTCGGCGCGCAGGGCGCAGGCCATCGCGGTGACCACGAGTGCACCCGGTCAGGTTGCGACCGATCGCAGGGCACCTGGAGCTCGATCGGCTGCGGACGGTGCTCGGCGCGTGGGCTCACCGCACGCTGAACCACACGAGGCATCCGATGCCCACGACGAGGCAGTAGGCCCCGAAGGGGCGCAGCGAGCGGTTCTCGAAGTAGCGGGTCAGGAAGCGCACCGACAGGTAAGCACCGACGAAGGACAGGGCACTGCCGAGCAGGACCTGGCCGCGGACACCGTCGCCGAGCGGGCCGGCGAGGTCGCCGAGCTTGAGGACGCCGGCGGCGAGGATCACCGGCGTGGAGAGCAGGAACGAGAACCGGGCAGCGTCCTCATGGGAGAGCCCGCGCAGCAGACCGACGGCCATTGTCACCCCGGAGCGGCTGATGCCCGGGGCGAGCGCAGCGATCTGGGCCGCGCCGATACCGACGGCGCGCCGCACGGGCATCGTCGCCAACTGACGATCCACGTCGTCGACGACCGATGTCGCCGTGCCGGTCCCCGCGGGCGTGGCCGCGGTCGACGGTGCGGGCTCGACGACGGCGCGACGGCGCAAGCGTTCGGCGCCGAGCAGGATGAGCCCGTTGAGCGCAAGGAAGGCGGCGACGGGGACCGGCTTGGACAGCACCACGCGGAAGGTGTGCTCGAGCAGCAGCCCGGCCACCCCGACCGGGATGGTCGCGAGCACCAGCAGCCATCCGAGCCGCTGATCGGGCGTGCGGACCTCGCGGTCGCGCACGCTGCGGAGCAGACCTCCGACGATGCGCACCCAGTCGCGCCAGAAGAAGACCAGCAGGGCCGCCGCGGTGGCGACGTGCAACCCGACGATGAACGCCAGGTACGGCGACTCCGCCGACGACACGTCGAGGTCTCGGGCCCACGACCCGCCCACGAGCGCGGGGATCAGCACGCTGTGACCGAGACTCGAGACGGGGAACAGCTCCGCCACGCCCTGCATGGCCCCGATCACCGCGGCCTCGAGCCAGCTCAGATGACCCACGCTCATCCCTCCCTCGCGTTCACCCTCGGTTCGGACCGGTCGAGGCTGAACCTACGACGGTGTCGTTGGCGCCACGGCGGGTGGCCCCGGCTCGTCGACGGCTGGTCGGGCTCGTCGTCTCGACGATCAGGAATTGTCGACAAGGCCGGCCGCGGCGCGGGTCCGTACTTGCTCGAGGATGTCCGACTGTGCCCGCGCCCTCTCGAGGAGCGTGTCGAGCTGCCGGACTTCCAGTCGGCTCTCGGTCTCGGCCACGATCCGCAGAGTGCGCCAACCGGCGGCCTTGCCCTCGACCCCGAGCCGCATCGCCTCGAGCTCGAGGAGGCCGCTCAGAGGGGACCGGGTCAGCAGATGGCCATTGAGTTTGAGTCGGGCTGCCTTCTCCGCTGCCCAGGCCGCGGAGACCTTGAGCCGATTACCCGGTAGTGCGAGCGCCGCCATGATGTCCCGCAGAGTGTCGCGGTCTTCGCCGACCTCGGCCGCGACCCGCGCGAGATCGGGGCCCGACGGCGAGTCGCGGTGCGAGGCGGCGAGTCGGCGGCCGAGCTCCACGCCCACGGTAGCGCCCGCGAGATGATCATTGAGGTAGATGCCCAGCAGGGACCCTCGACCGAACATCGTGCTCCCTTGAACGAGGCCGCATACTCGACGAGAACGGCCGCGGGGTCACGTCCCGCAGAACGTGCGGTATGCGCCGAAACTCGGCGGGGCCGGTGCGGCGTACGGCTCCAGACCGGGTCGTTGGTCGAACGGGTGGGCGATCACGTCGAGTAGCCGTCGGAACGGTCGTAGGTCGCCGGCACTCGCCGCGGTCAGCGCTTCCTCCATCTGGTGGTTTCGCGGGATGTAGACCGGATTCACGCGGTCCATCGCTTCTGCGACAGCCCGAGGTTCACGGGGTTGGGACGACAGCCGTGCCTGCCAACGCTCCGCCCATGCGTCGAAGGCGGAGGGTTCGGCGAAGAGCGATCGCGCAGGTGCCGTGTCCCCGAGCACTGACGACGACAGCGCCCGGAAGCATGAGGTGAAGTCGACCCGCTGAGCATGCAGCAGCGCGAGCAGATCGTCGATCAAGTCTCGATCCTGTCGTTGGCCAACTGTCACCCCCAGCTTGGCGCGCATCCCGTGGCCCCAGTACTCGTCGTAGCGGTCGGGGAACGACTGCAACACGTCGGTGGCCGCCGTACGTGCCGCTTCCGTCTCGACGTGGAGCAGCGGCAGCAATGTCTCGGCCAACCGCGCCAGGTTCCACTGCGCGATATGCGGCTGGTTGCCGTATGCGTAGCGGCCGCCGTGATCGATCGAACTGAACACGGCGGCGGGGTCGAAGCTATCCATGAACGCGCAGGGGCCGTAGTCGATGGTCTCGCCGGAAATGGTCGTATTGTCGGTGTTCATCACGCCGTGGATGAACCCCACGAGCATCCAGCGAGCGACCAGCGACGCCTGGGCGTCGGCGACGCTCTCGAAGAAGGCGAGGTACGGGTTCTCCGCCTCGACCACATGGGGGTGGTGACGGGCGATGGCGTAGTCCGCCAGTCGGCGCACGAGCGTCGGGTCACCGTGCGCCGCTGCGTACTGGAACGTGCCGACGCGAACATGGCTCGCCGCGACCCGGGTGAGCACCGCGCCGGGCAGCATCGTGTCCCGCGCGATCTGATCGCCGGTGGCCACCACGGCGAGTGCCCGGGTGGTGGGAATGCCGAGTGCATGCATCGCCTCGCCCATCGCGTACTCGCGCAGCATGGGACCGACGGGTGCCTTCCCATCACCACCCCGTGCGAACGGCGTGCGTCCTGAGCCCTTCAGGTGCAGGTCGCGACGGCGTTCGTGGACGTCGAGCACCTCGCCGAGCAGGAGCGCTCGACCATCGCCGAGGCGGGGGGAGAACCGACCGAACTGATGGCCGGCATAGGCCTGCGCTACCGGTGACGCCCCGCTCGGCGTGGCGTTGCCGGCGAGGACGGCGACACCATCCGGTGCTCTCAGCGCGTCGGCGTCGACACCGAGCTCGGTGGCCAACTCCTCGTTGAGCACCAACAACCGCGGCGCCGGCGACGGTGTCGCTTGCCACGGCTCGTACAAGCCTCCCAGGTCGCGAACATAGGAGTTGTGGACCTCGAACAGCGGCCGGGCAGCGACGCTCATGGGATCGAGGCTAGCCCGGAGCTCCCACCCGCCAGCGGATGATCACGAACGGTCGTCAGGGTGTGGCCGGCGACGGGACGGTGGCGGGTAGCGCGGCTCGGACCAGGACGACCGTGCCGCCGGCGAGTCCGAGACCGCCGAGGAGGGCGCCGACCAGCCATGGTCCGAGCTGGGTGTGCTCGCCGAACACGACGAAGCCCCAGACCAGGGCGAGTACCGGGTTGGTCAGCGTGATCCCGGGTTGCGCCGCGATGAGGTCGCCGGCCTGGAGGGCCTGTTGGAGCAGCAGGAACGACACCGCGCCGCCGATGAGCACGCCGTAGGTTTGCCAGGCGCCGAATACCTCGCCCCAGCCGTGCCGGGCGGCCGCCGCGACCCAGGTCAACAGCGCCGCGTTCAACCCGTAGGTGGCGCCAGTGGCCACTCCGAAGAACAGGGCGCGCCGCTGAGTCGTACTGCGCACGGCCAGCACGACCAGAACGCCGACCAGGGCGGTACTGGCGCCGACACCGACGAGCCACACCGCTACCGGGGTCGTCAGCGGGTGTCCGCCGGTGGGTGACAGCGAGAACAGGAACAGGCTCAACCCCGCGGCGGTGATCGCGACGGCCGCCCACGCCCGCCGACTCAACGGGGCCCGAAACACCAGCGCGCTCAGGATCAGGGTGAAGGGCAGCTCGGCGACGAGCAGGGGCTGCACGATGGTGATCAGGGCGAACCCCAGGGCGACTCCCTGTAGGACGAACCCGACGACGTGGGCGGCGATGCCGGCCGACCATCCCGGTCGTCTCAGCAGCTCGACCAGCGCTCGCCACGCCGTCGAACCCTCGGTGCGGTCGCGGGAGGCCCGCCGTTGCAGCACCGAGCCGGCCGCGTTGCTGGCCGCCGCGAGAACGGCCAACGCCGCACCGAGCACCATCGGACTCCTGTCCCCTCGACGTGGCGCGCGTTGCTCGGCCACCCGCGTGCGTCCGCTTCCCCACATTCGGGGGTACCCCGGTCACGAGGACAGCGGCTCCCGCATCGCCGCAGCGTTGCCCTGCTGCCCCCCGACGGCTTCAGGGGACTGGTGGTCGGGGGCGCCGGGCCAGGTAGACCACCGCGGGGGGCGGGTTGTGCCAGACCGTGCGGCTGATGAGGACCTCCTCGAAGTGGGTCTCGAGGTTGCGCCGAACCTGGCGGGCGATGGGCAGCGGTCGCACCCAGGAATGCTGAATCTGGGTCACCGCCCCGGTCGGGCTCAACAGCGCCCCCAGCTCGGCGAAGATCGTCGTGGCGGGCGGAGCGGTGACACTGATGGGCAGCGTGCTGAACACCAGATCGACCCGCACCCCGTCGGCGGACAGTCGCCGGACGACCTCCCGGGCGTCGCGGCAGATGACCTCGACCTCGGGATACTCGCGCCGCAGCAGGCGCGCCATCCGCGGGTTGGCCTCGACCGCGAGGTGCCGCCCTCGTCCGCCCAGGTGGCGTCGGACGACCTCGCTGGTCGAGCCCGTGCTCCCAGCTCGAGGACGACCGGTTCCCCGCGCTCGGGCACGGGCGCCACCGCGATGTCGGACAGTGCCACCGAGGTGGGCACCGGCGACGCCGTGACCATCGGTGAGCCCAGGAACTCCGAGGCGAACGTCAGGTAATCGGGCACGGCGACCTCCCGGATGGGCGCGAGCGGTGCTCGCCCGCTCTCCTGTCGTCCTCGCGCGGGGGACCGGTCACGCCCGGGCGCCGGGCGCGGACGACGACGAGCTCCTCGGTGCGCACGCCGGGGGCGACGAGGCCGCGATCCTCGAGCAGGGCAGCCCGGGCGGTGAGTACCGGGCCGAACGGGTGCCTGCACCGGGCCACGACGTCGACGGCGAGCCCGTCGGCGGCAAGGCGGCGCACCGTCTCATCGACCCCGTTGAGCGCCGAGTGCACCAGCAGCAGGCGGCCGCCGGGAGCGAGCAGCGCGGGCGCCTGGTCGCAGACACGGTCGAGGACCACCCGGCCGTCGCGCCCCCCGTCCCACGCGCGTGCTGCCCCGTGCTCGGGCAACCGGTCGGTGGGCGCCGGGACGTAGGGCGGGTTGGAGACGATGACGTCGAAGCGCTCGCCGGCGACCGGGCGGCCGAGGTCCCCGCGGCGGACTCGCACTCGGCGCCCCCGCAGGTGGGCGTTGAGCCAGGTGCTGGCCAGCGCCCGCCGGGAGAGGTCGACGGCGGTGACGCGGCTGCCGGCGATGCCGGCGGCTACGGCCGATACCGCACCGGTGCCGGCCCCGAGCTCGAGCACCCGGGAACTCGAGGCGGGGCCGTCGGTCAGCTCCCGACGCACGACGTCGGCGAGCAGCCAGGTGTCGCGCTGCACGGGGTACACACCGGGGAGGCGCACAACGGACAGGTGAGCCCGGGCCCCGGTGGACCGACCCGCGAGTTCGGTCCCGGGCTGGGGCCGCCGCCCCACTCCACGACCCTCAGCGCTGGCCGCACCCGCGGCGGGGCGCGCGGCAACGGTCATCGGACCTCCTCGTCCGTCCGGTGGTGACGGTGCTTGATGGGGAGCGAATGCGCGCGATGGGCGGCCGCACTGCTCTCGGGGCGGCTGGTCTCGGGCGTGGCTGGCGGGTCAACCGGAGCAGCGTTACCCGCCCCCCGGTCGCTTCACCCTTCGGGGGGAGCCGTGTGACCAGCGGCTCCTGCGCGACATGACCGACCGCTTAAACTTCTCGCGTGACGTCACCCGAGCCGGAGATGCCCTATGACGTCGTGCTGATCGTCTACAACCCGCACTCCACCGGCGGCGCCGAGCACCGGGCACGCGACCTCGCGACCGAGCTCGCCGACCGCGCGCCCGACCTCGAGGTGACCCTCGCACCCACCGAGTACCCCGGGCACGCCACCGAGATCGCCCGCGAGGCGGCCGGAGGGCGGGCGGCCGACGCTCGTCGTGTCGGTCTCCGGTGACGGCGGGTACAACGAGGTGGTCTCGGGGGCGATGAGCGGGGCCGAGCACGGTGGGGTGACGGTGGCGGTGCTGCCCGCGGGCAACGCCAACGACCACCGGCGGGCGACGCGCCACCGTCCTTACATCGGCCTGGGGATCACCCCGGTCGTCGCGCTCGAGCTGGAGAAGGGCCGCAAGGGCTCGCTGAGCGAGATCGTCACGACGATGCGCGAGTTCGCGAAGTTCCGGCCGTTCGAGGTCACCCTCGAGTCCGGCGAGCGTCAGCGATTCGACAGCCTCGTCCTCGCCAACATCGCGGGGATGGCGAAGTACGCGAAGCTCTCCGACGACGGCGACCCCACCGACGGGCTCTTCGAGGTGGCGATCATGCCCCACAGCGGGCGGCTGCGGCTCCTGGCGCGCGCCATCGGCGCGGCCACACGGGGCCTCGGGCGGCAGCCGAGGAATACCCGGTTCACGTTCACCACGACCTCGCCCATGCCGGTGCAGCTCGACGGCGAGGTCCTCGAGCTCGGCGCCGAGCGGAAGGTGATCGTGGAGATCGCGCCCCGCGCGGTCGTCGTCGTGCGGTGAGCACCGACCCGGAACCGCGGGCGGGTGGGGCGCCGACGGCGGGGGTGCTGCGGGAGGTCAGGGGGGAGACGCTGTGTCGGATCGCGGCGCTCTCCGCGCAGCTCGCGGCCATCGTCGAGACGGCGTCGGCGAGTTCCGGCGACGACGAGCACGACCCCGAGGGCCAGACGATCGCCTACGACCGCGCGCAGACCCAGGCGCTGCTCGCCTCGGCGCGCCACGACCTCGACGAGGCGGACGCGGCGCTCGCGCGGGTCGCGGACGGCACCTACGGCCAATGCGAGACGTGCCAGGAGCCGATCGCGCCCGAGCGTCTCGAGGCCCGCCCCACCGCCCGTCGTTGTATCCGGCACGCGTGACCCTCCGCGTCAGGGACGCCGGAAAGAGACGCCGACCACGCGCACCGTCTTCTCCCCGGCCGCGGCCGCGAAACGGGCCTCGGCATCGCGCGCCACCTCGGCCGCTACCGAGGTGCCGGGGCCCAGGGCGTCGATCACGCCCGCCACCACGTCCTCGCGGTCGTCGTGCGCGCACCACGTGAGCAGCAGGTGTCGACGCATCCAGGCGGTGAGCCGTTCCTCGTCGGCGCGGGGCAGGATGACGTCGGCGGCCCAGGTCGGGGTGAGCGACAGGTCCTCGAGCAGCAGCCCCGCGAGGACCCGGCGGAGCGCGGACACCCCGGACCGGTAGAGGTGCTGGCGGGTGATCCGGTTGCGCAGCATGGTGGCGGTGCCGACGTCGAGCGCGCACAGATCCGGGTCCGCCGGGTGCGGCGTCCCGGCCAGCGGCGCCAGGACCGACGGTTCGACCCACCACGCGTAGAGCCCGGGCGCGGCGGGCAGCGCGGCCACGGCGTCGGCGAGGGGGCCGGGCTCCTCGCGGAGCTCGGCGACGGGGTCGGTCACGGGCCCAGTGTGGTCGACGGTCCCGAACGGGTACTGCACCGACCATGACGCTCCACCACGTCCGACGCGGCACGGGCACGCCGCTGCTGCTGGTCCACGGTCTCGGCGGTTCCTGGCGGTCCTGGGGGACGGTCCTGGACGACCTCGCCGGTCACCGCGAGGTGATCGCGGTCGACCTGCCCGGCTTCGGGGAGACCCCGCCCCTGCTCGGCCAGGTCAGCATCGCGACGCTCACCGACTCGGTGGAGGCTTTTCTCACCGAGCAGGATCTGCGCGGGGTCGACACCGTCGGCACCTCGATGGGTGCGCGCATGGTCCTCGAGCTTGCACGGCGCGGCGTCGGCGGCGACACCGTCGCCCTGGACCCGGGCGGGTTCTGGACGACAGGGGAGCGCCGGCTGTTCGGGATGTCGCTGCGGGCGTCGATGGCGTTGGTCCGCCGGCTCGACCCCGTGCTGCCGACGCTGCTGGGCAACCCGGCGACGCGGACGGCGCTGCTCGCGCAGTTCTCCGCGCGGCCGTGGGCCCTGCGTCCGGAGATCCCGCTCGCGGAGCTGCGGCGGATGCTCTCCTCGCCCTCGTTCGACGACGCTCTCCGCGCGCTCACTGACGGCCCGATGCAGGAGGGCGCCGCGAACGTCCCGGGGCGCGTCACGCTCGGGTGGGGCCGTCGCGACGGCGTGACCCTGCCCCGACAGGCCGCGCGGGCCCAGCGGGCGTTCCCCGGCTCGGAGATCCACTGGTTCGAGCGGTGCGGTCACTTCCCGCAGTGGGACGCCCCGGCCGAGACGGTGGCGGTGGTGCTCGCCCGCACCGGGTCACCGGTCTCCTGAGGGAGGGGCCTCCTCGCGGTGCCGCAACGACCCCGCGAGGAGGGCCGCGCCCAAGGCGGCGCACGGGACGAGCACCAGCCCGACCGACACGGAGTAGGCGTCCGCCAGCGATCCGATGGCCGGCGGGACCGCGAGGAAACCGAGGCGCGCGAGCCATCCGACGACGGCGATCCCGTCGCCCGCCCGCACCCCCGGGACGGAACCCGCGGCGGCGAAGGCGAGCGGGAAGAGCGTCGACACCCCGAGCCCGCCGAGCGCGTACCCGACGATCGCCGCCATGGGTGCGGCCACCAGCAGCGCCCCACCCAGGGCGAGCGCGGCGAGGAGGGCTCCGGCGCGCGCCACCCGCACGGCTCCGAGGCCGTCGACGACGCGGTCGCCCCCGAAGCGCCCGACGGTCATCGCCACCTGGAACGCCACGAACGGCAGGCCCGCGACGAACGCCCCGGCGCCCAGGTCGTCGCGCAGGTACACCGCTCCCCACGAGGCCGCCGAGTCCTCCACGCCGCCCGAGCACACCATCAGGGCCGCGATCGCGAGAAGCGGGCCCGCGACCCGCCACGACAGGAGGACGCTGCGCAGACCGCCGCCGCATGCGGCCGGCTCTCTCCCGTCCTCGGGCGCCTCGACCTCGGGTGAGGGCTCGGGCAGCAGGTACCGCCATGCGAGCGTCGACGCCACCAGCAGCAGCGCCGCCACGACACCGAAGTGGACGAGGATCGGGACGCCCAGCCCGACGGCGGCCGCCCCGACCAGCCCCGCGCCCACCGCGGCGATGCTCCAGGTGGCGTGCAGCCCGTTGATGATCGACCGGCCGTAGCGCTCCTGCACGCGCAGCCCCTGGGCGTTCATCGCCGCGTCGGTCCAGGCGTCGGTGACCCCGAGGACGAACAGGGTCGCCGCGAACACCAGCCACGACGACGCGACCGCGACAAGCGGCAACAGCAGCGCCCCGAGGACGCCGACGACCACCGCGACCCGCCCGCCCCCGAAGCGCGCGATCAACGGACCGGCGAGTACCCCGACCACCAATGCGGCTCCGGGGAACGCGGCCACGGCGGTCCCGAGCTCGGCGTTGGACAGGCCCAGGGCGTCGCGCAGGGTCGGGAACCACCCGACGATGCTGTTGTAGGTCGCCCCGTTGACCACGAACAGCACGGCCACGGCACCCCGGGCCCGGCGATCGACGCGGGTGGGGGCGGGGGTCACCGCGTCCAGGTGAGTCCCTGCCGGGCGACGGCGTAGGTCTGGTCGACGGCCTCGTCCGTGAGCCTTCGCCCGAACGCCTGCAGCAGCCGCGGGAGCTGGCCGACCCGGGACACGAGCACCCCCCGGGGACGCTCCGAGCCGCCCACGGTGGCGCCGACCACGGCGATCACCGCCGACACCGGCGGCGGGTTCAGCGTCGACTCCGCTCCCGCCTCGAACGCGAGTGCCTCCGAGAGCCGGGTCTCGGCCTCCTCCGCGATGATCCGCCGACGGTCCAGATCGATGCGCGCCGCGTCGAGGACCAGCGACTGCGTGTCGATGACGACCTTTCCGCCCGGACGGTTGAGCACTTCGACGACGAACACCCCGGACGGGCCGACGACGACGTGATCGAGCAGCACCGTCTCGTCCTCGAGCCCCATGGGGACGCCGTGCAGCATCCGCCACCGCGGGGCCCGACCGCGGCGGATCGACGCGGTCGGCCCGAGCAGCTTGGCCAGGGCCTCGGCGACGGCCTGCCGGCCGTCGGCGCGCAGCAGATGTGGTCGGTCGGCGCCGCGCCCCGACTCGAGGCGGGCCCGGGACGCCTCGCCGGTGAGGCCGTGGGTCGGGCGGTGGGTCGCCAGATCCTCGACGCCCGGCTCCCACCCGCCCTCGGGCGCCGGCGTCGCGCTCTCGAGCATGGGCACGTCGGCGGCCTCCACCGGGGTCGTCCCCAGGGTCGGCATGCCGTGCGAGAAGAGCCATTCGTCGATCTCGGCGCGGAACGCGTCCGCCCAGGCGGTCGGCACATCGTATTGCAGGCGGGTCATCAGATCGAAGTGCCCGAGCGGGAGCCCGGTGTCGGTGGTGACGTAGAGTCGGTCGGAGCCGCGGCGTCGCTTCCGTCGGACCGACATCACGCGTTCCCCGTGCCGGCGCCCCGTAGGTAGGCGGAGATGTTGTCGTGCTCCGCGGCGGTGAGTTCGCGGATGCCCTCGACCACCGACGGCTCGATCAACGCGCCGGCCAGCGGCACGGTCACGTGCACCCCGACGTCGATCGCGAGTCGACAGCCCCCGCCGGGCGCTTCCGATGGCACCTCGGTCACCGTCATGGACCCGTCCGCGACCACCGGGGCGCGGGGGACGACGACGTCGACGGCTCCGGAGAGCCGCGTCGCGCCCAGGGTCCAGCGCTCGCTCCGGGTGATCATGAGGGACCCACCCAGGAGCCGGGCGATCGGGCCGGGCACGGCGTCCGCGGGGACGGGCTGGCGGACGGTGACGGTCACGGCGTCGTCGGTGGCGTGATGGCTCACGACCTCGCCGCCACCGCTCCCGCTCCTGGCCACGAGACGGGCGCGGTGGAAGGCCGGGTCGGCCAGCGCGGCGGCGAACACCGCGACTGCCTGGGGGTAGTCACGGCTCAACCGCAGCCGGGTGGTCACGCCCGCGACCTTAATCCCCGATCGGGGGACGGAGGGACGACGAGGAACGGGTGCGCGGCGGGCGAAGCGCGGCGCGGCGAAGGACGACGAGGACTGATCCACCGGGCGCCGCGGGACTGTCGATCGTGCCGCGCATTCGCGGCACGATCGACACTCTCGGCCAGCACCGACCGATCACGCCGCCGCGAGCGTGACGCGAAGGCCGCCGACCACGCACCGGTCCGCCGGCGGCACCTCTCGCCGGAACCTGCGGCAGGACTCAGCCGTCGGCGGCGTCTGCGGCCTGGTGCACGTAGTCCAGCACGGCGTCCTGCTCCGGGTCGTCGTACGGCCCGCCACCGCGACGACGCGCTTCCCCCTCCGCCGACCGGTCATGACGAGCAGGTGAACGGTCGCGTGCAACATCTGCACGCGGACCGAGTGATGTTGACCACGCATCGCTGGCGCCGTTCAGTCGTCTTTGTACGACCGCTCGCGGCTCTCGTCCAGGGAGCCCGGGTCTCCGACGAGGGGGTGTCCGGATGGTGCGCAGCGGCGACGGCTCCGATCTCGGACGACTCGGCTCCGGCCGGTCCCTCAAGACCGCGGCCGAGGCGCTCGCCGCCCTGCGCATCCTCGGTAACAGCCCCACCGGTCTCACGGCCGACGTGCTCGCCCGCGAGCTGGGCAAGAGCCCGGCCACCGGGCGCTACCTGCTCAACACCCTCTGCCAGGAGGGCTACGCGATCCGTGACGGCGCCGCCGGGGTGCACCGCCTGGTGCCGGCTCCGCCGTGGGGGCAGCCCTGGGGCGCCCCGTCCCGCCCCGAGCGCTACGAGCTGCCCGAGCGACTCTCCGACGCGGTGACCGAGCTCTACGCCCGGACCCGCCAGCGCACCTACCTCGCCCAGTGGGAGGACGACTCGACGGTGATCGTCGACGCCCGCGGACACCAGGGCCTGGCCCGCATCCCGGACCTCAGCGAGCGCATCCCGCTCGCCCAGGCGCACGCGCTCGCGGTGTCCAAGGCCCTCGTGGCCGCGTCGTCGGAGCTCGAGCAGCTCCTCTGCGCGCACTCGGAGCTCACCGCCTTCACCCCGACGACGATCACGACGACGCCGGGTCTCGAGCTCGAACTGTCCCGGGTCCGCCGGAACGGGGTCGCCTTCGACCGCGAGGAGTTCGCCGAGGGCTTCTGCTGCGTCGGCGCCCCGATCGTCGCGCCCGACGGCCGGGTGGCCGCGAGCATCGCGGTCTCGACGCCCACGCGCCGCTTCGCCCACCTCTCGGGCGAGATCACCCGGGCCGTCAGCGAGGTCGCCGCCGAGGCCAGCAGGGCCTGGCGCGAGCAGGCCGGCGAGGGCGAGCTCCCCGAGGCGCACTGCCCGTTCGCCGGGGACCACGCGACCCCGCCGGACCCCACGACCTTCCGCCGACCGAGCTGGGAGACCGGCCGCGACGGCCTGATCACGGAGGAGGTGCCCGACCTGCGTTGAGCACGACCCCGCCGTCGGCAGTCCCCTGGCGGCGGAACAGAACCCCGTGCGGGTTGCCGAGGCGCCGGCACCCCCCGCACATCGACTCATCGAGGAGGAACCGAGGTCATGAGCCGAGAAAGCTTGACCAAGGCGCACGAGAAGATCCAGGAACTCTCCTGGAAGCCGCGGTCGGCAACGCCCGCGGAGAACTACACCACCGACTACACCTTCAAGCGGGCGCCGAAGAAGGACCCGCTCAAGCAGGTCCTGCGCTCCTACTTCCCCATGGAGGAGGAGAAGGACCACCGCGTCTACGGCGCGCAGGACGGCGCGATCCGCGGCAACATGTTCCGCCAGGTCCAGGAGCGGTGGATGGAGTGGCAGAAGCTGTTCCTGTCCATCATCCCCTTCCCGGAGATCTCCGCGGCGCGCGCCATGCCGCTGCTGTTCTCCACGGTGCCCAGCCCCGAGGTCCACAACGGGCTGGCCATCCAGATGATCGACGAGGTCCGCCACTCGACGATCCAGCAGAACCTCAAGCGGCTGTACATGAACCACTACATCGACCCGGCGGGGTTCAACACCAGCCTGAAGAACTTCCAGTCGGACTACTGCGGCACCATCGGCCGTCAGTTCGGCGAGGGGTTCATCACCGGTGACGCCATCACCGCGGCGAACATCTACCTGACGATCGTGGCCGAGACGGCGTTCACCAACACGCTGTTCGTGGCCATGCCGGCGGAGGCGGCCGCCAACGGCGACTACCTCCTGGCGACGGTGTTCCACTCGGTGCAGTCCGACGAGTCCCGGCACATCTCCAACGGCTACGCCATCCTGCTGATGGCGCTGGGCGACGAGGAGAACCGGCCGCTGCTCGAGCGCGACCTACGCTACGCGTTCTGGAACAACCACGCGGTGGTCGACGCCGCGATCGGCACGTTCATCGAGTACGGCACCAAGGACCGGCGTAAGGACCGCGAGTCCTACGCCGAGATGTGGCGCAAGTGGATCTACGACGACTACTACCGGTCGTACCTCATGCCGCTGGAGAAGTACGGCCTCGCCGTGCCCCACGCGGAGGTCGAGGAAGCCTGGAACCGCATCTGGAACAAGGGCTACATCCATGAGGTCGCCCAGTTCTTCTCGACCGGCTGGTGGGCCAACTACTGGCGCATCGACGGGATGGACGACGACGACTTCGAGTGGTTCGAGTACAAGTACCCGGGCTGGTACGACAAGTACGGCAAGTGGTGGGAGAACTACAACCGCCTCGCCACGCCCAACGGTCACAAGGCGATCACCTTCGAGGATGTGGGCTACGAGTACCCGCAACGGTGCCACACCTGCATGGTGCCGTGCCTCATCCGTGAGGACCTGGTCGTCGACGAGGTCGACGGCGAGATGCGCTCCTACTGCTCGGAGACCTGCCACTGGACCGACACCGTCGCGTTCCGGGGCACGTACGAGGGTCGCGAGACCCCGAGCATGGGTCGCCTCTCCGGCAAGCGCGAGTGGGAGACGCTCTACGACGGCTGGAGCGCCGCCGATGTCCTGCGCGACATGGGCACCCTGCGGGACGACGGCAAGACGCTCGTCCCGCAGCCCCACCTGAACCTCGACCCCAAGAAGATGTGGACCGTCGACCGCTTCGAGGACGTCCAGTTCGCCTCCCCCAAGGGGTCGCTGAACGACATGACGCCCGACGAGCGCGAGGCCTACATCGCGTCGTACCGGAGCAAGGGTCCGGCCGGCGGCGCCGCGAAGTGGGCGGCGGGTCAGGCCTGATCGGGGTGTGACCTCGAACGGGCGGTCCGCCGCTTGACGGGAGTGCCCGGCCCAGCGCCAGGGCCGGGCACTCCCCCCGGGCGTCCCATCCCCACCGGATGTCCCTTCGGGCCTGACCCGTTTCCAGACAAGACGAGGAGTTCCAGCGCCGATGACCGACAAACACCGCGTGCGATTCGAGCCGGTCGGCCTCGAGATCGAGGTCGACGAGAAGGAGACGATTCTCGAGGGCGCCTTCCGGCAGGGCGTGATGCTCATGCACGGGTGCAAGGAAGGGCAGTGCTCGTCGTGCAAGTCGTTCCTCCTCGAGGGTGAGGAGGGCCTCGAGCTGGAGATGGACCGCTACTCCACCTTCGCGCTCAATGACACGGAGAAGGCGGAAGGCCACGTCCTGCTCTGCCGGGCGCACGCCTACGACGACCTCACCATCGAGTTGCTCAACTACGACGAGGACATGCTCCGGTCGGGTGCGCGCATCACGACCGCCCGGACGCGGGTGACAACGATCGACCCGATCACCTCGGATCTGCGCCGGCTCGTGCTGGCCCTTGAGGAGCCGAAGGAGTTCGCGTTCCTGCCTGGGCAGTACGTGGACATCACGATCCCGGGCACCCAAGAGCACCGCTCGTTCTCCATGTCCACGACCCCGGCCCAGTCCGACCACCTCGAGTTCGTCATCAAGATGTATCCGGGTGGCAAGTTCTCCGAACTCCTCGACTCGGGTTTGAAGATCGGGGACGAGCTGGAGATCAAGGGGCCGTACGGAATGTTCACCCTGCGTGAGAGCCACCAGAGTGACCTCGTGTTCGTCGGCGGCGGCGCCGGGATGGCACCGGTCCTGTCGCTCCTGCGGTCGATGGACGAGCGCGGGATCCAGCGCAGCGCGCGCTTCTACTACGGTGCCCGTACCGAGGCGGACCTGTGTTTCCTGGAGGAGCTCTGCTCGTTCGAGCAGCGCCTTCCCCGCTTCACGTACACGTCGGCCCTGTCCCACCTGGACGACGGTGCTGAATGGAAGGGCGAGACGGGGTTCGTCCACGACGTCGTCGACCGGATCGAGGGCGACCTCACCGGCGTCGACGCCTACGTCTGCGGTCCGCCGCCGATGGTCGAGGCGGCGATCGCGGTCCTGGAGCAGCACGGAGTCGCCACCGAACACATCTACTACGACAAGTTCACCACCTCAGCTGACGCCGGCGAGTAGCCGGGCACCAGGAGTAAGGGAGACGACATGACGGAGACCGTCGAGCAGGAAGCGGACGAAGTACGCAGCGTTCCGCAGGTGAACCACACCGACGCGGAAGCGGGCGCGAAGACGTTCCCCAGTTCGGGCGCACGGTCCTACGAGTACTACACACCGAAGCGCCGCAAGCGCTCGGTGTACGAAGACGTCACGGTGGAGATCCAGCCGGACACGCGGCACTACCTGTCCCAAGGCTGGCTCTACTCCTTCGCGGACGGGTCGGCCGGCTACCCCCTCGAGTGGACGGTGCTGAAGGCGCGGGGTCAGGACACGAACACCCCACCCGAGCGCTTTCGCGGATCCGGGGGCGCGGGCTACCCGTGGCCGGCGACCGGGTGGCACGAGTTCCGCGATCCCAACGAGGAGTGGGAGTCCACCCTCTACAAGTACAACGCCGACGTCGTCCGCCAGACCCAGCGCAACGTCGAGACCGCCAAGCAGACGAGGGCGTTCGACAACTGGGGCAACAACTGGGTCCGGTTCGTCGAGCGGCAGGTCGGCGCCTGGATGCACGTCGAGTACGGCCTGGGTATGTACGTGTTCCTCACCGCTCAGCGGCGGGCGCCCACCAACATGCACAACAACGCCATCTCGGTGAACAGCATGCACAAGATGCGGTTCGCTCAGGACCTGGCGCTCTACAACCTCACGGTTTCCGACGAGATCGAGGGCTTCGACGGACAGGCCCACCTCGGGGTCTGGAACGACGACGAGATGTGGACCCCGGTACGTGAGGTCGTCGAGAGCCTGACCGCCATCAAGGACTGGGCCGAGGCGGTGTTCGTCACCAACGTGGTGTTTGAGCCCCTCGTCGGCGAGCTGTTCCGCAGCCGGCTGGTCATGCAGGCGGCCGCGGGCAACGGCGACTACATCACCCCGACCGTGGTGGGCGCCGGCGAGTACGACTACGCCCAGCGGGATCTGCGCTACACCGAGGCCATGTTCCGGCCGCTCTCGGACGACGACGAATTCGGCGCGCACAACAAGGAGCACATGAGTTCCTGGATGTCCGAGTGGGTGCCGCGCTGTCTCGAGGCCTCCCGGAAGCTGCAACCCCTGTGGTCGCAGCCCGACTCCAAGCCCCAGCGGTTCGAGGACGCCCTCGACGCCAGCAAGGCCCGGTTCTCCGGCATCTGTGCCGAACTCGCCGTCGACGTCCCCAAGGAGCTGGAGCTGTGAGCACCACCGAGAACACCGACAACCGCTGGGACTTCCACCACGAGGTGTCCAACCGCTGTGGCATCACCCTGATGAACAACCAGGTCGGCTACGTCGTCGCCGAGGTGATGCGGGAGAAGCCGAACATCGAGGTCAGCGAGTTCCCGTCGATGATCCGCGTCGACGGAACGGGTCGCCTCGAGTTCGTCTACGAGGAGTTCGCCGAGGCCCTGGGTGTCGAGGAGTTCGGTACGGCCGACCTCGAGGAGATCATGTCCACCCACTACGGGCGCATGATCCATGTCGACGACAAGACGATCCTCGTGGCCAACCCCGAGGACGCGGCCGAGGAGCTCGGGTTCGACCTTCCGGTGGTCCAATAACACCCAGGTGACCGGCCGCGTGGGTCCTGCGGGGCCCGCGCGGCCGGTCATCTGACCCGGAGTCCCGGCGCAGACGAAGGAGTCAGGCGATGGCGAAGGAGCTGTACTACGCCGCCGATGCGAGGCGGCTGCTGCAGGCGGGCGTGGACAAGCTCGCCGAGGCCGTGAAGACGACGCTCGGCCCCAAGGGTCGCAACGTCGTGCTCGAGAACATCACCGGCACCCCGACGGTCACCAACGACGGCGTGACGATCGCGCGCGAGATCCACCTGCCGAATCAGTTCGAGAATATGGGCGCGCAGCTGGTCAAGGAAGTCGCGATCAAGACGAACGACGTCGTCGGCGACGGCACGACGACCGCGACGGTGCTCGCCCAGGCCATGGTGCGCGAGGGCATGCGGGCCATCGGGAAGGGCTCGAACCCGGTGCAGGTCAAGCGCGGCGTCGACGCGGCCGTGGAGCGGATCGTCGCCCACCTGGAGAAGGCGGCTCACCCGGTGCGTGACCGTGCCGCCTATGCGCACGTCGCGAGCATCTCGGCCAACGACGACGACGCCATCGGCAACGCCATCGCCGAGGCCCTGCACACCGTCGGCGAGGACGGCGTGATAACCATCGAGGAGTCCGGTGTCCTCGGGATAGACGTCGACTTCGTCGAGGGATTCTCCTTCGACCGGGGCTACGTCTCGCCCTACATGGTCACCGACCGCGGCCGGCTCTCGACCGAGTTCGAGGACCCCTATATCCTGTTGAGTTCTCAGAAGATCTCCAGAATCCAGGACATCATGCCGGTGATCGACAAGATCATGCGTGCGCCGGCCCCCCTGGTGATCATCGCGGAGTCGGTGGAGGGTCAGGCGCTGAGCCTGCTCGTCAACAACCACGTCAACGGCCGGCTGCCCTGCGTCGCCATCCAGGCTCCCGGGTTCGGGACCAAGCGCGTCCACCAGCTCGAGGACATCGCGGCCCTCACCGGCGGCACGGTCCTCACGCGCGACTCGGGCCATTCCCTCGAGTCGCTGACGCTCGACATGCTCGGGCGGGCCCGCCAGGTCCAGGCCGATGAGGACAACACGACCATCATCGAAGGGGCTGGCGGCTCGGAGGCTGTCCAGTTCCGCCTCGACCAGCTGCGCGCCGAACTCGAGCGCGCCACCAGCGGCCACGACGAGGACGCCCTGCGGGAGCGCATCGGGCGCCTGACCGGCAAGGTCGCCGTGGTCCGGGTGGGCGCCGCCACCCCGGCGGAGCTCAAGGAGAAGCAGCACCGCGTCGAGGACGCCCTCTCGGCGACGAAGGCCGCGATCGCCGAGGGGATCGTCGCCGGCGGTGGGTCGGCGCTGCTGCACGCCCGCCGCGCGCTGGCCGACCTCGATGCCCGAGGGGACGCCGCCACCGGCCGCGACATCGTGGCCGCGTCGCTGCTGGAGCCGGTGTTCTGGATCGCGGCCAACGCCGGGCTGGACGGTCGGGCGGTCATCGAGCGGCTCCTCGCGAACGACTCGGCCGACTCGCTGGACTACGGGTTCGACGCCCTCACCGAGACCTACGGCGACCTCGTCGTGGCCGGCGTCGTCGACCCCCTCCGGGTGACGCGGTCGGCCATGCAGAACGCCGCGTCGATCGCCGGCCTCGTGCTGACCACCGACACGCTGGTCGCGGAGGAGAAGCAGAACTTCGGTCCGCAGGGCGCGATCTACACCGAGGTCGGCGACCTCGCCGAAGGCCTGCCGCAGCCGTCGCCGGACTCCACGACCCCCCAGTCGCTGGGCCTCGGACCGTCGGTCGGCTGAGTCGGTGCAGGGATGAAGTCGCCGAGGGTCGGGCCGGGTGTGAGGAACCCGGACGCCCGGCACGGCGAGGTCGAGGACTACCTGCGGGCGAGCGGATCGCGCGCCAGGACACACGAGCGGAGCAGGGGAAAGGACACACCGTGAAGGCCGTCCGCGTCCACGCCTACAACCAGGCACCGGCACTCGACGAGGTTCCCGACCCCGAGCTGTCGGGCCCGCACGACGTCATCGTCAAGATCGGCGGCGCCGGGCTCTGCCGGACCGATCTGCACATCATCGAAGGTCAGTGGGCCGAGATCTCCGGCGTCGGCCTGCCCTACGTGATCGGGCACGAGAACGCGGGGTGGGTCACCGAGGTCGGTTCGGCGGTCACCAACGTCGCCGTCGGCGACACGGTCATCCTGCATCCGACGCCGACGTGCGGGCTCTGCCACGCGTGTCGCGCCGGGGACGACATGCACTGCGTGAACTCCACGTTCCCGGGGATCAACACCAACGGCGGGATGGCCGAGTACCTGCTCACCCACGCCCGGGCGTGCATCAAGCTAGCCGATCACCTGCAGCCCGCCGACGTCGCCGCGCTCGCCGACGCCGGGATCACGGCCTACCACGCGGCCCGCAAGGCGGTGCCGCTGCTCTACCCGGGCACGCACTGCGTCGTGGTGGGCGCGGGTGGCCTCGGGCACATCGGTATCCAGTCGCTCGCGGCGCTCACCGCCACCGAGATCACCGTGCTCGACCGCAACCACGACGCCCTCAAGCTCGCCGAGCAGCTGGGCGCCCACCACACCGTCGAGGCCGACGGGTCGCACGTCGAGGCGATCACGGAGATCACCGGGGGTGGGGCACAGGTCGTCCTCGACTTCGTGGGTGAGCAGGGCGCGGAGAAGGAAGCGCCCTCGCTGCTCGCGAACGGGGGCTCGCACTTCGTCATCGGCTACGGCGGCGCGCTGGACCTCGATACCATCCAGATCGTGTCCCGCGAGATCAACGTGATCGGCAACCTCGTCGGCACCTACAACGACCTCGTCGAGCTCATGAACCTGGCGGGTCGGGGGCTGGTCACCCTGCACACCCAGACCTACGCGCTCGACGCCGTGCACGACGCCATCGCCGATCTCGAGAACGGCCGCATCCGCGGACGAGGCATTCTCGTCCCCTGAGTCCACCACCACCTCGGTCCCGGGAAGGACAACCATGTACGAGAAAGACGGCGAGAAGTACTTCGTGGTCGACAGCCACATGCACTACTGGGACGCCTCCCCGGCGAACTGGGTCAAAGGCGCCGAGCAGTACGCCAAGGGCTGGATCGAGTGCTTCCACGCCTACCAGTCGCTAGGCCCGGCCGAGACCCACTGGTCGATCGAGCACTTCCAGAAGTACTCCGAGGAAGACCTGATGAAGGACGTCTTCGAGGACGGCCACGTCGACGTAGCGATCTTCCAGCCCACGTACCTCAAGGAGTGGTACACCGAGGGCTTCAACACCACCGAGCGCAACGGCGCCCTCGCCGAGAAGTACCCGGATCGCTTCCGGATCAACTCCCGGTTCGACCCCCGCGACGGGGACGCCGGGATACGCGAGTTCGAGCAGAACGTCGAGCGCTACCACCCCAAGGGCATAAAGCTCTACACCGCGGAGTGGAACAACGGCTCGCGCGGCTACAAGCTCTCCGACCCGGGGTGCTACCGCTTCCTGGAGCGCGCGCAGGAGCTGGGCATCAAGAACGTGCACGTGCACAAGGGCCCGACGATCTGGCCACTGGACAAGGACGCGTTCGACGTCTCGGACGTCGACCACGCGGCCACCGACTTCCAGGGCCTGAACTTCATCGTCGAGCACGTGGGCCTGCCCCGCATCGAGGACTTCTGCTTCATGGCGACGCAGGAGCCCAACGTCTACGCGGGCCTCTCGGTGGTCCTCGGCGGTCTGATGCACGCCCGACCGAAGTTCTTCGCCAAGGTCATGGGCGAGCTGCTGTTCTGGGTCGGCGAGGACAAGATGACCTTCGGCTCGGACTACGGCATCTGGGAGCCCAAGTGGCAGGTCGAGGGCCTCGTCGACTGGGACTACCCGTCCGACGAGTTCTCCGACTACCCGCGTCTGGGCGTCGAGGGCAAGAAGAAGATCCTCGGCCTGAACGCGGCGAAGCTGTACGACATCGAGGTTCCCGCCGAGTACCAGCTGGCTTCTGATGCGGGTACGCCGGCGGCCCCCGACGATGCCGAGCTCGTCCAGGACCGGTCGGTGGCCCAGGCATGAGCGCACCCTCCACCACCCGCCCCACCGAGCTGGTGGGGCGGGTGTGGGAGGCGCTGTCCACCGTGCGTGACCCCGAGCTCGACGCCGACGTCGTCACGCTCGACTTCGTCGGGTCGTGCACGGTGTCGGACTCCGGGGAGGCCACCGTCCGGCTGCGCCTGCCCACCTACTTCTGCGCCCCCAACTTCGCGTTCCTCATGGTGGCCGACGCCCACGACGCCGTCAGCACCGTCGACGGCGTCCGCACCGCCGACGTGACTCTGGTCGACCACTTCGCCTCCGACGCCATCAACGCCGGCGTCGCCGCCCGCGCCGGGTTCGTCGGCTCCATGACGGGCGCCCCCGCAGGAATCGCTCCGGTCGGCGAGGCCGTGGCCGAACTCGACGAGCTCCGCGCCACCTTCACCGCCCGCGCGGTCATGGCCGGCACCGACGTCGTCGTCCGCCCGCTGCTGCGCGCCGGGCGCACCCCGGCCGAGGTCGCGGCGATGACCCTCGGCGAGGCCCCCGACACCCGCGACCGCGAACGCCTCCGGGCCCGCCGCGGCGAGCTCGGCCTGCCGGCCTCCGACGACTCCCCCCTCGTCGTCGACCCCACCGGCAACGCCGTCGGCCTCGACGCGCTGCCCCTGCACCTCCGCAAGGCCCGCAGCTACCAGGTCGGCGTCGAGGCCAACACCACCATCTGCTCCGGCCAACTCACCGCGCGCTACGGCCAACCCGCCCGCGAGAGCTGACCCGCCCCGACCGTCACCGTCGCCGCCGTCACCGCGGGCACCGAAGAACCCACCACGACCGATACCTCCGCGATCCGGCAGGAGCTCCGCGCATGACCACGACCGACACCCCGCGCAGCGTCAAGCGGCTCGGCTCGCCCGCCGCGGCCGCACTGGCCGACCTCGCGGCCCTCTTCGAGGACCTGCAGACGGTGCTGCTGTGCTGCGAACGCCTCGTGACCGAGCTCGCCGCGCCCGAGCCCGACGACGTTGTCGTCGAGGCGCTGTGGACGACCGCGCTGCTCTCCTACACCCGGTGCTTCGCGCCCGGCGGGCGAGGGATGGGGCTCGTCGAGGACGACGTCGTCGCCACCGGACTGAAGGGGGACGTCCTCGCCTGGCACCGCATGGTGCGCACCCTCAAGAAGCACTACTCCGACCCCGCCGTCAACCCGCGGGAGAGCTTCGGGGTCGGGGTGGCGGTCACCGACGGAGTGCCGTCCGGGGTGGCGATCACCTCGACCCGCCAGGACCGCGTCGACGAGCAAACGGTGCGCCAGACCGGCGCTCTCGCGTTCGCGCTCAGCCGCCTCGTGGACACCAAGATCAGCGAGCACCAGGCGACCGTGCTCAAGGGAGCCGCGGCCCTGAGCGCCGCCGAGCTCGCCACCCTCGACGAGGTCGAGCTGAGCGTTCCGGAGAGCGACTCCTCCGACGCCGACGCGGGGGACCACGACGCAAGGGACCACGGTGGCCCGGAGGACGACCGATGACCGAGAAGTACAACCCGTGGACCGTCGTCAACGTGGTGTTCCGACACCTCGCCGAGGAGGGCCTGCACCCGCTGCTCGGGGAGAGCGGTGACCCCTCGGGGCCCGCCGCGGACCTCCTGCGGGCCCTCGGGGTGACCCCGGGCCTGCCCGCCCAGGGCGACGGGCACGTCGCCGAGCAGGTCCGCGACGAGCTCGCCGCGCTGCGGGCCCGGTTCACCCCCGTCGATCCCGTCGAACCGCCCGACCCGGCCTCCGGTCCTGCCTCCGGTCCTGCCTCCGGCTCAGGCTGACCGGTGTTCCGCCGCCCGCCGCTGCGGCTCGCGGGGCCCGCCGTCGTGGCCTCGGTGGCCTACGTCGACCCCGGCAACGTCGCCACGAACGTGACCGCGGGCTCGGAGTACGGCTACGCACTGGTGTGGGTGGTGGTGCTCGCGAGCGTCATGGCGGTGCCGGTGCAGTACGTCTCGGCGCGCGTCGGCGTCGTCACCGGGCGGAGCCTGCCGCAGGCGTGCCGCTCGAGGATGAGCCGAGCGGCGCGCGTCGTGATGTGGCTGCAGGCCGAAGTGGTGGCCATGGCGACCGACGTCGCGGAGTTCCTCGGGGCCGCCGTCGGGCTGCACCTGCTGTTCGGGATCGGGCTGCTCCCCTCGGGCCTCATCACCGCCGTCGTCGCGTTCGCGGTGCTCGGCCTGCAGCGCCGCGGCCACCGACCGTTCGAGGTGGGCGTCGGAGCGTTCCTCGCACTGGTGGTGGCGGGCTTCGCCTACCAGCTCGTCGCGGTCGGGATCGACGCCGGCGCCGTTGCGCGAGGTCTGGTCCCCGGATTCCCCGCGACACCAACCGACGCCGGCTCGTCGGCTCTCGTGGTGGCCGTCGGCATCGTCGGCGCCACCGTCATGCCGCACGCGATCTACGCCCACTCCGCGCTCACGGCCGGGCGGTCCCGCACCGCGGGTCCCGAGGGGCGTGGGCGCCTGCTGCGCTTCCAGCGCACCGAGGTCGTCGCCGCGCTCAGCCTCGCCGGCCTGGTCAACCTCGCGATGCTGCTCGTCGCCGCGGGCCTCTCGACCCGATCGGGCGCACCCGTCATCGACGGGCTGGAGGCCGCCCACGCCGAGCTCGCCGCGACCATCGGCGGCACCGCGGCCCTCGCGTTCGCTGCCGCCCTGCTCGCGAGCGGGCTGTCCTCGGCCGCCGTCGGGACCTACTCGGGACAGATCGTCATGGAGGGCTTCGTCGACGTCCGGCTCCCGATTCTCCTGCGCCGCGTGGTGACCATGCTGCCCGCGCTGGTCCTCCTCGCCGTGGGCGCGGACCCGACGGCCGCACTGGTCGGCAGTCAGGTGGTGCTGTCGTTCGGGATCCCGTTCGCGCTCTACGCGCTCGTGCGGGTCGCCCGGGACGGCGACCTGCTCGGCCGGGAAGCCATCGGGTTCCCGATGAGGATCGTGCTCGGGGCCGTGAGCACCGTCGTCGTCGGCCTCAACGCCGTCCTCATCGTCGACGTCCTGCGCTGAGACCGTCCCGCGACGAGACCGGAGGAGCCCGTCCATGTCCGACACCGCGCCCGATGGCTCCGAGCACCGCGACGAGGCGCACCTCGTCCCGATGCACCTCGCGAAGCTCGTCGCCCACGCGAGGACTGCGGAGCCACTCGCCATCCTGCTCGAAGCCGACCGCGACCGCTGCCTCGTGGTCTCGGTGCGCGCGCCGCAGGCGGAGGTGATGGCCCGGGGCGCGGTGCCGCACCGCGACGTGGGCGGGGTCGGTGAACGGGTCCCCCAGGACCTCGTCGCGGATCTGGCCGCCGCCCTGCACCGTCGCTTGGCCGGGGTGGAGATCACCGAGCTCGTCGACGACCGGTTCCGGTCCGACCTGGTCCTCGACGATGGGACGCGGGTGAGCGTCCGGCCCAGCGACGCGTTGGCCCTGGCCGTGCGCGACGAGCTCCCGATCCTCGTCGCGGAGGCGGTCCTCCAGGCCGTCGGGCAGTCCTTCACCGAGCTCTGGGGCGATCGCCCGGTCCCACCCCACGAGCAGGTGCGGGAGCTTCGGCGTCTGCTCGACGACGCGACCGCGGACGACTTCGACCCGGGCGGGCAATGAGGACGACAGTGCGACCGTCGCGGATCGAGACCGTCGGACGGTGCCGCGGGCGGCGGTACATCTCGTAACATGGCCGACCGCGCATCCTCGAGCAGCCGGGGGCGGATCGCGAGGTGGTCGGAGTGACCGGGAGCGGGACGGCCCTCGCGCGTGCACGGGAGCACTTCCTCGGCGACGGAGCGCTCGGCCGCGAGGACGTGGTGCGGCCGGAGATCGTCGACTCGTGGGAGCGGTCGCGCCGGGCCGGGGTGGACGCGTGCCGGCTCACCGTCCCCTTCGAGGCGGACCTCGACGTCGGGAGCAGCCTCATGGCGTGTGCGGCGCCCGTCCTGGACCACCTCGAGGAACAGCTCTCCGGGTCGGCCGTCAGCGTTGTGCTCACCGACGCCGACGGCCGGCTGCTCGACCGGCGGGTCGGGGTGGGCGAGCTACGCCACCGCCTCGACGACATCTCGCTCGCCCCCGGTTTCAGCTACGCCGAGGAGTTCGCGGGGACCAACGGCGTCGGCACGGCCCTGCGGGGCGGCGCCGCCACCCTGGTGGTCGGCGCCGAGCACTTCACCGAACGGTTGCAGCCGTTCGCGTGCGCGGGGGCGCCCGTCCTCCACCCCGTCACCGGGGTCGTGCTGGGCCTCGTCGACGTCACCTGCATGCGGGCCGAGGCCAACGACCTCATGCGGGTCCTCGCCCTCCAGGCCGCCCGCGACATCGCGCTCGTCCTGCGAGAACGGGGCGGCATGGGCGCTCGGACCGTGATGGGGGAGTTCCAGGCGGTGTGTGCGCGGAGCCCCCGCCCGGTGCTCGCCGTCTCCGAGGACTTCCTCATCGCGAACCGCCCGGCCCAGACCCTGCTCGGCGGCGCCGACCAGGAGCTCCTGCGTCGGCGGGCGGGGGAGTGGATGCGCGGCCGGACGGCCTTCGTGCAGCGGGTCGTGCTGACGTGCGGCCCGGTCCGGGTGCGGCACACCCCGGTGGTCCGTTCCGGGCAGCCGGTGGGGGTGGTCCTGGAGGTCCTCCCGGACGACCGGCCGGGCACGACCTCCGCCCGGACGTCCGGGCGGGGGCTCCCCGGCCTGGCCGGTTCCTCGGCGTCCTGGCGCTCCTCGTGCGCGGCCCTGCGGGACGCGGCGGCCCGCGGGGCGACGACGGTCGTCCTCGGCGAACGGGGCACCGGTAAGGAGACCGCGATCCGCGCGGTGCACGGAGAGGTGCGGCCCGCGGCGCGGTGGATGGTGGTCGAGGCCGGCGAGGGGAGCCCGGGGTCGAGGACGACCCGGGACGCGCTCGAGGCCATGGACCGTGCCGACCCCCGTGACCTGACCCTGGTGGTACGCCACCTCGAGGACCTTGATACCCAGGGCGCGGAGGCGCTCGACGCCCTCGTGCACCGAGCGAGGGCGTCGGGGTGCTGGATGGTGGGGCTCGTGACGGGGTCGGTGGATCCGGAGCGGCCGGTGGCCGGGGTCGTGGCCTCCTTCGACGCCACGGTCACGGTCGCGGCGCTGCGCCACCGCGCCGACGACATCCCCGGGCTGGTCGACGCCCTGCTGGAGCGTCTGGCCCCGTCGCGCAGGGTCCGGTGCCTACCCGCCGCGCGGGCGCTCCTGGCCGGCGCGCGGTGGCCGGGGAACGTGTCGGAGCTGGTCGAGGTGCTCCGGGGGGCCCTCGCGGCGAAGCCGGTGGGCGACATCGAGCCGTCCGATCTGCCCTCGGAGCTGGTGGCGCACGGCACCCGGCGACGGCTCTCGCCGCTGGAGACCCTCGAGCGCGACCTCATCGTCACCACCCTCGAGGAGGCCGGGGGGAACCGGGTGCGCGCGGCCGCGGCCCTCGGGATGGGCCGGGCCACCCTCTACCGCCGACTGCGGGCGTTCGGGCTCACCGACGTGGGCCGCTGACCGCCGACGCCCACTGGCGCCCGGCCTCCGAGGCGACCTCGACGACGACGGCGGTGAGCTCGGCGCCCTCGGCGCCGTGACGACGGGCCGAGGTGGAGAGACCGAGCGCCATCGTCACATCCCCGAGGGGGGAGACCACCGGCGCGGCGACGGTGCAGAAGCCCTCCGCGTACTCCTCGGAGTCGACCGCGTGGCCGCGCCGGCGCACGTCGTCGATCTCCCGCCGCAGGACGTGCGCGTCGGACACGGTGCGGTCGGTGAGGGCCAGCAGGGGCTCGCTCTGGACGGCCTCGAGGTAGGCGGGGGACGCCGCGAGCAGGACCTTGGTCATCGCGAGCGCGTGGGCGTGGTGCGGCGGCACGTGGTCGGCGAGCCCGGGGAGCCGGGCGAGGCCCTGGTGTCCGCGGACGTCGGAGACCGTGGCGACGACGACGCCCGAGCGGCGCACCAGGTAGGAACGCTGACGGGTGCGCCGGTAGAGCTCGGTCAGGGCCTCGGCGAGGACGGCCTGCGGTTCGAGGATCCCCCCGCCGACGTCGGCGGACGTCCAGGTCCCCCACGGCGGCGTCTGGGTGAGGTGCCACCGGCCGCTCGTGCCACGCTCGGCCCACCCGGCCTCCCGCAGCGTATTGATCATGTAGCGGGCGGTGGCCGAACTCTTGCCCAGACGTTCTCCGAGGTCCTGGCACGACAGGCCCTCAGGGTGCCCACCCAGGAGTCGCAGGGCCCGCAGCACCGACGCCGCCGTCTTCAGCGACCGCGCGGAGGGATCGGTGCTGCGCGAGTCGTCATCGACCATGTCCCGGACGGTAGGAGGCGGGGCGTTGCGGCTGTGTCTCAGGTTGAGACGAGGCGGTGTCGGTTTTCCACTCACAGTCCTCGAGGCGCGGACGACGGCGGGTGCGGAGACGGTGAGAACCAGGACGCTATTCTGCGCACTCACGATCGGACTCACTTGGCGACTGTCCGGGTGCCGTGCGCGGCGGTCGATCGATCGGTCGCTCGCTGTCGCTGTCGCTGTCGCTGTCGCGGCGAGCCGTGGAGACGAAGGGCCGGAGGACGGTGGTCTGTCGACCGAGTGGGTCGCACGCCCATGGGCGCCGGGTGGAGCCGCGATGACCGAGGGCAGCTCCACGTCCCCGGACGAGGTGGATCCGCAGGCGGACGTCTGGCTGGTGGGCAAGGCCCGCGGTGGTGATCCCGACGCGTGGGAGGTCCTGGTCCGACGCCACCGCGACCGCATCTACCGGATCGCCCTGCGCATGCTGGGCAATCCCGAGGACGCGGAGGACGTGGCCCAGGAGGTGGTGATCCAGCTCTTCACGGCGCTCGCGGGATTCACCGGCGGATCGAGCTTCACCACCTGGCTCTACCGCATCGTCGTGAATCGGTGCCTGAATCACCAACGCCGCCGCCGCCTGACCCGCCCGATCCTGGAGAGCGACCATCCCGCCGTCAGCGGTCCGGAACAGACGGTCATGGCCCGGGGACGAGCCGAGGCCGCCGCCGCCGCACTGGCCCGTCTCCCCGGGCCGTTGCGCACGCCGTTGGTCCTGCACGAGATGGAAGGACTGAGTTACCAGGAGGTCGCTACAATCTTGGAGGTCGCCGAGGCCACGGTTCGAGGCCGCATCTACCGCGCGCGCCGCGCCCTGCTCCACGAACTGCGGGAGTGGTCATGAGTCCGGGACCAAACGATCACCGCTTGAGCTGCGGCGCGTCCGCTGCCGAGCTCCTCGATCAAGTCGCCGCCGGGCGCGCCGGCGATCGGAACGCCCATCAGCAGGGCTGTCCGCACTGCGTGGCGGCCCTGGCCGAGTACGAACGCCTGTGGGCCCCGGTCCGTGAGGTCGCGGCCGCCGAGGTCCGTGCCCCGGACTCGTTGCTCGAGGACGCGATCCGCAGGATCCGTGGAGCGGCGTCGGACCCGACCTACGGGTCGCTGTCCAGCCCGACGGGCACTACCCGAGTCTCCGCGCGGGTGGTCGTGGTCACCGCTCGGGAGACCGCGCAGGACATCGCGGGGGTACGGGTGGTCTTGAGCAGGCTGGTCACCGCCGGGGTGATCCCCCGAGCCTCCGACGGTGGCGACGCGGTGCGTCGGGCCGCGGACGGCGGCCCTCCGCACGACGAAGGGCTCCGGGTGGTGGCCGGGGTCGCGGGCCGCAGCACCGCGATCGAGGTGACGCTGGCCGCGGACTACGGCGTCGACCTCGTCGACCTCGGCGACCGGATCCGCAGGGAGGTCGCCGACCGGGTCAAGGACGTCACCGGCCTCGATCCGGTGGCCGTCACGGTCCGGATCGACGACGTCCTCGACTGATCCATCGGCGGACTCCACGGCTCACGGAAATCGACCCCGGTGAGCCGGCGGACGGTCCTCGTCACACGCTCGGCCCCGCGACACCGAACCGATGCATCACCTCGGCCGGCCGATCGTCTCGGCGACGTCGCCCGCCTCGTCCCTTCACGCTCCAGGCCGCCTGGGTGGTCACGGGTTGGACACCGGATCGTTCGCTCGGTCACTGCCGAGAGGGATACTGAGACCTACATCACGCCGGACGAGGTCGGAGTGACTTCGGGGCAGCCCGCTCGGCGGACTCGCCGCCCGCTCGGGGTCGACCCCGAGGAATGTCCGGGTCGGGCACGGATTCCCGGTCCCGCACCGTTGAGGGAATGTCGGCGGGGTCGGACTGGTCGGTCCGACCGCAGAGAACGTCGACACCGGAGGACGAGATGGCCGCACTGACCCGCTCGCAGCAGGACAACTGGATCGCGGGGGTGTGCGCCGGCCTGGCCCGCCACTTCGGCGTGTCTGCCACCACCGTTCGGCTGATCTTCGTGCTGTCGTGCCTGCTGCCCGGCCCGCAGTTCCTCGTCTACATCGCGCTGTGGGTGCTCATGCCGAAGGACAGGTGACCGGCGCGCGTGCCACCCTGATCGAGCACGCCCGAGCCACCGCGAGGAGCCTCCCGTGGAAGCAATTCTGTTCGCCATCGTCGCCATCGTCGTCCTGCTGGGCATCGTCGCCGCCGCCGGTGTCCAATCCGTCCAGCAGTACCAGCGCGGGATCGTGTTGCGCTTCGGCGCGCTGCTGCCCGTCGTCCGCCAACCCGGGCTACGCGTGATCATCCCGTTCGTGGACCGCATGCGGAAGGTTCCGGTCCAGACCACCGTCCTCGACGTGCCGTCGCAGAACGCGATCACCCGCGACAACGTCACGATTGGCGTCGACGCGGTCGTCTACTTCCGCGTGAACGACCCGGTACGCGCCGTCGTCAACGTCGACAACTACCTGCGCGCGACGTCGCAGGTCGCCCAGACGTCCCTGCGGTCGGTGATCGGCCGGGCCGACCTCGACACACTCCTGTCCGACCGTGAGCAGATCAACGCCGAGCTCAAGGGCGTCATCGACGCGCCCACCGAGGACTGGGGCGTGACCATCGACCGGGTCGAGATCAAGGACATCGCGCTCCCCGAGGGGATGCGCCGCTCGATGTCGCGCCAGGCCGAGGCCGAGCGCGACCGCCGGGCCCGCGTGATCTCGGCGATGGGCGAGCTCGAGGCATCGGAGAAGCTCTCCGAGGCGTCCGAGCGGATGAGCGCGGCACCGGGCGGGCTCCAGCTGCGCCTGCTGCAGACCGTCACCGACGTGGCGTCGGACAAGAACAGCACGCTCGTGATGCCCCTGCCGGTCGAACTGCTGCGGTTCTTCGACCAGTCGACGCCGGCCGCCCCCGGGCACGCTCCGTCGGCGCCCGCTCCCTCCTCGACGACGTCGCCCGAGCCGATCGCGCCGCCGGAGCTGCCCGTGGTCGGCGAGGTGGGGCCGGACCAGCCCACCGCCGTCCCCGACGCCGTCACCCCTGACACCATCGCCCCCGACACCATCGCCCCCGACACCATCACCACAGATGGCCGGGGAGGTCCCTCGTGAGGGTCGCGAGCTCGCGACGGGTCGTTGCCGCCCACGCGGCGGTGACGCGGCGGTCGAACTCCTCCAGGCTCAGCCGGCCCTGACCCGCGGCGCGCTCCAGGCGCTCGACGGCGAGGTCGCGCTCGGCGTCGGAGGCCCGCACGTCGCCCGTGGACTCCATGGCGGCGATTCTCCACCCGCGTCCGCGGAGACGAGGACCGCAGCGCTCCCCGGCCGATAGACTCCGGCGGCCATCGACGGCTGGCCCGCACCCGTCGGCGGGGCTCGACCCGGAGGGCCTGATTCGTGACCGAACCACCGTCCATCGACCCCGAGCGCGGAGTCCGGAGACCGGTGATCCTCACCGTCGACGACGACCCCGCGGTCTCCCGCGCCGTCGCCCGGGATCTACGCCGCCAGTACGGCGAGCACTACCGGATCGTCCGCGCGGACTCGGGGCACTCGGCGCTCGAGGCGCTCCGCGAGATCGCCCTGCGCGGGGAACGGGTCGCGCTGCTCCTGGCCGATCAGCGGATGCCCCGGATGTCGGGGGTCGAGTTCCTGGAACAGGCACTCGACCTGTTCCCCCGTGCGCGCCGGGTCCTGCTGACCGCCTACGCCGACACCGACGCCGCCATCGCCGCGATCAACGTCGTCGACCTCGATCACTACCTGCTCAAGCCCTGGGACCCGCCCGAGGAGAAGCTCTACCCCGTCGTCGACACGCTGCTCACCGCGTGGCTGGCTGAACCGGACGCCCCGTCCACCGACACCCGCGTCGTCGGGCACCGCTGGTCCCCGCGGTCCTACGAGCTGCGTGACCTGCTCGCTCGGAACCAGGTGCCCTACCGCTTCCACCTCGCCGACGATCCCGAGGGGGCGCGGTTGCTCGAGGCCGCCGGTCTCACCGCCGACCGACTCCCGGTGGTCGTCACCGCGGAGGGGAAGGCACTGGTCGATCCGTCCGACGGGCAGGTCGTCGAGCAGGCCGGCCTCGCGACCCAGCCGTCCGGCGCCTTCTACGATCTCGTCGTGGTCGGCGCCGGGCCGGGCGGGCTCGGCGCCAGCGTCTACGGCGGGTCCGAGGGCCTGCGGACGGTGCTGGTGGAGTCGCTCGCGACCGGCGGGCAGGCCGGCACCTCCAGTCGGATCGAGAACTACCTCGGGTTCCCCGACGGGGTGTCGGGATCGCAGCTCACCGACCGGGCCCGCCGCCAGGCGGTCAAGTTCGGTACCGAAATCCTCACGACGCGGACCGTCGCCGGCCTGGAGGTCCGCGGTGCGACCCGCGTGGTGCGCTTCGCCGACGGCGGCGAAGTCGCCGCCCACGCGGTCGTCCTCGCCACCGGCGTCTCCTACCGCACCCTCGAGGGCGCGGGACTCGACGAGTTCGCGGGCCGCGGCGTCTACTACGGCGCCGCCGCCACCGAGGCCCCGTCGTGCGCCGACCAGGACGTCTACGTCGTCGGCGGCGCGAACTCCGCGGGGCAGGCGGCGATGAACTTCTCCCGGTACGCCCGCCGCGTGGTGATCCTCGTCCGCGGGGGGTCTCTCGAGGCGTCGATGTCGCACTACCTCATCGAGCAGATCGCGGCCGTGCCGACCATCGACGTCCGCACCTGCACCCAGGTCGTCGGTGCGGCGGGCGACGGGCACCTGCAGCAGCTCTCCCTGCGCGACCTCTCGGCGGGGGCGGAGGAGACCGTGGACGCGCAGTGGCTCTTCGTCTTCATCGGGGCCGCTCCGCGCACCGACTGGCTCGAGGGCACCGTCGCCCGCGACGCGCGGGGCTTCGTGCTCACGGGCCCCGACCTGCCCCGGCGTCCTCCGGGATGGTTTCCCGAGCGGGATCCGTTCCACCTGGAGACCTCGGTGCCGGGCGTCTTCGCGGTCGGGGACGTGCGCGCCGAGTCGGTCAAGCGCGTCGCCTCGGCGGTCGGGGAGGGCGCGATGGCCGTGAGCCTGGTCCACCGATGGCTGGAGAACCGATGACAGCAGCACACCCCGGGCCGACGGTCACGGCGGCGGACCTGCGGGAGCTGTTCCTCTTCGAGCACCTCGACGACGACCAGCTGGCCTGGCTCGTCGAGCACGGCGACGTCGTCGAGTTCGCCGCGGGCGAGGACGTCTGCACGGAGGGCGACGTCGCCCGGTGCTTCTGGGTGCTGCTCTCGGGGGAGATGGCCATGCACCGGAAGGTCCGAGGCGACGACGTCGAGATCACCCGCTCGTCGCAGCGCGGCGCCTACGCCGGCTCGACGCAGGCCTACATCCCGGCCGCCGCGCAGACCTACATGCACAGCATCCGCGCCGTGACGGACTCCCGAATGTTCGCGCTGCCCGCCGTGGAGTGGGCGGCGGCCCTTCGCCGCTGGTTCCCGCTCGCGATGCACCTCGTCGAAGGGCTGTTCGTGGGCATGCGCCGCACGTCGACCGCCGTGGGCGAGCGCGAGCGCCTCCTCGCCCTCGGTTCGCTGTCCGCGGGGCTGACCCACGAGCTGAACAACCCAGCCGCGGCGGCGGCCCGCGCCACCGGAGCTCTGCGCGAGCGCATCGCCGGGATGCGCCACAAGCTCGCGATGCTGGCCTCCGGGAAGCTCGACGGCGCCGTCGTCGCGCAGCTGGTGGAGCTGCAGGAGGAGGCCGTGCACCGGGCGGCGACTGCGCCGGAGCTCTCGGCGATGGCGACCTCCGACGCCGAGGACTCCCTCGGCGACCTGCTCGAGGACCGCGGCGTCGATGGGGCGTGGGACCTCGCGCCGATCCTCGTCACCGGGGGTCTCGACGCCGAGTGGCTGGAGAAGGTCGAGCGCGCGGTCCCCGAGGGGTCGCTCGAGGCCGCGGTGCGCTGGATCGCGTACGCGGTGGAGACCGAGACCCTCATGAGCGAGATCGGCGACGCCACCTCGCGTATCTCCACGCTCGTCGACGCCGCCCGCCAGTACTCCCAGCTCGACCGCGCCCCGCGCCAGACGGTCGATCTGCGGTCGCTGCTCAAGTCGACGCTGGTGATGATGAACCGCAAGCTCGCGGGGATCACCGTCGTCAAGGACTTCGACCCCGACCTGCCCGAGGTGACCTGCTACCCGGCCGAGCTCAACCAGGTCTGGACCAACATCGTCGACAACGCGGTCGCCGCGATGGGCGGGCAGGGCACGCTCACCCTGCGGACCCGCCGCGACGGCGACACAGCGTCGGTCGAGATCGGCGACACCGGGCCCGGGATCCCCGACGACGTGCGTCCCCGCATCTTCGAGCCGTTCTTCACCACGAAGGACGTCGGGGAGGGCACCGGCCTCGGGCTCGACATCTCCTACCGCATCGTGGTGGGCAAGCACCACGGCGACCTGCGCGTGCGGACCGGTCCCGACGGCACCGTCTTCGAGGTCTGCCTCCCGCTGGGCTGATCCGGCGCTCTGGTGCGGGCCACCCTCACCGGATCACGGCCTCGGCCTCGATCTCGACCTTCCAACGGGGGTCGAGCAGGCCCGCGACGACCACCATCGTGGCCGCGGGGCGGACGTCGGCGTACACCTCGCCGTGGACGGCGCTCACCGCCTCGGCGTCGGCGAGGTCGACCAGCAGGACCCGCGACCGCACGACGTCGCCGATCCCCGCTCCCGCCTCGACGAGCGCGTCCCGGACGATCTCGAAGCACCGCCGGGCCTGCCCGGCCGCGTCCACCGGGCAGGAGCCGTCGGTGGCGACGGGTCCCGTGCCCGACACGAGGACACGGTCACCCACCCGCACCGCGCGGGAGAAGCCGATGGTGGGCTCGAAGGGGGACCCGGAGCTGATCCGCTGCACGTCGGTCATCTCCCGACCGTCCCACTACGGTTCGGCGCCGCCCAGGGGTCTCGACGCCCGGTCGAGCAGGTAGCGCTGCTCCGGCGCGCTGAGTGTGAGCCGCGCCGCCCGCCGGTACTGCTCGCGGGCCTGCTCGGAGCGTCCCGCGTCATCGAGCAGGTGCGCCCGGACGGCGTGGACGCGGTGGGTGCCCGCGCAGCGACGCGTCCGCCTCCGCGGCGTCGAGCTGTTCCAGGGCCACCTCGGAGCCCCGGACCATCGAGACGGCGACTATGCGGTTGAGCGTCACCATCGGGCCGGGAGCGAGGGCCGCCAGCACCTCGTAGAGCGCGAGGATCTGACGCCAGTCGGTGTCCTCGGCGCGGGCGGCCTCGTCGTGGACGGCGGCGATCGCGGCCTGGAGCTGGAAGGGCCCGGGGACGGCCCGGGTGAGCGCGGCGGTGACGAGCTCGACACCCTCGGCGATCGCCCCCGCGTCCCAGAGACCCCGGTCCTGCTCGGTGAGCGGCACCAGCGCCCCGTCCGGGCGGGTCCGCGCCGCGCGGCGGGCGTCGGTGAGCAGCATCAGGGCGAGCAGCCCGGCCACCTCGCCGTCCTCGGGCAGCGCCGCCCGGAGCTGACGGGCGAGCCGGATCGCCTCGGCCGTCAGCTCGACGCGGTGCACCGTGTCGCCCGAGCTCGCGGTGTGGCCCTCGGTGAAGATCAGGTAGAGGACGTGCAGCACCGAGGGCACCCGCTCGTCGCGCTCGGCCGCACCCGGCGTCCGGAACACGGCGCCCTCCGCCCGGATCCGCGCCTTCGCGCGGCTGATCCGCTGCGCCACGGTCGCCTCGGGCACCAGCAGGGCGCGGGCGATCTCCGCCGTCGTCAGACCGCCGACCGCGCGCAGGGCCAGCGCGATCTGCGACGGCGGGGTGAGGACGGGGTGGCAGCAGAGGACGAGCAGGGCGAGCGTGTCGTCGGTCGCCGCTGCGGGTTCCGGTGCGGGGGCGGCCCGTTGCGCGTCGTTCTCCTCCCGCCGACGGCGGGCCGACTCGCTGCGCCAGGTCTCCACGAGCCGTCGCGTCGCGGTCGTCACCAGCCACCCGGTCGGGTTCGACGGCAGCCCGTCGACCGGCCAGCCGGTCGACGCGGCGAGGAGGGCCTCCTGGAGGGCGTCCTCGCACGCGTCGAAGTCGCGGTGGCGACGAACGAGGACGCCGAGCACCGTCGGCGTCAGCTCCCGCAGGGTGTCCACGACCACCGCGCGCGGATCGGGCGCGTTCAGAGGTCCCGGCCGCTCATGTCGAGCACCGGGCGGACCTCGACGAGACCCCACACGGCGTCGGGAACGCGGCCGGCGATCTCTACGGCCCGGCCCTCGTCTCCGACGTCGACGAGGTAGAAGCCGGCGAGGTGCTCCTTGACCTCGGCGAACGGCCCGTCGCTGGCCACCACCTGCTCCTCGCGCAGGAAGACGCGCTTCGCGAGCGCGGGGTCGGCAAGTCCCTCGGAGACCACGAGCTCGCCCGACGCGGCGAGCTCGTCGGTCAGGGCGAAGTGCCCGCGCCCGAACTCCTCGCGCTGGGCGTCGGTGAGTCCCTCCCAGCGCTGGGCGAACGACGGGTTGCTGTGGACGAGGATCATGTACTTCACGGGGCCTCCTCGGCATCGGGGACATCATCTGCCCGGGTGTCGAGACCGAGGACGTGGTTTCGACACCCGTCGCACGGCACCCGCACCGGGCGCCGACGACGAAGGGATCTCCCCATGTCCGCTCCGACGTTCCCCCGTATCGGCACCGACGACGCCGCGATCCTCGCCGTGCTGACCGAGCACCACGAGGCGATCGCGGCGAAGGAGCCCGCCCGCGCGGTCGCCGTCTTCGCGCCCGGGGCCGTCCGTTTCGACCTCGCCCCGCCGCTGGTGCAGGGCACCGGCAGCCGCGAGGGCGACGTCGAAGCCCTGCGTGGCTGGATGGCCGGGTTCGACGGTCCGATCCGCCTCGCCCTGCGCGAGCCGGTGGTGGCCGCCGACGGCGACATCGCCTTCGTGCACGCCCTGACCAGCTTGACGGCGACGCCGATCGGCACGACCGAACCTTTCACCCTCTGGTTCCGCTCGAGCTTCGGCCTGCGACGCAGCGGGGACGGGTGGCTCGTGGTGCACCAGCACGAGTCGGTGCCGTTCCTCATGGACGGCAGCTTCCTCGCCGCGACCGGGCTGCAGCCGTGAGCCGGCCGATGGGGTGGTTCGACGGGCGTGCACCCTCCCGGTCTGCTCCTCTACCTCACGGTCGACGACGTGGCGGAGTCGCTCGCTGTCGCGGAGTCCACGGGCGGGAGCGCCGTCGTCCCGCCGTGGAGCCTGCCGGGGCTGGGCGCAATGGCGGTGGCGGCCGATCCCGAGGGCAACCGCGTCGGGCTCTGGACGCCCTCCCCGGTGTGACGTTCAGGCGCTGCTCGGTGACCTGTCGCCGGAACCAGGTGCGCTGCTCGCCACTTGTCGTTCGGAATCCGAACGACAAGTCGGTGGCCGGTGACCTGGTTCCCGCGACAACTGGACGGCCCGGGTCAGCTGGTCGCCGCGAGCTGGATGAGGTTGCCGCAGGTGTCGTCGATGACGGTGACGGTGACGTCGCCCAGCGCGACGGGCTCCTGGGTGAAGCGGACGCCGAGCGCGCGCAGGCGTTCGAACTCGCCGTGCACGTCGTCGACGCCGAAGGAGGTCGCGGGGATGCCGTCGGCGACAAGGGCGTCCTTGAACGGGCCCACGGCGGGGTGGTCGGACGGCTCGAGGAGGAGCTCGACCCCGTCCGGGTCGTCGGCGGAGACGACGGTGAGCCACCGCATCTCGGGCCCGAGCGGGATGTCGGTCTTGGGCCGGAAGCCCAGGACGTCGACGTAGAAGCGGAGCGCCTTCTCCTGATCGTCGACGTTGACGGCGGTGAGGGTGATGCGGGGCATGATGGGATACCTCATTCCGGGGCGGGCCAGCGGCCGGTGATCGACCGCAGGGGGGACGTGTCGACATGGTGGAAGGTGTAGCGGCCCTCGCGGCGGCGCCGGACCAGGCCGGCGCGCTCGAGGACCTCGACGTGCTGGGACACGGCCTGACGTGACGACGTCACGCCGTGCGTCATGACCAGCCGTGTGCAGAGCTCGTAGAGGGTCTGGCCGTCGCGCGCGACGAGCTCGTCGAGGATTGCCCGTCGAGTGCCGTCGGCCAGTGCGGTGAACAGATCGCCCACGCGAGGCAGCATAGGGAAGTCACGACTTGCCTGTCGAGAGCCGTACACGCGCCCGCTTGCTCGATCCACCGACGGCGAGGAGGGGACAGACGCTCCCCGAGCGGGCATCCTCAGGTCGCCGACAACGACGTCGTCATCCCTGGAGCGCCCCCATGAGCTCATCGACGAGCCGACCCGATCCCGTCCGTCTCTCCGTGCGCGAGCAAGCGGTGCTCGCACACATCGCCGCGCACGAACGCGTCCGGGATGCCGCGTTCGCCGACCTGCTCGCGCGAGGACGGGTGCCGAGAACGGCTTTCCGTCCCGGGACCACCGCGGTGGCGGTCGCGGCCGTGGTCGCCGTGCTCGTCCTCGCGGCTTTCGTCGTCCCGGGGACGTGGGTGCTCGCGCTCGTCGCTGTCGGCGTCCTGGTGGTCGTCCCGATCACCCTGGTGGTCTGGGCGCTGCGGCAGGGCACCGTCGACCCGGACGCGTCGGCGCCCCGCTAGCTGGATTCGGCGACGGGGTGCGGTTGGTCCAGCTGACGCCACTGGGCTCCGGATGTTCGATCGTCGTGGGAACGGTGACCCCGACCGGCTTGGCCTCACCGCGACGCCCGGGTCGACGCAAGGGCTACAGCTGGTCGTGCCCGACGTCGCCGCCGCCCAGGCTGAGCTAATCGGGCGAGGTGTCGAGGCCTCCGACGTCCAGGTCTGCGACCGCGACGGCCGACTCCGTCCTCGCCGCGACGGTGAGAACCTCGACAATGTCGGGTTCGTCTTCTTCGCCGAGCCTGACGGCAACGGCTGGACCGTCCAACAGATCAGCAGCGCGTGAGCCGGCCCTGGCGTGCGCTCGAGGGTCAGAGCCGGGCGAGGGCCTTCTCGATCCGCTTCTCCGACACCGACCCCGCGGTGCCGACCTCCTGCGCGAAGCGGCTCACCCGCAGCTCCTGCAGCATCGCCCCGACCTCGTCCCACGCGTCGGAGTCGAACGTCCGCGGCTCACCGGACGCGGCCGCGCGCCGACGCTGGTAGTCCGACTCGACGGCGTGCACCTCGGCCATGACCTCGGCGTCGCGGCGGGGCGCGATCGGCAACTTCTCCAGCCGGGACGCGGCGGCCCGCAGCCACCGCGCCGCGTCGGGCAGGCGCGCCACCCCGAGCCGGGAGACGAAGCGCCCCCCGACCAACGCGCGGACCTGCTCGTCGACGTCGGCGACCGCGGTGTCGAGCAGCCCGGACCCGGGACGGCGGCCGAGCTCGTCGAGCGCAAGCCGCACCCGTCCCGCGGCGGACAGCACCGTCTCGGCGCGGGTGAGGACCTCCGCTGCTCCGCCGGGTAGGCGGGC
>JAABUZ0100001577.1_pt1 | contig 42471 bp, 36 predicted proteins | sample 5562091 | NCBI WGS metagenome assembly JAABUZ01 (sample SAMN12813069, study PRJNA571459) | rock metagenome | isolation source: Antarctica rocks | place: Antarctica: Victoria Land, Linnaeus Terrace sud | collected 2015-12-21
GCTCCGCACAACGTCGTACCACAACTGCGAGCGAAAATCATGGCAAAGCTCCACATCGCTAACACGAGGGCCTGGGGACGACTCAAGTGAGGCAAGCGCGTTGACACTTGCGTCTGCCATTGCGATATCGCAAGTGAAGGGATATCTTTCATCGTATCAGAACTCGATGTCTTGTTCCTTTTTCTAGCCTGTTTGACCTACTCCTTTCCCTTCCTTTGAAAAACCTCCCCCTGAAAGCGTTCCCCTTGCGGGCGCCCTGTTTACCCCTTCTTCATAATTATGAATGAAACCAGAATCTCCCTTCCTCTACCCCTTGTCTTTCCCTTCCACCACCAGAATCTCCTCCTCCGTCAGGCCATACAACCTGTACACGACCTGATCGATCAGGGCATCGGTGCGCCCCAACTGCTCTTTGAGGGGCAACACGGCGTCGAGACTGTGCTGATAGTGCTCTATGACACGCTCCCACAACCCCATCTGTGTCAGGTTTACGCCGACACGAGGACGATTTTTCAGTACAATATCCCACAGCGCATCGGGCGCAAGCGGTTCCTCGTTTTTCTGATAATCGCCCGCGTACTCAAGCAGCTTGCTCTTACCCGTCAACACCTCGATACCTGACTTGTCGCTCTCCTTATCAGGCAAGATATGCAGCGTTGACACCAGGAAATCGAGGAACTCTTTCTGCATCGTTCGCTTCTGCTTGTTCAGGTCAAGCATCTGCTCTGCCAGGAATGCCAGCAGGTCATGCACAATATCCGACGCCTCCGGCTCCTTCGCGAGGTGATGATCGACGAAGCCTAACACACACTGCTGATCGTCCTTGCTCACACATTGCTTATAGAGTAGCTTGGCCTTGTCGAGATAATAGGCACGGTCTTTGTCTGGGGTGATGAAGTTGATACGACGGATGGGTAGCTTTTCAAGATACAACTGATTCAAATCGTCAACCAAGAAATTTGTACACCAAAAATTTAGTAGTCGGGAAACGAGGATCGTCGATAAAAACTGTAAGCTTTTTTGATTGTCAGATAGGGATGTTATAACCTGAAGTGTTTTCATAGATGCAGAATTAACTCTTACATCTAAGGCTGCAACGATCCTTTGCGACCAACGCAATTTTTGAATACGAATAACCCAAATTTTCGGATGAGTATAGTAATCACGATGCTTGTTAGAGGTAAGAATGTTCTCTGATATCGAAGTTCCTTCACCCACCCAATATCTCTCAACCTCTTCTGGTATAATCATTCTGAAATATTCGTTGTCCTTGACGGCGAAAGTAAATTTACTGCCTTCTTCCCCTCTAGAAATACCAAATTTTGCATTATGCGTGCTTAAAGAGATACTAGCTTTCTCAATTTTGTCGATAATAGATTGTTCTTCTTGTGATGCTAAATAGCCTATAACCAAGTTAGGTCTTGTTTGCCAAACTCGTTGTTTGGTTAAAGAACTTCTTGACCATTTTTGTTGACCAAATAATGCCAAACGTTCTTCAGGAGAAACAATAAATCGGCTGATTTGTTTATGCCAAATTTCATGCCCTTCTTGCGGCTTACGCTTGGAGATAAGAAGAATTAGGCACCAAGTATCTCTAACTTCCTTGAATAAAGGACCTGTTTCTATAAGTTCGGTGATCTGGGTTTCCGTGAGCAAAAAACGACGCAAATGAACTAAATCATCTTTGCGAAGAACGGTATCTGGAATAATGTATCCACAGTGTCCACTTCTATTAAGATAAATAACTGATACCTCTGTAAAAACGGCATAAGAGTCCAATGACGAAGCTTGACTAGTTTTAAAAGTAGGGAGCATGGCGTATTTCTCTCCCTTAGAAAACTCTGCGCCCCAAGGTGGATTGCCCACTACTGCATCGAAGCCTGCACTTTCTTTGTAGTGCGCTTCGTCGAAGAAGACTTCGGGGAACTCTAGCTGCCAGTGGAAGAAGCGTTTTTGCGCGGCAAGTGGAAGAGCGGCGTCAATAGCATCTACGTCACTCTTGTTCAAGTGCTTATAGTTATTGTCGGTGATGGCTTTGGAGTGTTCGCTGGCGATATCTTGCGCCTTTTTGTTGCCAAAGTATTGACTGAGCCACACATCGAAAAGATGTTTGTAGGGTGCAAGCGAACTTCCTGCTTGCCGGTAGACATCACGCGACTCCGCGACCTCTTCCGCCGTGACATCGAAGCGTTTACTGACACTCCGCATGACTTGGGCCGCTTCGAGCAGGTAGTCGAACTGGTAGCCAAACAGGCTCTCTTTGATGCCTGTATGTACAGCGTGTACATCAGCTCCGATGAGTGAGTTGCCGCATTTGATGTGGTGGTCAAGGAAGGAGAGCGGCGCACCCAGCGTGAAGCAGTCGAGCCATAAGCTGACCTTTGTCAGTTCTACCGCCATCAGGTTGAGATCGACACCGTAGATGCAGCTTTTGAGGACACGCCGCTTGAGCAGGTTGAGGTCCGTCAGCGTGTCGCTATTGATGCTCACTCCTTGCCGCTTCATCGACTCCTCGATCTTCTGCCGTGTCACCGCCAGTTCATGCACAATCGGGTTCCATTTGAAACGGGTGAGCAACTTCGCCATTGAATCGGTGATGTAGTCCACCGCTTCTACCAGAAAATGCCCACTACCCATCGCGGGGTCGAGCACCTTTATGTCAAAAAACGCTTCGTTGATGCGAACTTGAAACTTCTTGTACGTTTCATGTTCGGCGTTTGCGTCTTTGAGCCTATGTCCCTTAGCGATACTTCTTTGCTCCTCAAGCGTCTTTTGGGCATCGCGGAAGAGGTCTGTGAGCGTGTTAAGTTTCTCATTGAGGATAGGGCTAACGGTCTGCTCGACGATATACTTCACAATATAATCAGGGGTATAGTAGCTGCCCGTTGCCTTGCGTTCGCGGCGGTCATTCTCCAGGTAGACAAGCCCCTGCTGATAGATGCGCTCGTTGCCCTGTTTGTCTTTCAAGGGACGTAGTTTGTTAGTTTGTGCTTCGGTAAGTGGAATAATCTCTTCGGTACGCTTACCTTTGACCACCACCATGCGTTCGGGCGCGATACGCAACTTGAACTCAAGCAACCCCTCGTAGATGCTGCCGAGGTGTCGCACGCCAAGACTTTTGTAGTCAATAAAAACCAGCTTGTGCGAGTGTTGATTGACCTCGCCAGCCGCCGCCCTTGCACGCGTGGCCTTCTCGTCCACGTCACGCGCCATACGGTCCAGCTCCAATGCCAGTTGCCGATTCGGTATCTTATGCTCTTTGAGAAAACGGGCGACGACAATTTCCTGCGGTTCGTTGTTTGAGGCTAGCATTGGTGGATTAGACATGAACAGGCCACCATTATAGGTCGGCATGTTCAGGGCCGCATCACCCTTGTCTACAGCCGCGAAAAGGTGTTGCAAGTTCTCATACATCGTCGTGTCAGACGCGGAATACACATTGTTCAGTTTGTCGGGAACGCGATCATGAAGTTCACCTGCTTGAGAGGCGATATGCTGTTTGAGTTGCTCAAGGCTATACTTGTAGTAGCCGCGCTCCTGACGCACTGGCAACAGGTCACGACTCTCGGCATAGAATAGAAAGAGCAGCCGATACAAAAAGGTCAGCGTGCCCGTGAAGAATGGTTCAAGCAGGTGATTGCGCTCATCGGCTGGCAGCGTGTCGAGGTTGGCTGGTAACTTCCCATGTTGACGCGCATACTCCACAAACCCATAGGCGAAATAGGGAAAAATTTCCTCGAAAACACGCGTCTTGAGCTTTTCGCCGAGGTCCCGTGCATGCAGATCGCTTTCAAGCAGAATGAGGTCAAGTAGGCTCAACAGGCGTGTTTCACCCGCGACAGTGCGTTCGATGAGTTGGAACGAGGTGGCGCGGAAGAGCAACCAGAAGTAGCGGAAGGCCAGTTCGCGCTGTGTCGGCTCCATTGCCAGTGTCTCTTGCAAATTAATCTCGTAGTAGTTAGTGGCGCGGCTATGAGCTTTGGCGGCATACAACCGCCAGAGAATGCCATTGGTGACGATGGCCCATTCAGCCTCGCCGGAGTCCAGTAGTGTGACGACAACTGCGCCGGGATTCACTTCGGGCGTCTCCGTGTCGCGCCGCTCATCTTTGCCATCCAGGTTGCGTCCCCAGGGATATGTCAGGCACAATGCCAGTAGTTTTTGTTCTATGGAGACGGAGTAGAGGCGGTAATTCGGTTCAACCTTGCCAATAGTTCGCGTATCGCCTGCACGTGCCACGAAGCCAAGTTGCTCAAGGACAGGAATGAACAGCTTCTGCTGGATAACTCCCAGCACCTTGCCGCTACAATCTTCGCGTGCGTCGGCATATAGGAAGCGTAGTGCTTTGAATGCCTTGAGTAGCGTGGCATATTCACGTTCGCTCTTCCACTCTTCACGTTCGGGGAGACGCTGCATCAGATAGTAGTCTGAGAAGAGGGCGCGGTTATTGAAGAACGGCTCACTCCACGTTGCCACGACATAGGCATTGAGCAGCTTTTCATATTGCGCGATGCTATCGGTCTCGGTATAGGTGAAGCGACGCAGGACGCGCAGAGCCACATCCCCTGGTTTGAGCCGCTCGACCTGTAGGACATGCGAACGGATACTCGTCGGTTTGTTGCCTTCAAGCGGAAGTGGCTGAAGTTGTAGTGGCTCGTCGGGCGTTGTAAGCGTCTGGTTATAGCGTTCGGTCAGCACAAAATCGAGCCGTTCATAGTCATCTGTGAGAATGAGCAGGTAGTCGGCACCCTGGGCTGTGCGGAAGCGTTGCACAATCTCGTTGCGGACCGCGACGGTCAACGCGTGTACCTCAAACAAATAGACCTCGAACAAACCGACATCGTGGCTTGCGATACGCTCGATGTGGCGAATTTTTGAGCGCAGATTGTCCGAGGTAATATTCATCGCCTGCAAGGTCTGCTCGATGCGTTCCGTCACATCATAGCGTAACGTGGCGAAAAACTTGACGACGCCCTCCCTATTCGAGAGCCGCTGAATATCTTCGTGCGTCAACTCAATATCGTCATGATCGGTGTTAGTGTCATGTGAGGAGTGCGAGGTGTGCGAAGTGTGCGAGGTGTGTGAGGTGTGAGCATCGTAAGCCATATACAAGCAACCCTTCCCATTTCTTCGTCAAGTGTGTGTTGTGTACCAGCGGTGCGTTTCATTTTTTTGTAGAGCGGATATGAGAGTTGTCCCGTATCCCGTTCCCAAGGTCCACAAGGCATGCCCCTCCTATACCTGATGGAGTCGTTGTGCATCGTATGGGAGGGGCATTCCCTTGCGGATGCCCTGGCTCATGCATAGGTTGAAAACAGTAAAATAGACCATTTATAGCGAAACAAGGGTATCATTGTGTCGCAGAGGTTGTCAAGAGCAATATTTCGCATTTTCCCCCACGAGAATTGCTCTAATACAATTTCTAATCATTTCTTATTACGTATTTAACATAGTAATGCTACATTTGCTACTGATTGGGAAAAGTTCCCGATCAATAGCGAGGAGATAAAGCATTGAAGTATGTGATTGGGGTAATCACGACATTGGTTCTCGTGTCCGGTTTACTAGGTTCTGCGTCTGTGGGACGTACGAGCCAGCAAACAACCTACAAGACAACAACTCCTATCAAGCATGTAGTTGTTATTTTCCAGGAAAACGTCTCGTTCGACCACTATTTCGGTACCTATCCGTATGCCAGGAACCCGGCGGGAGAACCGGGCTTTAAGGCGGCGGCTGGCACACCTGCTGTGAATGGATTGAACCATGAATTGCTCACGGACAATCCCAATCTGGCGAATCCAAGTCGGCTCGACCGTTCCCAGGCTTTGACCTGTGACGAAAATCACGGCTACACGCCGGAGCAGCTAGCCTTCGATCACGGTCTGATGGACAAGTTTGTTCAGTACACGGGCTCTAGTTGTCCTGACAAGAATTTGGTAATGAACTATTATGACGGAAATACCGTGACCGGGCTATGGAATTATGCTCAGCACTTTGCGATGAGTGATAACTCCTTTGAGACCACCTTCGGGCCTTCCACCCCTGGAGCAATCAACCTGGCTTCAGGGCAGACGCATGGGGCAACTCCGTCCACATTGCCCGGAATAGTCGCTAATGGCACGCTCATCAGCGACGCTGATCCAGCCTATGATGCCTGCTCCGCAGGTAAGACGGTCACCATGAGCGGCAAGAATGTGGGTGATCTACTGAACGCGAAGAATGTTACCTGGGGCTGGTTCGAGGGTGGTTTTAAACCTAGCTCGACCTCCGGTGGCAAGATTGTGTGTAATACTTCTCACAAAAATATCGGTGGAGTCACGGTCTCCGACTATAGCGCACATCACGAGCCATTTCAGTATTACAAGTCAACCGCCAACCCGAACCACCTGGCACCAACATCGGTAGCGATGATTGGCAAGACCGATCGGGCGAACCATCAGTATGACCTTAGCAATTTCTGGGATGCTACCGATAGTGGACATATGCCCGCGGTGAGCTTCCTCAAGGCGCCCAAGTATCAGGATGGTCACGCTGGTTACTCTGATCCACTGGATGAGCAGCACTTCCTTGTCAACACGATCAATCATTTAGAGAAACTTCCCACCTGGAAGGATACGGCGGTCATCATCTCCTACGATGACTCGGATGGCTGGTACGACCATGTCATGAGTCCCATCGTCAACCAATCCAACGACCCGACCTATGATGCACTCTCCGCTCCTGGTCAATGCGGCACGGCCAAGGTGGGTGCCTATCAGGATCGCTGCGGCTATGGCCCACGCCTTCCTTTGCTGGTCATCTCACCCTATGCGCGGGAGAACTTTGTTGCTCACTCAATTACGGACCAGACTTCAATTCTGCGTTTCATCGAGGATAACTGGAGCCTGGGACAAATTGGCGACCAGTCGTTTGATGCCAAAGCGGGCAGCATGAACAACATGTTTGACTTTGCTCATGCTGACCCCGATCACAAGCTCTTCCTGAACCCAACAACCGGCGAGCAGTATAAGTAGCTAGGACAGACAGCTAGCAGTATCTTAACCTGCCAACCGATCAGGCACCATTTCCTCTATGCATAGTGGAAATGGTGCCTCTAAAGTTTTGGTTTCGAAAGTTGCTGAATGACTCGTTATTCAGCAACTTTCGAAAAGCCCTGTCAATTCAAGTGAAATATTTGCCAAAACGGCTACATTTGCATATGATAATAATTGACACTTCCCCGCTTAGAAAGACGGGGAATTCTTCTTTCCCTCACACGGCTTGCTCAACACTCTTGCGAGTGAGAAGTAGAGGCTGTATGTCCAGAAGCGTTGTCTAGGGTGCTTGCCCTAGCTGTTCCCGTCTGCCCGACGGTACAGAATGCCTTGTTGAGTATATTGATTGCCGCGTTATGGTCTCTATCTAGCACCATGCCACATCCATGACATACATGTGTTCTCACACTCAAGGACTTCTTGACGCATGTTCCACATACGCTACAATCCTGTGAGGTGAAATTGGGTGCTACCGCTATGACAGGGACGTTGTGTATCGTCCCGTAGTAGTTGACCCAGCGCAAGAATGCGCCCCACGATGCATCACTAATCGACTTGGCAAGGTGATGGTTTTTGACCATGTTGCGGATAGAAAGCTTTTCGTAGACAATCACATCGCTAGAGGTGATGAGCGCGTTCGCTTGCTTTCGGGCGAAATCTTCACGCTGCCTACTGACTTTCAAGTGCATTCTTGCCAATCGCTTTTGTGCCTTGTTGCGGTTCTTTGACTTCTTGGCACATTTGGAATGTTTGCGAGCAAGGCGTTTCAGTCGTTTCTCTGCTTTTCGCAAGAAACGAGGATTGGCAATCGCGTTGCCTTCGGAGTCGGTATAGTAGGCATTGAGTCCCATATCTATACCCAGCTTCTTGCCAGTGGAAACATGTTCAATTGTGCGGTCTGCTTGTACGGAGAACTGGCAATAGTATCCGTCAGCACGTTTGACAATCCTCACTCGCTTGATGTGCTTGACAGGAAACGTCTCGATGTTCCTTGACCCGATAAGCCGCACACGTCCTATACCACACCCGTCTGTGAAGGTGAGATGCTTCCCATCAGGTTCTAACTTCCAGCCCGTTCGCTTGTACTCCACACTTCGGTTATCGTGTTGAAACCTCGGATAGCCTTTCTTCCCAGCTTTCTTGTTCTTGCAGTTCTCATAGAAGCGTTGAATAGCAAACCATGCCCGATCAGCACTGGCTTGACGGGCTTGTGAGTTGAGAAACTTCGCAAAGTCGTACTGACGAGCAAGAGTTGAGCAATAAACCTGTAGGTCATTGGAAGAGACGCCGCGCTATCCATCCACAAACGGAGACACTTGTTTCTGATGAACTGACAAACACGCAGAGCATTCTCGATAGCCTGTCTCTGCTGTTTGTTCGCGTCAATTTTGTATTCGTAGATGAGCATGAGCACCGTTCTCCTTTCCGTCTTATTTGCCTAAGCGACGGTGGATATAGTCTCGCAATATCCACATGACCATGCTATGAAATGAACGGCTCTCCTCCTGTGCAAACTGCTTGATAGCAGCGTACACGTCGGACGGGAAGCGCATATTCATCTTGGTTTCTTTGTCTGTATGCATGGTACTATTTTAGCACAATATTAGTACCATGTCAACACGCAATAGATATCCCTTGACCCAACCTCTCATCATGCCCCGAAAAGAAGAGCCATTCATCCCTCACTTGAAAAGATGAGGGCTTTCTGGCTCCTTTCCTGTAATCTTAGCTCGGCTTTGCACATTTCCCTTTGGGAAGGAGTAAACAGGGGCCTATCTCAAAAGACAACCAGAAGCCTTCTGGAAGCCACTCATCGTCTGCCAGAATGGATATGGGTCACGGGTTTCGTGAAGGAGTGGAGTATTTCAACATCACCTTTTTCGGGGATGTTGAAATACTCCATGGCTGGGTTCCTAGAAGAATTGTATCAGCTCATCGTACCAAGAGGAGACATTATTTCCTTGAAGGAAATGTACAAAGTCGAGCTTAGAGCGTGTCCAGGAAGGTTGGGGGAGCCGATTGTAGACAAGGTCTGCGCAAGAAAAGAACACGATGATAGAATAAGCGAGAAAGGGGAGGAAAGAGCGACTACCCAGGAAGGTGGGAACGCCAATGGAAATCTCTCCTTCTGATCTCACGGATGCGGAGTGGGCCATTCTCGAACCACTGATTCCGTCTGAGAAGCCAGGTGGACGACCACGAGAAGTGGAGATGCGGGCGGTCCTCAATGGGATATTTTATGTGCTGCGAGCTGGTTGTGCTTGGCGCATGATCCCGCGTGACTCTCCGCCGAAATCCACGGTGTATGCGTATTTTGCTCGTTTTCGGGATGAGGGAGTGTGGGAGCAGATGATGAGCGCAATGCGGGAACGGTGCCGTGTGGAGGCTGGACGGGAAGCCACTCCCTCGGCAGGCATCATCGATAGCCAGTCGGTGAGGACAACTGACCGCGGAGGGCCACACGGCTATGATGGGGGTAAGAAGCTGTCAGGCAGAAAGCGCCACATCCTGCTGGACACGACCGGGTTGCTGCTCAAAGGGGTCGTGCATGAGGCGAACAACCAGGATCGGCAAGGGGTACCGTTGCTTTTAGAGCCTGTCAAAGGGCTTTTCCCCCGCATGAAAAAAGTCTGGGTGGATCAGGGCTATACAGGCAAAGGGCGTGAATGGATTGTTGAGCAGATGGGATGGGAAGTGGAGATCGTTCGCCAGAGCTGGCCGACCCGTGGGCAGTGGGTGCCTCATGGGGATCTCTCAGATTTGAGCACCGTCTGGTTCACCTATGAGCGCATCAAACCGGAATCAAAGAAATTTCGCGGGGTGTTACCCCGGCGCTGGGTAGGAGAGAGGGCATTTGCGTGGATGGGCGCTATCGCCGCAGGAGTAAGGATTATGAGTATCTAACGAGCAGTAGTGAAAGTATGGTGTGCCTGACAATGATTCGTTTGACGGTCAGGAGGTTGACTGATACCTCTGAAACGGCCAGGGAGAATGCCCAACGGCTTCGCGCCGCTTGAGCAGCCTTCCTGGACACGCTCTAAGACAGCAAACTACACCTATTTATACTTCCCCCTTTGTTCTTTCCTAAACTCATACATAATATTATTAAATGAACATTGTGTGAGATAGAGGAATAAATGTCAATGAGTCAAGTCAAATTGGCTTACAAATAGGTCAGAATATTCAGCTTGTCCCTTCTCTTCATCATAAATCTTTCACCTCATTTATTGATTTCTCTCCGTTTAAACCGTATACTATTTCTATTCACCATGTCAGTCACACTTGTAGGTAGGCAAAAACCGAACTGTGAAGCAATGAATGAAGCCGTTGGGATGCAGGAGCTTCTTGGAAGATGTTCCCATGATCTCCCCTTTCGTGCTAGAAGGAGTGATGCAATGGATCCTATTACCGCAGCAATCGTTGCAGCATTGGCTGCTGGCCTTACCGAGGTTGGGAAAAATGCCGTCGTAGATACTTATACGGGATTGAAATCCTTACTCAAGAAGAAATTTGGGGATGACAGTAAAGTCGTCAAAGCCGTTGACGATCTGGAAGAGGAGAAAGACTCCAAGGGACGCCAGCTCACGCTCCAAGAACAGGTCGCCAAAGCCAAAGCCGACCAGGATCAAGAGCTAGTACAAAAAGCCCAGGAGTTGCTCAATCAGATCAAGAGCCAGCCGGGCGGTGAACGGCACATTCAAAGCGTTGTTGGCAACTACAATGCCCAGAACAGTGGAAGTGGCTCGGCGAACGTCAACGTGAATCATCCCAAGGATGCGTGATGTGCGAAGAGGATCAGCGGTTTCCCAGCCAGAGTATTGATGGCAACTACAATGCCCAGAACGTTGGAAGTGGTTCGGCAACGGTCAACGTGTACGAGAACATTGCACCTCGTCCGGTTGACCCGAGTGTCATTGCTGCTGCCATCCAGAAGCTCGCCACCCTCCCACTGGACCAGCTTTCAGTCGCCGGTGCTCTTCCCCCGGCTTCACGGCTTCCTGCCTTTGCTCGCAACCCCTTGTTTGTCGGTCGCGAGGGAGAACTTGCTCGGATAGCCTACATCCTGAAAACCCGCGATCTGGCGACGGTTGCGATCACGGGAACAGGAGGATTCGGCAAGTCCCAACTCGCCAGCGAGTTCGTGTATCGCTATGGACAGTACTTCGCGGGAGGCATATTCTGGTTGAGTTTTGCGAATGCCGATGCTGTGCGGGCAGAGGTGGCTGTATGTACCATTGCCCTGGGTCAGGAGCTTCGCCTGGATGTAAGGACACTTCCTGTCGATGAGCAAGTCAATCTCGTCCTCTCCAGTTGGCAGAATCCCCTTCCTCGCTTACTGGTCTTCGATAATTGTGAGGCAGAGAAGCATTTCTCCGACTGGCGTCCACCCATAGGAGGGTGTCGTATACTCATCACCAGCCGCCGGGGGGTCTGGCATCCTGACTTGGGGATCAGTGTGGTGCCACTGGATGTCCTTCCACGAGAAAAGAGTGTGGAGTTGCTAGGGACCTACCGCTCCGATCTCTCAGTCACAGATCGAGAGCTGATTGCCCAGGAACTCGGGGATCTCCCGCTCGCGCTGTCTGTGGCGGGTTCGTATCTTCATACTTACCAGGAGAGCCGTCTCGGGGTTCCAAAGCAGTACCTGCAGGCCCTGCGTCAGGTGAGTCCACTCGAGCACTCGTCCTTGCAGCAAGAAGGCAGCACATATACCACTGGGCATATCGAGCATGTGGCTCGAACCTTTGCCCTCAGTTATGAGCAGCTTACACCCTCAGAGATAATCGATGCGATAGCACTGCGGCTGCTCGCTCATGTCGCCTTTTTTGCTGCAGGAGAGCCAATTCCTCGTGATCTGCTGCGCATAACAATGGGACCCGAAGAAGACGAGGAGGATGAAGATCGCTTTGTCAAGGCGCTCAAGCGCGTGTATGCCTTGGGCTTACTGACAACCCAACAAGATGGTGCCCAGCAAATGCACCGACTACTCGTGATGTTTGTGCAGAAGCGTCTCACAACGGTAGCTGCATCGGATGCACAAGCAGCCGTTGAAGAAGCAGTCTTGCACCAAGCGCAGGAAGTGAATGATGCGGGCTATCCAGCGCCGCTACTGCGTCTGCAGGAACATCTGCGTACCGTGACCGCTTGTGCCAGCGAGCGCGGGGATGTCATGGCGGCGAACCTCAATGCAACCCTTGGTGAGCACTTGCGCATGGTTGGTGTCTATCAAGAGGCGCAGAAGTATCTTGAGTGTGCCTTGCACATCAGGGAGCAGAGCCTGGGTTCTGAGCATCCTGATGTGGCCTCTCCACTCAACAACTTGGCGGAGCTGTACAGAGCACAGGGCAAGTATGCCGAGGCGGAGCCGCTCTACCAGCGTGCCTTGCACATCAGGGAGCAGAGCAAGGGTCCTGAGCATCCTGATGTGGCCTCTCCACTCCACGGATTGGCGATCCTGTACAAAGAACAGGGCAAGTATGCCGAGGCGGAGCCGCTCTACCAGCGTGCCTTGCACATCAGGGAGCAGAGCAAGGGTTCTGAGCATCCCCATACCCAAATGATTCGCTCAAATTATGTCTTCTTACAAGAAATGGAACGCAATGCAAAACGAAGAGGTTGGAAAAGGGTTCTTGATTTCTTTTCAAGGTGAGGGATCGTCTCACGATTGCTCTGGAGGAGTCTCGAAAACCACCGTTTGTTGGACACTCCTTTTGTCCCCTCTCCCCTCTTTATGAAAATAGGGTACATCAGGATATCGCGCGACAAGCAAATCACTGCACTGCAAGAAGATGCACTGGAAAAAGAACAGGTTAAACATATGTTTACCGACACCATTACTGGGAAGAGTTTCGATAGACCACAATTCTTGCTCATGCTCGATGTTGCACGTCTGGTAGATAGTATTGTTGTGTGGAGGCTCGATAGATTGGGACGATCCTTGAAGGAGCTGTTAAGCGACAATAAGAATAGCCGACGCTATTCTTATTGTCGCTTAACACGAGGAGGCAGTGCAAAAGGCGACTGTTTACTGGTGCAATTACTAAATCCGAGGTGTCCCTGAAAACTCTTGCAAGTCTTGAGAAGTCGTTTGAGGCCGATTTCTTTTAGGTATAAACTTAGTAATCGCACCACTAAATGGTGTGATTACTAAATCTGAGGTATCCCTGAAAACTCTTGCAAGGCTTGAGAAGTCGTTCGAGGCCGATTTCTTTTATGTATAAACTTAGTAATCGCACCACTAAATACCTGAGTAGTTAAGTTACTTCACGAATTAGTCGCCGCCCTTTTCTAGCGGTACGGACTCAGGAGCAGCAATGACGAAGCATGCGTCGCAAATGCTACCCATAGCTGTGGCAAGACGCCGCTTATCAACGTACCAAGACCGAGTAGCAGTAATGCGAAGCGTAGGGGTTGCGGCTCCCTTTGGAGCGGCTTGTCCTGTGAGGGACGCAAATACAATGGGACCAGTACGCGAACATAGTAAAACAGGGACAGCCCGATATTCAGCACCATCACTACCGCTAACCAGACCCAGCCTCCTGCGAGTGCGGCATTGAACAACAGGACTTTGCCCACGAAACTCCCGAATGGTGGAAAGCCTGCCAGGGCAAGCATACAGATCGCTAATACTGCTGCCGAGAGGGGAAGGCGTCGTCCAAGGCCAGCAAACTTCGTCATGTCATCTGACCCCACCTGTCGTTCAATCGCATCCACCGCCAGGAACGCGCCGAGATTCATAAACAGGTAGACTGCTAAATAGATGAGCATACCTGAAATAGCGAATGCCGTGCGTTGCGCCGCCGCTACACCAACGAGAAGATACCCTGCCTGTCCAATCGAAGAATAGGCCAGCAACCGTTTCACGCTGGTTTGTTGTAAGGCAAAGACGTTGCCAACGGTCATCGTAATCGCCGCTAAGACGGCTATGAGTTCTGCCCAGTGTCCAAGATTGTGTGGAAAGGCGACATACAGAGTACGTAAGAGGACTGCTAAGCCCGCCGCTTTTGGGCCAACCGAGAGAAAGCCAGCAATGGGAGTGGGCGCACCCTGATACGCGTCCGGTGCCCACGTGTGGAAGGGGACAAGCGTGACCTCAAAACCATAGCCTACAAGGATAAGACAAAAAGCGGCTATGGTCGTAATTCCAGGACTTGCTGGCAGTTTCACGGCTAACTGTGGTAAGTCCAATGTTCCTGTCAGCCCAAACAGAAGCACCATGCCATAGATCATCACCGCGCCTACCGCAGCGGAGAAGAGAAACATCTTAAGGGCAGCCTCTACTGCCAGGCGGCTCTCTTTTGCTATGCCAATCAAGATATACGAACCGACAGTCACGAGTTGAATGAAGAGCGCGATCAAGGCCAGGTTCTGGCTGGCCGCGAGGCAGATAATACCGAGACAGGTCAGTAACAGCAGGGAGGGTACTTCACCCTCGTGTGGGCGACCCTTGAAATGGCTTTCCGTAGCGAGTAGCACAAATGCCGTTGTGAGCACAGCAAACAGCTTGAAGTAGATGGCGAACTGATCTACCGCATAGGTGCCAATAAATACCGGCTGTGTGCGAAACGAGAGCATCATTATACTCTCAACCGCGACCGCGCCAAGTCCGAACAGCGCGAATGTTGTCGTGAGAAATTTGCGTGCAGGGGGTAAGTAGGAACCGAGTGGGAGCAGAATGAGGACGAGTATACCAAGCGTCATTTCTGGTACAATCGCCCAAAGCTCCATGCCGCCTTGCATTCCGCTCATATGCTATCTTCCTCCTAACAAAAGACCTGGCAAGCCAAGTGGTCCAACGGTCAGCGCGGTATTGATAATCGTGACTAAAGGACCTGGAATAATGCCGAGCAGGACAATCAGAATCATCAGTGGAATGAGCGTTGCTAGTTCTCGCGGTTTGAGTTGTGGCAGTTTCGCCCATTCAGGCATGCCTTTGCCCAGTAAGACACGTTGCAGTGTCCAGAGGAACAGGGCAGTGGTAATCAGAATGCCGAGGAGCATGCCAAAAGCTGCCCAGCGAAACACGCCTAGCGTACCTAACACTATTTGCACTTCTGCGGCAAAATGTGCCAGTGCGGGCAGACCAAGCGAAGCAAACATTGTTAGCGCGAAGAGCGAACCATACAGTGGCAGGACAGCCCATATGCCCGATAAGCGACGAATTTCACGTGTGCCTGTACGATCCGCGAGCATCCCGACAAGAAAGAAGAGCGCACTTGTAACCAGCCCATGTGCAATCAACTGAAAAGCCGCACCACTTGCCGCCGCCACACGATCCGCGGGATTCGCCGAGAGCGCGGCGGCTACTGCTATCCCCAGCAAGACGTAGCCCATATGATTAATACTGGTGAAGGCGATCAAGCGTTTAAGGTCCGTCTGCGCCATTGCGACCACTGCACCGTACACCGCTGAAAAGACCGCGATTGCCGCGATTGGAATCGCCCACGCACTGAACGCGCCTGGTACTGTGGGTAAGGCGAGTCGAAGCAGTCCATAGCCGCCAAGTTTCAGTAATAGCCCTGCGAGAATAACACTCCCCTCCGTTGGAGCCTCGGTATGGGCATCAGGCAACCATGAGTGGAGCGGAACAATAGGCAGTTTAATACCAAACCCGATCAGGAAACCCAGGAGAATGAGAAAGGAGCCAACACTTGTGCCAACAAATGGTCGTGCCGCGATAATGGCTGGCAGGTCAAAAGTATGAGGATTCGTTCCTAAGTAAAGACCCAGAATGGAAAGCAGGACCGCGAGGCTGCCAACACGGGTATAGAGAAAGAACTTGAGTGCTGCTTGCAGGCGTTGCCCTTCATGTCCCCAGAGTCCAATAATAAAGTACATTGGCACCAGCGCAATCTCGAAAAAGACATAGAACAGTAAGAGGTCCATGGTGCTAAAAAAACCAATCAAGCCTGTTTCCATGACCAGATAGAGCGCGAAGTATTCACGAGGCGACGTTTCCTGTTTCCACGAGTAGAGCAGGACTAAAAAGGTCAGGAGCGCGGTGAGAAGAATTAATGGTAGTGAAAGGCCATCGACTGCGAGATGGTAGCTAGAACCGAGCGTGGGAATCCATGAAGCGCGTTCCTCGAATTGCAGCGTTCCCCGTTGCCAGTTAAAGCGTGCCGCCAGAATGATGCCGACGATCAGTACGGCGGCGGCGGTGCTTATTGCAATCCAACGCTGTGCCTGTCTGTTCGGCGTGACGTAGAGTGCCACCGCCCCCAGCAGTGGCAGAAATGTAATGAGTGTTAACATCTTCTTCCCTTTTCGTATCAGCGTATCACTGTAGCGAGAATGGCAAGGGCAATAACTCCCACGCCCCAGGCAAAGACCACGAGCAAATAATTTTCAATGCGCCCCGTTTGTAGAATGCGGACTCGTTGGCTCAATGCGAGAATGCTTTGTCCAAACTCTTTTACGGTGCCATCGAAACTCCGCAGATCAACACGACCGCTCACACGTACAAGTGCCAGGAGTCCATTGACGGCCCCTCTATTCAGTGTGTCGAAGATGGCATGGTCAAAGTTATCTCCTATTCTCGCTGCCCCTAGGCCAATTTGTGCAATAAGGCGGTAAAGAGCCTTGAGGCCAAACTCTCCCGCGAAAATGGGTTTGACCGTTTGCAAGACAGGCCATACGACCGTGCGCGGCCAGACAAAGCGTGCCCACAATCCTGCGGCAACACCTATGACGGCGATAGCCAGCGTCACTTCCGTCGCTATTGGAACGTCAGGGAATTTTCCTCCCAGCAGGTGACTGAGCGGTTGACCGAGCAGTGCCGCGTTAACAAGCAGACCAAGCGGAATAAGTGCAGCCAGGAGCAGGATTGGTACAAGCAATCTCGGCGTTGTCTCATGTGCCTTCTGTGCCGTTGAGGATGGAATCCCAAGAAAGACGAGACCAAAGGCGCGTGTACTATACAGAGCGGTAAGCAGGCTGGCAAATAGTGCGGCGATAAACAGTGGCGCGTTAGTTTGCCATGCAGCCGCAAGCACGGGGTCCTTCGGTGGAAGGGCGAGTGTGACAGGCAGGCCAGCGAGTGCAGCAGCACTGAGTGCAAAGGCGAGTGCCGTCAAGGGCATACGACGCAGTAAACCGCCCATCGCATCAAAGGTTGTATGCTCATCAACCGCGCGGTCTACCGCACCCGCCGCCAGGAACAGTGTTGCCTTGTACAATGCCTGTGCTACGAGGAGGAGCATACCAGCGAGCAGACTTCCACTGCCAAGTCCCACAAACATCAACCCGATCTGGCTCATCGTTGAGTATGCCAGTGTGCGTTTGAGGTCTGTTTCCACGAGTGCTGCCGCACCTCCTAGTAAGGAGGTGATGACACCTATCCACGCGACAATCAGCAGCGAGGGGTGTGCGACGAGAAAGAGTGGATAGAGTCGAGCGACAAGAAAGACACCAGCTGCGACCATTGTCGCGGAGTGTAGCAACGCCGAAACAGGTGTTGGACCAGCCATTGCATCAGGGAGCCAGCTTTGAAAAGGGACCTGGGCGGATTTGCCAGCCGCGCCCGCAAAAAGCAATATGGCGATGAAAAGCAACAGGTCAGGCGCGATTTTTCCACTGGTCGCAGCCCTCAGAATGAGATCGATGCGACCACTACCAACGTCGCCAATCAGCAATAGCACACCTGCGAGCAACAAAACATCAGCGACACGCGTGGTGAGAAATGCTTTGGTTGCGGCACCAGGAGGAGCCTCGCGCTCAAACCAGAAGCCAATAAGCAGATAGGAGCAGATGCCGACCAATTCCCAGGCAATAAAGAGCGTCATGAGGTCGGCAGCCAGTACGAGCGTAAGCATAGAGCCTGCAAAGAGACTGAATTCGGCAAAGAAACGCCCCCGATATGGCTCCTCTGCCATATAGCTCGCGGCGTAGATAAAGATGATGAGGCCGATGACGGATACCAACGTCGCCATAAGCGCACTCAGGGGATCAAGCCAGAGCGCAAGCGTCAAGGTACGCCCCCCAACAGAGAGCCAGGGCAGTGAAACAGCGGCTCTCATGCCCTGCGTTGCAGCAACTAAGCTAAAGATTGAGACGATGGTAGCTCCAGCCATCGCCACTACCGCAAGCATCGCGGCAAGCCGACCAGCACGCGCAAAGCCAAGTGCCAGTAGTCCAAAGACGGTGAGTGGAAAGAGCGGCACGAGCCAGAAGAGATGCGTCCCAATCATTGCTTCAACTCCTTGACCTCATCAACGTTCGCGTTGCCGCGTTGCCGAAAGACCATCAGCACGAGGCCAAGACCAGCCGCCATCTCGACAGCAGCGATAGTGACAATGACAATGACAAACACTTGAGCATCAAACTGATCGGGTCGCACAAAACGCCAGAAGGCGACAAGCGTCAGGATAGCCGCATTCATGATAATTTCAACACTCATCAACACCATCAAGGCGTTACGTTGCGAAAGGACACCTGTAACACCAATGCCAAAGATGATCGCGCCAACGAGAAGGTAGGGCAGCAGACCTGGCCCCCCACTACTTGTAAACCAGCTCATGACTGGCCTCCTTTCGGGGTACTTGTAACAACTGTTTCTTGCGCTGGAATAAGGGCCATACCGCATTTAGGACACTTCCCCGCTCCCTGCTGTTGTACCTCTGGATGCATGGGACAGGTATAGATGCGTTTATCGTCATTCCTTTGTTCTGGTTGCTTTGTCTCCAAGTGTTTTGTGGATGGATGTTCGCGTTTGGCAAGCAGTACCGCGCCAGCGATACCTGCAAGAATGAGTAAAGCGGCTCCTTCAAACGCAATCATGTAGCGCGAGAGGAGTAGTTCACCTACGACACGTGATGCATCCTGTGTCGGAATAGTACTTGCAAGCGGCCAGGGTGTAAGAATCAATAAGACAATGAGCAAGACCGCCGTGATCGCTCCAATGCCAATTGCCCACGGCAGTTGAGCCGTTGACATCGCCATATCAACCATCATGTCATAGTTTTGACGCGGCGTCATTCCCTCCATGTCCATCCCTCCTGTATCCGTCCCCTCCATGTCCATGCCCGACATATCATGATTGCTCATATCCATTCCTGCCATATCATGCATATCTGGGTGCGGTTCATTTTTTTGTAAAGAGTCCTCAGGGCACCCGCAAGGGGATGCCCCTCCCATACTCGATGGAGCCGTTGCGCGTCCTATGGGAGGGGCATCCCCTTGCGGGTGCCCTGGCTCAGAACCATGGGACATTGTCATGTCATCACTCATGTGGCCTTCCATCGGCATCATCTCAGGCTTCTCCGACTGCTTACCACTCTTTTGCTCAATCAGCGTCATGCCACACTTGGGACAGTTTCCCGGATGATCCTGCTGGACTTCAGGATGCATGGGGCAGGTAAAGCTTGCGCTTTTCGACTCATCGGATATCTGAGACTGAATCAATGTCATGCCACACCTGGGACAACTGCCAGGATGATCTTGTTGAACGTCGGGATGCATGGGGCAAGTGTAGGTTTGGGAGGTACTCTCTTGATTTTGCGTCTTCTGTTGCTCCTCTTCCTCTGGTGGAGGAGGACCACTGGGCATGTGCATAGAAAAGGCACCAGGACCGGACATATGCATGTCGCGCTTCATATCCCACATCATCTCGCCGCCCGGGTCAATCATCATCATGGCCATGAATAGCACCATCACCAGCATGCCGCCAACGTTCATCATCACCTGAATAGCTGCTAATAAGTCCGCATCCAGCAGAATGAACAGACCAGCGAGCGCGACAAAGCTTGCCATGAGTGCGAGACCAGCGCGATACATGCTCATGGTGATAATCATGCCTGCCGCTGTAACGATGGCAAGAAGTGCCAGTGGCAGAAAAATGGCCCACTCAATAATTCCACTCATTCGCTACCTCCCTACTGGAATGATCAGCGTGAGAATGCCGACCAGTGTAATGTTGACGAGGCTGGCAGGCAAGAGAATTTTCCACGATAATGTGAGCATCTGATCGTGCCTCAACCGGGGGGAAAAACGTGCAAGCCAGAGTACTAATGCGGACAATGCCAAGGTCTTGAGGACAAACCAGATCGGTCCAGGCAACAAAGGTCCCTGCCATCCTCCCAAGAAGAGGACAACGCCCATTGCCATGACCAGCAAGAAGAGGGCATCGAGCGCGACTTTGAAGAGGAGTAGGCGCGAACCAGAATATTCGGCAAACGCTCCACCCTCAAGCTCGCTTCCCGCGAACGCACTGTCAAAAGGATGACGAAAGGACACGAAGAGTGCGGCAAACAAATAAATAAGGAGTCCCAACGGTTGCCAGACGACGAACCAGAGTCCTGCTTGTGCCTCTACAATGCGTTGCGTCGAGAGGGATTGAGCCGCCATCACGGGACCGATTGCCGCGAAACCAATAGGTACTTCATAGCTAATCAAGTATGCCGCCGCGCGGAAGGTCGCAAAAAGTCCTTCTTTTGAATTCTGGCTCCATCCAGCATTCATAATGGCAACGACAAAAGGACTGAGGAGCACAATGAAGTAAAAGAGACCGATTGACGGATTAAACCCAATCAAATTTGGTCCAAGGGGAATAACAAGTGCGACCAGTGCGACAACTATCAGGGCAATAAATGGAGCCGAGCGGAAGAGAAAAAAGTCAGCTCCCCTCGGCATCAGGTTCTCCTGGCGTAGCAAGGTAAGAGCATTGGCGAGTGGCAAAGTAAAGGCAGTTCCGAAGCGACGTGGACCCAGGAGCAGTATATGCTCCATAACAGCAATACAATAGGTACCGATGAACAGTCCAAGCAAAACCACGAGCACAGTGAGAAGCGTATTCATCCATCTACCTCCGCCATAGCAATATCGAGGCTAGCCAAAATCACTTCCGCGTCAGCCAGCTTTTGACCTGTGAGCAATTCAGGAAGCAGTGTGACAAGCGGGGCGGAAGGACCTTGCCACTCAACCTGTGTAGGTCCGTCCTGCTCTCTTGTCTCTTGATGTACAAGGTGTAACGCAATATCTCCTCTTGGTCCCATAACCGTTGCCCTCGCCTCACCAGGAGGGACATTCCAGGATGCCTCGTGTGTAGAGGTAAAATGATGAGTGAGCAGTGATGGAAGTATGTCAGTTGCTGAACGAAGATTTGTGTGTGCCGCTTGCACACGTGTTACAAGTCTACTCTGCACATCTCCACTACCCTGCTGAGATGCAGCAAGCACTGGACTCCCTGCTAAACCGCTATTCTTGAGTTGTTCTTCTGTCAAAATACCTATTCCACGAGTACGAAGGGCTAATGCACGATTTCGCTCACTATACTGCCGTAGCGCGTCTGTACTCTGCAATACATGCTGAAGTTGTGCTATGACATTTTTGTCGCCAAGGATTCCTTCCGTCTCATATTGAGGCAAAAGCCATGATTCGGGTGATCTCTGCCATAACTGCAATTGTATCTCTGCAAGCTGACGAGCTACCTGATATGAGCGGCCAGTCAATATCGAATCAGCAAGCAGACGCGCGAAACGTACCAGCCACCAGAGGATGTTTTGTACTCGTTCGAGTGTAACAGCAAGCTCACGAATTGCCTGTAGTTGTGGTGATGCTTGCCATCCTTGCAGGTCTTCAAGCGCACGAACGTAAACCAACTGACTCGCATTCGGCGCAAGAGGGTCAAAATGACGGGCGAGTGTCAAACCCTGTTGCCAGTTCCCTTGCAGCATAGCTGACTCGATGCCGCGATAGGCATACTCTGTTTCCATCTGCACAGAAAATACCTGCTCTCCATCACAAATGAGAAAGAGGCGTAACGGTCCTGCGCTAAATGTTTGTAGCGGTCCCACACTGACTACCGCTAATTCGGTTGCCATCTCCTGCTCCTGCTTTGCAGGCAACTGAATCGTTGTCTCATCATGTGCGGGTGTGTCGGTGACATTCATGTCTGACCACCGTTCAGTGTCAAGTGCAGCGTGCAATACCTGTTCGCTAGATGTATCCAAGACTCGATGCGCTCCTGGAAAGAGATTCTCCAGGTTGGCAAGATTGACTCCCGAAAATGTGTCAAGGCCAGCTTGTGGCTTCCCTACAATGAGCACATGCGAAGGACTTGCAGTAGCTTGCGCCATCGCTACTATTGCAGGGACGAGCTTCTGACTGACTGGCTCGACAATAATGAGCAGGTCAGCCTGACGAGGAGAGGTAGCCTGTTGCAAATATGGGTCTCTGCCAGCAAGGTCTGCAAGAAGATTGGCTCCTGACCCACCATCAATACCAATGTAATGATGTACGTCTTGACGCAAGTGGCTCAACCAGTTGGAATGTGTCTTTGGTAGTGTCGCTCTACTTTTCCCAATCAAATGCTCCCTCCTTCCAGGCAAAGAAGATTGCCGAGGTCAGGATAGCAACAAAGACAAACATATCGAAGAAGGCAACCAATCCAACCTCTTTGAAGGCAACCGCCCAGGGGAACATAAAAACCATTTCCATATCAAAGGCGACGAAGAGCAAAGCCAGTACTGCATAGCGTAAGCGGAATTGCACCCAGGTTTTATGTCCTGTCCGACCACCGTACTCTGATGGTGGATTGTTCTTAGGCGCTCGCGTAGAAGGTCCTAACAAGCGGTTCACAACTAACGCAAATATGCCAAGAAGAGTAGCAACAAGGAGCATTAGGGCTGCAATTGCGTATTGTGTACTGATAGTATTGGTCATGATGGTACTCATTTCCTTCGTTCGTATGGCTCTTTAATGTGTACACGTCTAAATGTCCAAATTCAATGATAAAAATTATCTATCTACTAACAAAGAGGAACGGAAACGTATCTTTCTTGTCACCCCATATTCGTGCTATTCCCGTACCCATAGGGAGGGGGTTGTGAAAAATATATCACAGTATAGCGGAATGTGCAAATGGAGCTACTTGGAAGAAGGTAGCAAAGAACAAGTATGAAAAGTCAGAGCAATGACTGCCACTCATTCCTTGACTTCTCCCCACAGGTGTAGAGTGCCTGCTGATAGCTGTGTTAGCTGATCTTGATAAAACGCATCATACCTGCTTCCTGATGGTAGGCGTTATGACAGTGGAAGGCCCAAGTTCCAGGGTTATCAGAAATCCAGTTGATTGCGCTAGTTTGCATTGGGTCTACCAGCACCGTATCTTTTAATGGTCCACGTCCCGTCCCGTTCTCGAGTTGGAAGAAGTGTCCATGCAGATGCATAGGATGAGGCATCATGCTCATATTTTGCATCGGAAAGCGAATGAGGCGGTTATGCGGGATAGCTATCTGCTGTGCTTGCGAAAAGACCTCATTGTTAATTTTCCATACATATTGTCCATTACCTCCACTCAGTTGTATTGGAAGTGTCTGATCGGGAGTATATGCTGGTGGAACGACTAGTCCGGGAGCCGCTTTGAGCATGGCATAGGTCAACATTTGACCGGTCAACTCCGAGGGCTGGTAGATCGCAGGTGGTAATGTTGCAGTACTCCCTTTATAGCGCATTACAGCACGTACCATGTCTTTCGCTCCCTCGACCTGTGCCGCCAGTTGCCATTGGCCCGGATTGTTCGCCGTGACCAGCACGTCATAACGTTCACCCATGCCAATGCGTAGCGTATCAACTTCTACAGGCTCAACCGCCTGTCCATCGGTTGCAATCACCGTCATGCGATGTCCCTGTAAAGCAAGGTGGTAGATTGTCGAAGACGAAGCGTTGATGAAACGTAAGCGCACCTTGTCACCCTGAGTGACGGGAAGCTCGAAGGGCTGTTTGCTCCCCTTACCATTGATAAGATAGAGTGGATACACAATGTCTGGAGCCACAACATGTGAGGACATGCCATTGCCCATGCCACCCCCCATACCACTCATGCGATCTCCACTCGCAATCAGCTTTTGCATGGCATTTTCTGGTGTACCGGGTAAGCCATCAAGCCAATCGTCCAGCAGGAGGACAAACTCCTGGTCATAGCTGATCGTTTCCCGTGTTGGCTCGATAATCAATGGTCCGGAGAGTCCGCGGTCAAGCTGTAAGCCAACGTGTGAATGATAGAAGTAGGTTCCAGCAGTTGGGACAACGAACGTATAGACGAAATCCTGTCCAGAAGCAATGGGTTGTTGCGTCGCGCCCGGAACACCATCCATCGCATTAATAATAGGGACGCCGTGCCAATGAACACTTGTGCCTTGACCTTGGGGTAAACGGTTCTTAACGGTAACTTTCAGGGTATCACCTTCAGTTAGACGTAGCTCTGGTCCAGGCACTGCTCCATTGTACGCCCACGTTGAGACTGTCTTGCCGTCCAATGAGAGTGTCACAGGAGCTGCTTCAAGGGTGTAAGTATGTACTTTTCCTGTACTGTTAGCATGTGGAAATGTTGGCAATGCCGGATGAGTTGTCGCCGATGTATCGAAACCACAACTACTCAAGAACACTGTTCCTGCTCCAACCCCTATAGTCGTCAAAAATTGACGACGGGTCATGGAGAAATCTAATTTATCGCTATGCATTTGTTCCTCGTTAGAAGTTGTAAATGAATTTCTCTATAATTTAAACGTCTAGGTATGCTCTACCTGTCCACACTCCACACACTCCACCAAATTTTTTTGCTATCCCTACCCCTGTGGGAGGGGTATATGAAAAACATACCACAAGATAGCGAAATATGCAAATCCAAAAGCTACGTTACTACCTACTTCAAGGGTGTTCTCATATTGTTTAAAGGAAAATATACTCTGTATATTTTCCTATAGTGCAAAAGGAAACACTACAATATATTCCAAGATTATCGAGCGAGAAAGACAATGGCTGCAAGGAGTATCAATGCGGATAGAGCTGCAGTGATCGGCCCACCCAGCCGCGTTTTGCGCTCCTCGGCCCGGAGATGCAGAATACCTTGTCGAATCAAAGTGTAAGCTGCTAATCCTGCAACGAAGAAGGCTCCGCCCGCAGGACCGTGACTCAAGACCATCACCAGTAACACCAACCCTAGACTCAAAGCGAGTGCCGACTCCAATAACTGAGTGGGGATACGACGTGCTCCCACGCGTTGATCGGATGACCATATTCCCCATCTTGCCGCTGTAGGTGGTCCACCGCAGCAGCCAGCGAAGAAACATCCCACCCTGCCTACAGCCATTGCGACGAGCAAACCCGGAGCTGTCACGTCGAGAAAGGATCCTGCAGGTACACTCAGCACTACAAGCATGATCGCTGCCGCTAGAGTGGCGCCGACAATGAATCCTTGAATGCACCATCCTGTTATGAGATGTTCAAGGCGATACGAGATGATGAACCATACCTTCGCCCCAACAATACCAACCACTATAGCGACAAGCGATATTGCCCATACTGAGTTAAACGCAAGATGATCACGGGAAATCACTAGAGCCTGAAGTGCTAGCGCGATAGCGATACCCAATGTTACCATCGTTGCCCAAATGCCGAGAAGAATTCCCGGTACTCGAGCAAAGGGGAGCAGGCACGTTCTCACTGGTTCAGATGATCCTGCGGTATGTGCCCACCTGTGCCATAAACGAGTAGGGAGACGTAGAGTATCAGGTGTAATAGTCGGCTTTCCTTGCCCTCGTGATCGGCGTGTAGAGGAAGTGGTCTTCAATATGTGCGCTGTCACAATCCACTCGCCCGGATTGACATCGTGGATACGGGCTGTGAGGGAGATTGGACCACTTCCCGCGATGACCTTATCAATGGTCTCGTCATGCACGAACCGATCGTCAGACTCCACTTGCCCCTTCATGTCGACACGGTGTCCGGAAAACCTGACCGTGACAGGAGAAGATTCTTGCTGTGGATCAGGGTCGAACCAGAACGTCACCGCCAGAATCTGTTGCGACACATTCTCCCATAGGGTCGTGAAATCACCATTTGTGTGGGCTGAGGTGTCCGCTTGGGCAACCCTACGTTGTGGTGTCGCCTCTTCCACAGGACGTCTATGTACTTGAGATCTCCGTGCCATTCTCATTATCTCCTGGGGCTTCTTCTTGCCTTCTGAATATATGGTTAGCCTCAACTATAACAATCTCACTCTGATTAGAAACTAGGAGGATTGCATTCCCATTTTCTTAACGTGGCACCACGTTTATCACCGACTCTTCTGACACTGGAAGCTTTTGCGCATCCAGCCAGCATCAATGTTCTCTATACGCTAGAGAATCAAAGGAATAGGGACCTATTCCTTATATATTTTCTCAAGGTACCATAGTGGATAGTATCTATGTTAATCGTACTATAATGATAGGCATTATGGCAAGATATGATACAATAGGAGAGGAGCAATGAGAGGAAAGAGAAGTATCCATGCAATCAGAACCAGAGATCAGTACATTTCATACGGACCGACCTGGTATTCGCAAAGTGCTTGGCGACCTGGAAGCCGAGATTATGGAGCTTATCTGGGCACGTCCAAACAACCAGGGTACAATAGTACGCGATGTCTTTGAGACACTTTATGAGCGCAGACGTATTGCCTACACAACGGTAATGAACACGATGACACGACTGGCAAAAAAGAACTTGCTGCGTGTGGAGAAAAAGGATCAAGCGTACATTTACTATCCCAACTTCACGCAGCAGGAGTTTATTTCTCGTTTCGTTGGTCGCATTCTCGAAGATTTATTTGTCAATTTTTCTGGAGCTACGCGTGAGAGACTTGATGCCTTGCCCGACCAGGATGCTGCTGCCCACGCTCGCCACCTTCTCAATGAGATTGCCTGGAGGCGACAGGAAGAGGAGAACGAGTAAATGCATACCGTGCTTGCACTCTCCAGTATATTCCTCGTTCTTCTCGGTGGTCTACTTGCACTCACCGTTTTGCATCATATTCATGGTTGGTCACAACGTCGATTAGTGCAGGTGAGTGTTCTTGTCACACCGATAATGTTGCTCGGATTAGGTGTTGATGGATTACATCACTTTACAGGCCGTGCCTGTTTCTTCATCACTCCCTTCTGGGATATATTACTTGGTGTTGTGCTTCCCCTGATGATGAGCGTCATTGCATTTGGCGCAGTAGTTCTGGGAGCAGTTCGGCTCTTGCTCATGAACCAACTTGTGGCACGAAGCGGTTCTGTCACACACCCTGCTCTACAGGTTCTCGTTAATGATCTTGCTCAGCGACTGCACTTGAAGCGACCCCGCGTTCTTCTTTGCTCTTCTCACCAAGCACTTGCGCTCACATATGGATTGTTTCGTCCGACGGTCTTGCTCTCTACCTGGATGATTGAGCAAATGGACCGTCGTGAACTTGAGGCGGTACTCATTCACGAGTTCGAGCATATAGCACAACATGACTACCTGATTGTATGGCTTGCAACCGTGCTACGTGACGCCTTTTTCTATCTACCAACTAGTCGTGTTGCCTATCGCCAGCTACACGCTGAGAAAGAGTTGGCATGTGATGACCTGGTAGTAGGAGCAACACAGCGCCCACTGGCTTTAGCAAGTGCTCTTACAAAGGTCTGGCTTCATGCCATTGAAAAACAACCTGTTGTTACATTTGGTGTCGCGCAAAACCTGATCGAGAGAGGCGAAGCTATGAACAGTCGGATTGAGCGATTGCTTTGTATACAAGAAGCAAAAACACTTGCACAGACCTGTACAGGTACGTTCATGGCTAGTACGTCTATACTTTTCGCACTTTCCCTAGTGATGGAAGCGAATTTTATTATTGTACTGACCATTCTGCATTGTGACCCTATTACATTGCTCATGCGGTTGTTCTAAATACCTATCTGTCGTCGTTATCAGTACTTCTCATCAAGAAAGGGATGGATCAAATGGCGCGTCAACAAATGGGTCTCCATGCAGGACGTGCCTCTCGTCGAGGAGTTCTTCAAGGTTTTGCTGGCTTTATGATGATGCTGAGTATAGAAGGATGCGCTCAATCTATTTCACCATCTCCAAAGGGTATTTCTGCTCCTACTCCACACCCTCAAGGTAGCGTTCTCTATAGCTATCACGGTCATAGCAATCGTGTAACGACAGTAGCATGGTCACCTGACGGTAGGTACATTGCTTCCGGCTCATTAGATCAGACTGTGCAGGTCTGGGCCGCTAACCCTGACGATCATGTGCAGCCCACTATTTACAGAGGTCATACTGCTGGAGTGCAAGCAGTGGCTTGGTCACCAGCAAGTAATCGTGTGGTCTCAGGCTCCGTTGATAAAACAGTGCAGGTCTGGAATACTTTTACCGGAGAGCGGGTAACTCTTTACCGGGGACATACCGACAGCGTGATGTCGGTAGCGTGGTCACCGGATGGTCAGTATATAGCCTCTGGCTCTCAAGATGGAACTGTTCGTGTGTGGGAGGTCGCAACAGGCAAATCAAAGTACGTCTATCGGGGCCATATAGCGAGCGTCAACACAATCGCGTGGTCGCGTGATAGCCAGCGTATCGCCTCTGGTGCTTCTGACAAAACAGTACATATTCTAGCTGCCACAACTGGAAATCGTCTGTATACCTATCATGGACATACCGACACAGTTAGTTCAGTCTCCTGGTCGCCTGATGGAACATTCATCGTTTCCGGTTCGTGGGACAAAACAGTGCAGGTCTGGCATGCGACGACTGGTGCTATTGTCTATAAATATCATGGATACAATGTGCAAGCGGTCACAACTGATATGACGAAGGGCGTACTCCCTGATATCATTCACGCGGTAGCCTGGTCACATAATGGGAAACGTATCGTGGCGGTAACGCAGACCTATTGTGGTGATAGCTGTGGAGTCGTGTTAGGCTGGGATGCGTATACCGAGCAACATTTCACCTACTACACAGACTTGCCGATCTTCGCGTTAGCATTGTCCCCCGATGATACACGTCTAGCTACCTCTATTGTTGTTTCAACACAAGGTAGTTCGACAAAAGGGAAAGACGGTGCTTATGTACAGATATCACAAATGTAAGTAAGCGTAAGGACACCGTAATCTGGCCTCGCTCTTATGCAACCACGCTAAGAAGTATTCGTAGTTGTGAGTAAGCGTATCAACGAAGACTACTTCCGTTAGAAATAGGAGAAAGAATGCAATGAGCCGAAAGCCACGAAAGCCAATATCAACCCTTGTGCTACTGAGTGTAGGCATTATCGTAGGAGCAGCTATTCTCGATCAACTGAAGCGGTCTCCTGAACAACGTACATGGCAAGGCCAGGTGGGAGGCATTCCCTATGACTTCCGTTTACCTACTCCTGAACGAATTCGCGCGAAAGTATGGAACAAGAACACATCACAAGTGCTAATGCCCCATCTTTTTGGAGTGGGATGGAGCCTGAACTTCTATCCTCTCCTCCATCCCGTTTCACAAAGCTAAAAAGAATGAGCCATCGAGAAAGATAATGCTTTCGCTCTTTCCTCTTTCTCCTGAACGTGTTAGTTTTCAACAGTTTAGTAAGAGTGTTTAGAACGTAAGCATTTTCCCATCTTGAGGAATTAACACTTGCATCCCTAACCCTTCCGCCTCGACTTTCCTTTCGATCAACTATCAAGTGTGCAGGTAGTGTGAAAGAACAATTGGCATTCCATATGTGAACACGCCGAGTAGTTTTACAGGACGGCACTGGTAGGTATAGAGCGAGTGTGATAACTGGACGAGAGCAAGGTCTATTCAAGTAAGGAGCGTGCTACAACGATTACGTAGCAATTGCTCTGCACCCTCTCCCAGATGGCGGATAACCTCTGCGATGGGTTGTTCTCGCGTCACTAGTCCCACCGCTTCTCCTGCATATATGTGGGCCACATCATAATCTTTGCTTTTGATGGCTGCTGCAAGTTGTTGACGTGCCTCCTCGTCGTGTGCGAGTTCTTCCGTCTTAAAGTGCCACTGTTCCGTAAAACGGTTGCGCAACGCACGTCCTGGGTACTGAATGGGCCACGGAATATTTTGCGCTACGTCGAACGCTCGTGTAAGCACAGTTTCTGTTTCCTGAGTCTGGATAATGCGCGACCGTGCGTTCTCAGTGTTTTCGCATTCGGGAGAGGCAAGCAAGCAGGTACCCACCCAAACGCCTTCAGCACCGGCAGCAAGCGCAGCTGCCACGCCGCGTGGTGATGCGATGCCACCGGCAACAAGCACAGGCACAGATACGGCCTCAAGAACGGATTGTAATAAAGGAAGTGTACCAATATGGCCGGTGTGTCCTCCAGCCTCTGTCCCCTGGACGACAACGACATCGACTCCTGCGTGCGCTGCATGAATTGCTTCTGCTTGTGTGTGAACCTGTGTAGCAAGAAGAATTCCCTGCTGATGCAGCATCTTTACGTAGGGGGCAGGAGAGCCGAACGAAATGGAGATGAGAAATGGGTGTGTTTCTATGGCCGCATGGAGAAGTTCTGGCCTGCTCTCGATTGCCCATGCCATGAGGCCAATTCCAAAAAGGCCCTGATCGGTTCCGCGGGCAATGGCCGCCTCTTGTGCAATGAAGTCTACCGCTTCCTTGCTCCCTACACCAATCATGCCAAGTCCACCTGCTTGTGAAACGGCCCGTGCGTAACGTCCTCGTCCGACATAAGCCATAGGAGCCCCAATAATAGGATAGCGTAAGTACCAGGATGTTGTAAGATACGTGGAAAGCATAACACACTCCTACTTAATATTGAAAATGCTCTAACCTCTCCCTTTTTACACTGCTCAGCCGACATGCAAGCAGCTCGTTCAGCCTCCGGAGATACGTTCCTAGCCATCATATCACAGCAATCGACAGCAAGAAACGCGAAAACTCAGTTGTTAAAGAAAGTAGAGAACATTTTAGATATTAGACAATGAGAAGAGCACTTTGTGGCGTGATGATTATTTATCATGGGCACTGCACATGAGTAGTGAGCAGGGACCAGTACAGAAGTCTATGATAGAATGGAACAACCATCGAAGCAGAGTGTACAGGGATGTAACTACACATTATTGTTCTAAGGAAAGGAACGGGTTACGATGGCAACAGTAGTTGTTACAGGAGGAACAGGCACACTTGGTCGCGAAGTGGTCACTCGCTTAGTAGCTCGGCACCACCATCCTCGTCTTTTCTGTCACCAAGTACCTGCATCCGTTCCGGAGAATGTTGAAGTGGTGAAAGGAGACCTCATCTCAGGCCGTGGGTTACGTGAAGCAGTAGCAGGCGTGGATGCTATCATCCATTGTGCAAGTAATCCCCAGAATGCCGATCAAGTTGATATTGAAGGGACACGTTCATTATTGCAAATAGCACAAGCGAGTCAAGCTCATCTCATCTACCCCTCCATCGTCGGGGTCAAGCATAGCACATATGCCTACTATAAGGCTAAACATGCTACTGAAGAGATTATTGAACAGGGACCCCTACCCTGGACGATTATGCGTATCACCCAATTTCATGATCTCGTCTTGAAAATCATGCAATTGTTTGGAGTTGACTCACAACCAGTAGTTGCAGTAGCAGGAGGCATGCGTTTTCAGTCCATTGATGCGGGCGAGGTAGCTGACCATCTCATTTTGCTCATGGAGCAAGGTCCTGCTGGACATGTACCGGATATGGGAGGACCCCAGATTTGTACCTTTGAGGAGATGACAGAAGTGTACTTACGTGTGCGAAACAGGAAGGCAGTTATTCAATCAAAGGCCCTTGTTGGAGACCTGTTTGATGCATTCAGATCAGGTATAAATTTGATACCCGATCATACCGAAGGCACTATCACCTGGGAAGCATTTTTGCATCACCTGTATGATCACTAGCACTACAATTCAGATACCCTTTTCACACTCATAATGGCCCTCACCATAAATATATGGTATAGTCAAAGTGTCGGAAGTTCGTCTCATACGTTTATCAAGGAGAAACTCATGCACGAACCACGCACCTGCCATGTGCCGACTATCACGACCCTTTTCTGCATTGGCGTCGATCGTCTCGGTGTGGGCATTCACGTCTCCGATAGACCTGGACTGGGGGATTGACGATGATCGAACATTCTGTCTTCCCGGTCGAAGAGTGGAGCGTCCGCGAAACGCAACTTCACCTCGATATCCTGGCACAAACCGAGTCCATTTTCGCCCTCTCTAACGGCCATATTGGACTGCGGGGTAACCTCGATGAGGGAGAGCCGAATGGCCTTCCCGGTACTTACCTGAATTCTTTCTGTGAACTGCGACCTCTACCCTATGCTGAGGGAGGCTACGCCTACCCCGAGTCCGGGCAAACGGCCATCAACGTTATCAATGGCAAACTCATCCGCCTCCTCGTCGACGACGCTCCCTTTGACATTCGGTACGGTACGGTCCAGAGCCATGAGCGGGAGCTCGACTTGCGCAACGGGCTGCTCCGCCGCAACGTTTGCTGGACCTCTCCTGGTGGACGGACGGTCAAGGTATCCTCCGTGCGGATGGTGTCGTTCACTCAACGGGCCATTGTAGCCATCAGCTACGAGGTTGAGGCACTTGACACCGCAGTGCGTGTTGTTGTGCAGTCGGAGTTGGTCGCGAACGAGGCACTTCCAGACCAGGGCAAAGACCCCCGCGTGGGTGCCGCTCTCGCGTCTCCGCTTGAGTGCGAGGTGCATCAGGCTCAAGGTACCGTTGGGCTCCTGGTCCATCATACTCATGCCAGCCATCTGCTTATGGGGGCAGCGATGGATCACCACGTCGAGGGGCCAGCCGAGATGGTTGTAGAGTCTGATAGTTCCCCTGATGTCGCCCGTGTGACCGTCACAACACGATTGAAACCGGGCGAGCGGCTGCGCATTGTCAAACTCATCGCCTATGGCTGGTCGGGCCTACGTTCACGGTCCGCCATCCACGATCAGGTCATGGCTGCGCTGTCTGCCGCTCGGTTGACTGGCTGGGAGGGCCTGCTTGCCGAGCAACGGACCTTCCTGGACGACTTTTGGGGGCGTGCGGATGTCGAGCTGGAGGGTGACCCGGAGATTCAGCAGGCAGTACGCTTTGCGCTCTTTCACGTCCTGCAAGCGGGAGCACGTGCTGAGCATCGTCCCATCCCAGCCAAAGGGCTGACAGGCCCTGGCTACGACGGACACGCTTTCTGGGACACGGAGATCTTCGTCCTGCCGCTGCTCACTCTGACTCTCCCTCATGCCACTGCTGACGCACTGCGCTGGCGTTACTTGATTCTTGATAAAGCGAAGGAGCATGCGCGTCAACTGGGGCTACGGGGTGCCGCCTTCCCGTGGCGAACCATCCGAGGGGCAGAGTGTTCGGGGTATTGGCCTGCGGGTACCGCCGCATTTCATATTAACGCGGACATAGCCTACGCCGTAGCCCATTACATTGAGGCCACTGGCGACACAGCGTTCGAGGAGGAAGTTGGCCTCGAGTTGCTCGTCGAGACGGCGAGGCTGTGGTGTTCCCTTGGGTACTACAATGCGGTCACCGACCAGTTCCGCATCGATGGAGTCACCGGACCCGACGAGTATAGTGCCCTTGCTGACAACAATGTCTACACAAACCTCATGGCCCAGCATAATCTCCACTGGGCTGCAGAGGCGGTGAAGCGTCATCCCGAGAAGGCACGCGCACTCGGCGTGGACACCGACGAGCCGACCAGTTGGCGTGAGGCAGCCGAGAAGATGTTTATTCCATACGACAAGATCCTCGGAGTAACTCCACAGGCCGAGTCCTTTACTGAACACGAGGTGTGGGACTTCGCTAGCACCACGCTGGCGCAGTACCCCTTGCTCCTGCACTTCCCGTACTTTGACCTCTATCGCAAGCAGGTTATTAAGCAGGCCGACCTTGTCCTCGCGATGCACCTGCGTAGCGATGCGTTCACGGCCGAGCAGAAGGCGCGCAACTTCGCGTACTACGAGCCGCTGACCGTGCGCGACTCCTCGCTGTCGGCTTCTACGCAAGCCGTCCTGGCTGCCGAGGTGGGCCAGCTCCAACTTGCCTACGATTACCTGGGCGAGGCTGCACTCATGGACCTCCACGACCTGGAGCACAACGTACGGGACGGAGTCCACATGGCCTCACTCGCGGGAGCCTGGACAGCACTGGTGGGTGGGTTCGGTGGTATGCGCGTGCAAAACAACTCGCTCTCCTTCGCGCCTCGGCTACCCGAGGCGATTGGACGGCTCGCCTTCCACCTCATGTTCCGCGGCTGTCGCCTACGTGTTGAGGTGACAGCGACAGAAGCAACATATCGTCTTCTCGATGGTTCGCCACTGAAAGTGCGCCATCACGGCGAGGAGATTCTTCTGCCTGTGGAGACGCCAATCACTCAGCCCATTCCACATATTCAGGCGGGCCCACGACCCGCTCAGCCGGCAGGGCGTGCTCCAGTCGCGCGGGGGCACGCAAGTTTAGGTCACAAAGATGCGCTGCTGTGAAGCGCATCATTATGGGGCTCAGCACCTGGGTTTATGACGAACCTGAGTGAGATGTAGCACCTTTTCATTCGTCCATTGTAGTGCGTATCGAAGATGAAGTGCAAAGAAGACTGAATGTCAAAGGAGAATACCATGGCAGAAAGTGTATACAAAGTAATTGAATTAGTGGGTACCAGCAACGAGTCGTGGGAGAAGGCTGCTGCTGCCGCCATTGAGCGGGCATCAGAGACATTGCGGGATATTCGAGTCGCCCGCATTGTCGAGCAGGATATCCATGTCGAAGCTGGGAAGTCTCTTACCTACCGTACGAAGATGGAAATCTCGTTCAAGTACGAGCCCGGTGAATAAGCTGTTGCCAGCACTTCAACGCTGAGGCAGGCAAGGGATATATTAGACTCTTATCATTCGATTGAACAAGGTTTTTAGCGTCAACGACAGACAAGCAATGAGCGGCTCCTCCAAGAAAGGGAGCCGCTCATCTATCGTGAGGTTGGGAAAATACGCTCCTAGCCAGGTCAAAGTAACGAAAGTATTAACGCCAGAGTCTTTTCTGCTAAGCGTTGTCTTGCCCCCTCGTAGAAACATCCTCTTTGTTGATTGACCTGGTTCCGTCGAATGACCAAAAACGGACAACACCTCTTTCTTCATCTTTCAACACCACCAATAATGACACAAATCTTTTCGTTTTCAGGTGTGTTTTGTGTTTGATGCTCGAACATAGGCTCTCCACTTCCTCAGAAATGAGACCATTCGATTGGACAAGGGATGGAGGCATTCATTGGAGAAGATCATGTGTATTTTGCTGCTCCTCCCTCTCCTCATGGTAACGAGATGGCGTCCTTGCCGAATGGGCAAGAACCCCGAGAAAGAGTGGCATGAGAACCGCTCCAGACAGGAGAAGCAATACAGGCACTTGTGCTTGAGCAAGAGACGGATGTTTCCAGCAGAGTACAGCAAGTAGGAGTAATTCACATAGGAGCATCGTCCCACTGACAACGAGGTAGGCATCTCGAAAGTGGGATCGACGGTTCTGGCGAAGGTGAGGGGCCGACTTCTTTCTCTCACGCATCATCATTTAAAGGACAGGTGTCACAAAACCCTCGTTCTCTTCAGGTTTTTGTTCTCCCTTGCTCCAATGTGGCAGCAGGAAGCGCAATCCGACTCCTTGTCCAAGCAGTGTCACCAGCACCACTCCATACACAATGCCTTCTAACAAGCCTCGGTCTGGAAGTGCTGCGGGTAAACTCAGCACCAATGCCACTGAGAGAGCACCTCGTAGCCCCGAAAGCAGGAGAATGGGACGCCACCGACGAGGGAGAGGTTCCGGACGAGAGAAGAGGAATGGAGACTTCGTGGTCGTGTGTCGGGCAAGCCTCCGTGCGACGGCATCATGTAGTGGCACCAAGGTGTAAATCATTGCAGCACGGCCAATGACCACTCCTACGAGTGCCAGACCAATACCCGTGAGGGCTTGGAGGAGAGAATGCTCTCCAATTTGAATGCCCAGGAAGAGAAAGAGGAATGAGTTAGCAACATAGCCGAGGAACTCCCACACATCATGCGATGCTTGCCGGGCGCGATCTGAAAGTCCCGTTCGACGCCCATAGCTTCCCATCACGAGTCCTGCTCCTACCACCGCAAGTAATCCTGATGTGTGCAAGACGACTCCTAAGAGGTAGACCCCATATGCCACACTCACCGTCACCGTCATTTCGATGAGATGATCATCCACCAACCGAAGCAAGCGCGAGACGATGATGCCAACGATGATGCCGAGGGCTACTCCCCCAAGCATCAACCAGAGGACTTCTACAACACTCATCCACCACACAGGCGCGTGTGTCGCCTCAGTTCCTCCAAGTGAGACTAGTGCCACTCCAAGCACCAATTCAAAAATAGCCGCTCCGACTCCATCGTTGAAGAGGCTCTCTCCTTCAACGATGGTTCGCAGGCGATCTGAGAGGCCCATCTGACGCAAGAGGGCCAGGACTGCAATGGGATCGGTCGGTGAAATCATTGTTCCTAGAAGCAGGACCACCACCCAAGGAAGCCCTAACGTCCAGTGCAGGAGCACAGCGACGACAAGCACCGAGAGGAGCAGACCGGGCACCGCAAGCAACAGGACTGCGAGCCAATTGGCGGTGAGTTGCTTCACATCGACATTCCAGGCCCCTTCAAAGAGGAGTGCTGGAAGAAAAAGGAACAGAACCACATTTGGGTTCAAACGAAGAGTTGGCAGGAATGGAGAGACGCCAATGATGAGGCCAACAACCACGAGAACAAGCGTGTAGGGCAGACGTAGAGGTCGCGAAATGAGGGCAACTGCCAGAGTGATGACGAGCAGCAGAACCAAGAGTTGGACGTTTTGCTGTGTTTCATCGCCAGCCGCCATGAGGCGTATCACTGAAAAAGGGAACGAGTGTTGCATGTAAGCTCCTTTTGCACACACAAAAACACCGGGACGAGGCCTTCCAGGCTTCCCGATGCTTCATTTGCCATGAGTGTATCATGCAATGACTTGCAATCGCAAGCAGCCTTTACCACACAAGAATGGAATGGTGCAATGGTAAGGGGGTTGAAAGGCCCCCTTCCTTGATCTCTCCCTGGTTCACTAAGTGCTGGAAATGGTCATAGGGCAGGGTGAAAACGGCGCCAATCTCTGGCTGGAGCACGACCGTTGTGCCTTGAACCTCGGCTTCCCAGAGTCGCCCATCTAAGAGAAGGCGCGAGGCGAGCGGGATGGCCTCTTTGACCTCTCCACTGGTTGGAGGAACCGAGGATTGCCTGCAATACAAAAAGACCTGATCCCAGTTCATGAGGGAGACGGCTGAGAGATCAGTAAAGAGACATTGCTTTGTCAGTAATGCCCAGATTGCATCGACGGGGAGGCCAGGGTGTGCGTCAACGAGCGTTGCCACACTCACTCCAGGATAGGCTTCAAGGCTCTCAAAAACCTGTGTCTCCTGCTCCGCTTCAAGGTGGAAAGGGTGGGTCCAAAAATCCTGGAGAAACTTCAAGTTCTGAATGAAGAAGGGATGATATTCGGCAGAACTCCGCACACGGTAGTACAGACCAACCTGAGAGGCGGCGGTTTCACCAGGAGGACATTGCCACTCGCCTTGTGCAGTACGCTGATAGCGGTGAGGCTGAGTGACAGCAAGTTTGCCGAGCGAGACCGCTGGTTTCCATTTTTCAAATCCAACCCCGTTTCGTCGTATCACAAAGAAATCTGGAGTATGCCACGGCGAGGTTTTGCGCCCTGAGCGTGCCTGGTAGTGAAGTTGTATGCGAGTAGGCTGATCATAAAACTCCAACACATCATCGTCACGTTCCATGGTGTAAATGCCCCACAGTTCGACATGCTGGCTCTCGGCTCTTGTCCACTCTTGGGGATTACTGCCTGCTTGTTGAGAGGCACTTAAATCAAAAGAGAAGTAGCCATGAGTATTCTCAATAGTCCAAATTCGGAATCTACAGATGGAGCCGCCAGAGTATTGCTATCCCAAGCGTGTAGATTACGCCGAAGACAAGTAACCATCGGTCTGATTCCCAATTTCTCACAGGCCTTTTTAGTATCCCACTCTTTACTTGCTTCTGAATGTCCAGAGAAGTCTGCTCCGGAAATGGTTCAGACTTGACCCAAGCCAGATTTGCCAGTCAAGGTAGCCAGACATTGGTGGAAAGGGTGGAGGTGCTAGGCCATCCAGGTGCCAAAGAGAGAGGCCAAGCCTATACGTGTCTGCGAGCCCTTGGGGCTACGAGTTCCGCCACTGATTTTGCGTGCCACGACCAGAGGACGAATGCTGCGCTCCGCTAGATTGTTGTGAGCGGGAACCCCAGGGATGGCCACAAAGACAAACAGTTCGGGTGGCTCTTGCAGTTCTTGCACTTGCGCTAAGACTTGCTTGAGTTGTTCTTCGAGCAAGCCCATCCGTTCTTCTGGGGTCATGTTTGTAGTATATCAGATAAGGTTCAATCTAAACAGTATCTCAGTAATCTTCCTATATACTGTTTGACAAGAGTATTCAAATATATTGGTGCATCTGTAAAAGAGAAAAAATGAGAAAAGTTATGTATAATACTTTACGAGAACTATGCCTGGAAGAAGAGAACAGAATGCGCGAAGAGGTGTTGCAGAATGAGTAAGAATATTTCTTTTGCGGATGGACAAACCATAACGTATAGCGAACGTATTGCGGCTGGTAAAGCATTACGAAGCATTGCTTCTCGTGCAAGTCACGCAAATTGGAAGCCTGCTCAGGACCGAGTGAATCCTATGGATTTACTTGAGGAGTCAAATCGTACTCGCTTGCCTGCGCTTGTTCCTTTGCGCTATGAACGGATGAGTATCTCCCCATTTACATTTTTGCGAGGGTCTGCCATAATTATGGCCGCTGATCTCGCCAGGACACCTGCAACGGGCATTAAAGTACAAGTATGTGGTGATGCACACGTAGGTAACTTTGGCATCTATGCGACCCCTGAGCGTAATCAGGTATTTGATATGAATGATTTTGACGAGACACTTCCAGGCGCGTGGGAATGGGATGTAAAACGATTTGCCACAAGTGTGATGGTAGCAGGGCGTGTAAATGGTTTCTCGGACGCCGATTGTATGCAAGTGGCATATAGCGGTGTGCAAGCGTACCACCAACATATGTGGAATCTTGGAGGCCTGCGTTATATCGACGCCTGGTACACACACATTAATGTTGAAGATACGCTGAGACATATTCACCCAAACACTCGTGCATACATTAATCGAGAGGTTGCTAAAGCACGTCGGCGGACAAGTTCTCAAGTATTTCCCAAAATGACTGCCGAAAATAATGGTCAATACTCTATCAAGGATGATCCTCCCCTAATTACGCACGACTACGATGATGAATTTATTGCAAGTCTACCTGTATTGCTAGAACAGTATAAAGAATCACTTTCAGATGACCGCAGGGTGTTGTTGAGCCGCTATCATCTTGTAGATATTGCGCAAAAGGTTGTTGGAATAGGAAGTGTAGGAACACGGTGTTACGTGATGCTTTTTTTAGGTGATGACGCCGCTGATCCTCTCTTTTTACAGATTAAAGAGGCACGCCCGTCGGTGTTAGAAGCACATTTTGGTGCGAGCCGTTATCCCAACTCTGGACAACGTGTTGTGAATGGACAAAAACTCATGCAAGGAGTGAGCGATATCTTTTTAGGCTGGACGCGTAGTGGTCCGCATGACTACTACATTCGCCAATTGCGTGATATGTCATTATCACCGAGCATCGACGGCATGAGTGTAAACGACCTCGTTACCTATGCTAGTTTCTGTGGTTGGGTCCTTGCTCGTGCTCATGCTCGTTCTGGAGACGTTGCTATGATAAGCGGCTATATGGGAAAAAGCGATGCCTTCGAGAAGGCAATTGCCTCGTTCGCGAAAGCGTATGCCGACCAGACTGAACGCGATTTTGAGCTGTTCGTGTCAACGTTGAGAGCAGGTAAATAGAAAAGCTGCTAGCATCCAGAAACACGTCTATGCTCTAATATATCAGAGTTCATAAGAAAGAGCAAGTGGATGCTACGAAGCATGGAGAACCCGCTTGCGGAGCAACGCAAAACCTGCCCTACCATACATCGTTCGTTTGATAAGCTTTAACTTCGTGACTTGACCTTCGACCATTCCGTTGTTGATCGGCCACGTTAAGCCTGCTTTCACCGCATCCTTCTCCTTTTCTACCCCTGCGGCAAAGGATTGTAATTCCGGGAGTCCACTCTCGATGGCCTTTGCCAGCCAGTTCTCTAACCGTTGCCCTTCTCGCTTATGAACCATCGACAAAAACTCTTGCAGTAGGTCATACGCCTTTTTGAGAGAAGGACTGGCCTGGCCTGACAAAAAGCCGTCACGTCCTCACGCTCCATCTCGTTGAGCGACGTTGGGTCACGTACCAAGAGCCAAAGAGTGGTAGCCGCTGTATATTTGTGAAGGCGTTGTGGATTGAATGAAGTTCTGACCTCTGCTTGTTTGAGCGTTTTCAGGTAGCGATAGACGCTCCTATCCGTTCCCGTATAGCCTTGGTTCTTGATTTCTCGCCACAAAACGAGTCCGTTGTGCTCTCCCTCTCGCCAGCGTTTGAGCACATACGCGGCAAATGGGTCGAAAGAACTCTGCTTTTTGCGTCGTTTTTGCGCTTCAGGAAAGGTTCCTCGCTTGAGCCACTCTCGAACCGTTCGATCGCTGAGTCCAAGGCGTCCAGCAATCTCTTTGGTCGCTCTCCCTTGCGTGCTCAGTTCCACCACTTGCTCATAGCGTGCGTAGCGACCTGCACGGCGGGCTAACCGCGTTTTCTCGACATGAGCTGGCTCTGGCGGACGCCATTGTTCGATGGTGATACTGGGTTTGTCCGGTTCATCTTGCCCTGACTCGTCCGGCTTCGGCTCTGCCAGAATTTCTGCCTGACAACGGGCGAGCAGCACTTGAACGGCTTCGGTCAGGTTTTTGACGAGATGAAATCGGTCGGCACACTGGATGGCATGGGGAGCGCCTTCGCGTGCAGCGGAGGCATATTCTCTACCGCGATCACGGCTAATCACTGCTAGATCAGGTTGTTGGCGCATCCACTGGGCGGCAGTTTCCGCCCGACGGTCAGGCAAGAGGTCCACCACGCGGTGGCTTTCCAGGTTGACCAAAATAGTTCCGAAGCGATACCCCCGTCGAAACGCGAAATCGTCGATACCCAAATAGACAACGGAGGCGCAAGGTGCATCGGGCAACTGCATGATGCGTCGCAAGACCGTCGGGCGTGTGGTTGGTATTCCCAGCCGCTCAGCGAGTCGGGCACCTCCTTTCCCACAGGTCGCCAATCCGATAGAGGTAATGTGCTCGCTGCACCGAAGCGTCATCCTCGCCCACGGCTTGACGAAGGTAGGAAGCCGCTCGGTAAAGACTTTCTGGGAGCAATAGGCATTGTGGCAGTAAAATTTCCGCACGGTCAGAACGAGTTGCACCTGCCGTCCGGCACACGGAGCATCCTGTAAAACGCGGCGATAGTGAGTCTTGATGGAAGCGGAAGATTGAGTACAAAGCGGACAACAGGAGGTGGGATGCAACGCCTCGACTTCAATCATCAGACCTTGGTCCGTGCTCTGGATACGCTCGACACGCATCCCTTCTGGGAGAGCAAGCAAAGATACCTCTTCCATCGTGGACTCCTTTTGAAAAATACCCGTTTGGATGAGACTCTATCATTTTTCTTCCCGTTGAGCAAAGCAAGCAGGCAGAATGCCCCAAGAGTGACCATGAGCCGCCTGTTTCATAGGCCCAAATACTGAAATACCGTGAAATTTTATGAGTCAGATGGGAAAAGTTATTCGACAATCAACACTCTTGTTGTGTTTTGCTGTCAACCGCGTGATGGGTTTGTAAAAAGTGAGGCCAGAGGCGGCTTTGGGGGTTGGTCGAGGCGGAGGAGGTGGGATTTGAACCCACGAAGGCTTGCACCTTACACGATTTCCAGTCGTGCTCACTAGACCACTATGAGACTCCTCCACACGGAGAGAGTGGGATTCGAACCCACGAAGGCTTGCACCTTACCGCTTTTCGAGAGCGGCACTTTCGACCACTCAGACATCTCTCCGCCGTGAGTATAGCATATCTCTTGCGCTGTGACAAGCATTATTTTTCGTTGATCTCACCTTGTTCATAGAGCCAACGCGCAAAGTGAATACGGCTATCGTCCTCTAGACGCTCCTGCATCTCGACATTCTCATACGCATGAGTACGTTGGTACTGTAATTTGCGTGTCTCATCCCATGTGAAGCCAAGACCTAATAAATATTCTAGCTGCTTCTGCTCTTCCTGTATGGTATCCATCACGGTATCAAACTCCATGGGTGGTATCAAATATTCACCTTGCTCAAAAGCATTGTCCTGTGGTGGCTGCTGTCTATTCTGCATAGTTTCTCTCCCTCGTTGTTCTATCGGCAGATAATATAGTGTATTGCCTATTATTCTTTATCGGCCTTTGCAGTGCCATCTGTAGGGTTTGAGACCCACGCTATACTAGTGGAGTGCGTTTCGTAACATGCTTTACGCCGTTGGGGATTCCAAATTGGCAAACGGTGAAGCCCAAATTGGCTACAATTCCCTCAAATCCTTGCAAAGAGGAAAGGGAACG
>JAABUZ0100001578.1_pt1 | contig 42453 bp, 46 predicted proteins | sample 5562091 | NCBI WGS metagenome assembly JAABUZ01 (sample SAMN12813069, study PRJNA571459) | rock metagenome | isolation source: Antarctica rocks | place: Antarctica: Victoria Land, Linnaeus Terrace sud | collected 2015-12-21
AGCGGCAAATCTTGGACTTTATCTCTTATTTCAACCGCACCTTAGCCAAGCCGTTCAAGTGGAAGTTTGAGGGGTATTCTGAGGTCGCTTAAGCTGATTAGTTATTTCTGCCAGCCTGCACTAGTGGGTTGGGGACAGGCTATTGGGGTTGGGCTGACAAAATATCCAGCTCCTTGACGAGCATGAACTAGCCCATCGGCTTCGAGGACACTATAAGCTTCAATGACGGTTAATTTATTGACTCGTGTATTTTCGGCGAGGGAGCGAATTGAGGGAAGTTGATCTCCAGGCTGTAAAGCTCCCGACTCAATCAGACGACGAATGTGAGCGCGAATTTGTAAATACACAGATGGGGCTGAGTTCCGGTCTAAGGGAATTTTCACTTCCCAGTTCCTCTTTGAAGTAAAGGACGCTCTTTGTGCTACTTAGCAATATAAACGATTCACTGTTTTTCCTAGGTGGTACAGTTTTGCTGAGTTTGACTATAACACTTTGACAATCCAGCAACTGTATTAGTAAAAGTCTTTTGATTTGTACCTTATCAGCTAAATATCTTCTAGAGGAAAGTAAAGATAACGGAACTCACCTTTAAAAGAGGAGTAGGAACGATGAAAACCTCTAATCAGCAATTGCCTATATCTAATGAAAACTTACAAAATTGGCAAACAAAATCACCAATATTTTCGACATTAAGAAAAGTTTGGCAGCGTCTGATAGCAAGTTTTATTGGAAATAATGAGCTGCGAATTTGGCAGACATATGACCATGGCAATAACTGGTGGCATGCCTACGATCCTCGTACAGGTCGGCATACGTCTGTTGATTCTGAAGCAAAAATGCGGGAATGGATTGAAAAGCGTTATTCTTAGGACTTGGTCGCCACACCCACGATGTGAGGGTTAACAATTGGGAAGGGAGCCTGAAAATGCTGATAATTCACGCTCTCAAAACCAGCGGCTCCGCTTCTTTCTGGAGATACGGGTACATGAACGGGTTCGGCTCAATCCCAATCCCGTGAATCTCATGCGGATAATAGGACAGGTTAGGGCCAGTTCCAGGACCAATTGCTAACACATTACCGTGCAGGTTGGCAAACAGAGCCTGCTGGCGATCTGGCGTTAGCCAGATCGCCAACAGCACTATCGTATGTGCCCCTCAGCTTGAATTTGGGGAATCTGATCCGCACTCAAGACCACAACCTTTCCATCACGCCAGATGGCGATCGATTCTCCTAACCTCCGGTGTCGTTCGAGCGCTCTGGAGATCGCCACTTGCACTCCCGCGTTAATTTTGCTTGACAGTAGTTGCTGTTCAGCCATTTATCCCTCCTTCAATTTGAACCCAAATCTCCGGCTCGTAAATTATTGGGTTTTGACCTCTCCCCCCTTCAGCCACTAACCTGCACCTTGGTTCAGAATTATCATAGATAATCCAACTATTGCACAGCGGCAAATACAACTCGCTCAGGTTTTTTCGCCCTTGCTCATAGCGTCTGCGGATCACCTCTTCCGGGATAGCGTGTCCACCACTGGCAACTCGTCTTGCTACCCGTTCAACTGCCAGCTCTGGGCTTTGCAACCAAAAGTAAATTAAGTTGATGCTGTAGCCTTTAACTTTGCACTCGCTCAGGAAGAGGACAAAAGTTCGGGCTGCTAGAGTCGTCTCAAATGCAAAGTCGGCACCATTGGCTAGGGTCTTTAGTCGCTCCAACATTAACCGTCCGGCTCGAATTGCCATTGACTCTGGGTTGAGCGGTGACAGTTGCCCCCCTTATTCTTAGGACTTGGTCGCCACACCTACGATGTGAGGGCTAACAATTGGGAAGGGAGCCTGAAAATGCTGATAATTCACGCTCTCAAAACCAGCATTTTCTAAGGCAATCCAGGTTTCGCGGTCGGGGTGGCAACCGTCGGCAATCACTTTCCAGATCGGTCGAATCCCACTTTGTACCTTTCGCAACCAAGTCCCACGTGGAGCGGCAACGTGTTCGATAAAAAGGAAGCGTCCACCGGGCTTGAGAACCCGCAAAACTTCTTGCAGTGTACTAGCTAGATCCGGCACTGAACACAGCACAAGGGTACTGACGACAGCATCCATACTGTTATCCTCAGCCTCTAGCCGTTCAGCACTCCCACTGCGAAGATCGATATTCAAACCCAGCCGTTCCGCTTCTTTCTGGAGATACGGGTACATGAACGGGTTCGGCTCAATCCCAATCCAGTGAATGTCATGCGGATAATAGGACAAGTTAGGGCCAGTTCCAGGACCAATTTCTAACACATTACCGTGCAGGTTGGCAAACAGAGCCTGCTTGCGATCGCCAACAGCACTATTGTATGTGCCGCTTTCCGCAGCCATGAGCCAGGCAAATAAACGCTTACCACAGTTAGAGCAATCAGCCATGAAGATTAGCTTGTTCTTGCAGCCACGGATCTACAGGTTGCCCATCTTTGCGACGCAGCTCGATTTCAATAGCCATTACAGACTTTGACCCAGGCGGAGCAGGTTTCTGATGGAAAATAACATCGTAGGCTGCTGGATCTTGATTACGCTCTCGCAGCCAATCCTGTACCTTCATCGTGGCAAAGAGTGACTGCCCTTGCTCAAACATCCGAGTAATTTGCATTTGTAGCGTGTAAGGATTTAAGCGACCCATAACCTACTCCTAGTGACATCCTCCTACACTAACCGCAAGCGGTATAGTGTAGGCTTCCCAATCTCACGATTAGGTTTTCCTGGTTACTTCCTTTCGGATTTGCACCCACTACCTAGATGCGCAGTCTCCCATACACCCCCGGCGCTCTGATTGCACAGGCAGTTTCCATTCCCGCTAGCCCAGCGGTACTAATTGAGTTGTTTTTTTTGTTGAATATACCAAGCATAATTCTTGCTCTAGGGATTTGGCGGTGCAGCAATTTCAGCTAGCTTTACCAATCCCAATACCTATGCTTTTGGTATGTAGTTATTTTTTCAGAACTGTTGTGCGCCGTCAACCCCTGTCCGCGATTCATCCCCCACTAAACGTCTCGCTTCGGAATTGATGTCGGCTCTGCCTCATCAATACCTAACGCTCGTCGCTATAGTGGGGGTCTTCTCGCGGTTGAGAGATAAGCTAATCATCATTTACCTTCAACCGCCTAGTGAAGTTAGGAGTCCTCCAATTTAAGATTTGCTTAAACTGGAATGCAACTGAGTCCGAGCTATTTCCAGGGCTTCTGGCAACTTACTGGGATCGCGTCCACCGGCTTGAGCGAGGTTGGGGCGTCCGCCGCCGCCGCCACCACAGAGCTTGGCGATTTCTCCAATAAACTTCCCAGCTTGCAATCCTTTCTTGTTAACACCTGGGCTGAAAGCTGCTACTAAACTTACTTTCCCAGCTTCGGGCACCGATCCCAGCACTACAGCACCGTTGCCCAGTTTTTGCAGCAACCTTTCAGCTGCTGTCTTCAAGGATTCTGGATCAACATCTTCCATCTGGGCGATCAGGATTTCGTAATCACCCACCGATTCAGTTGTGGTAAGTAACTGGTCAGACTTAGCTAGGGCAAGTTGTGCTTTGAGGGTTTCCAACTGCTTCTGAGTAGTTCTGAGTTCGCTCTGAAGGCCAGTAATCCGCTCAGGCAGTTCTTCGGGTTTAACCTTGAAACGATCGCTCAATTCCCGCACAACGCGATCGCGCAGATTCAGATATTCTAAAACAGCTGGCCCTGCGACAGCTTCTATACGCCGCACTCCAGAAGCAATACCAGTTTCAGAGATAATTTTAAAAACGCCTATTTCTGCTGTGTTGCTTACATGAGTGCCGCCGCACAGTTCCATCGAAACGCCGGGGAAATCAATCACCCGCACGACATCGCCATACTTTTCACCGAACATGGCGATCGCACCTTTAGCCTTTGCTTCTGCTATTGGCATCAACTCAATAGTAGCAGAATGAGCTTCTGCAATCCAAGTGTTCACTTGCTCCTCTACCTGTTGCAACTCCTCTGGGGTGAGGGGACGGGGGCAATTGAAGTCAAAGCGCAGCCGGTCAAAGGCAACGAGTGAGCCAGCCTGAGAGATGGACTCATCAACAATGTTCTTCAACGCCGCTTGCAGCAGATGGGTGGCGGTGTGGTTGGCTTGAGCGCGAAGGCGACAGGTGCGGTCAATAGTAGCCATAACGGGGTCCCCCAGTCGCAGGGTGCCACGCTCGATGCGACCGTAGTGGATGTGGAGCTTAGATTTTTGCTGGACATCTTCAATCCGCACCAGGACGGAATCGCCTGACAGGTAGCCGCGATCCCCAATTTGTCCACCGGATTCTGCATAAAAAGGTGTCTGATCCAGCATTACCTGTACCTCAGTTCCCGCAAGAGCTGACTCTACTTGCTTGCCATTGGCAATCAGTGTAGTCACTTGAGCCGGAGTTGAAGGTTGAGTGTAGCCTAGGAACTGCGTGGCATTGATACCAGATTCCAACTGGTTGATGATGTTTGGCGCTGTGAGGTCGATGGTTTGGTGTGCTGACCTCGACCTGCTGATCTGCTCCTCCATTGCCGCTTCAAAGCCTTCTAAATCCACCGTTAGGTCATGCTCAGCTGCGATTTCCTGGGTCAGTTCTAAGGGGAAGCCATAGGTGTCATACAGGATAAAGGCATCCCGACCGTCCATCTGGCTCTTCTCTTGCTGGGCTAACCGCTCCAGAATCTCTGCTAGCCGTTTCTCACCTTGCTCCAAGGTTTTCAGGAAACTGGATTCTTCTCGTTGCAGTTCTGCCTTGATTACCGCTTCCCGTTCGCGCACATTGGGGTAGGCGGCTTCAGAAAGCGCTAGAGCAGTCTCTGCTACCTGGGTTGTAAATTCCCCCTGAATACCAATCAGCCGTCCGTGGCGCACTACCCGGCGAATCAGACGCCGCAACACATAACCCCGACTGGTGTTCGACGCTGTAATGCCGTCAGCAATCATGTGGACGACTGCCCGGACGTGGTCGCCAATCACTTTCAGGGAAACTTTTGTCTTTTCCTCGCTCTTGGCGTAATCAATCCCAGCAATTTCAGCAGCGGTTTTGATAATGGGGAATATCAGGTCAGTTTCGTAGTTATTGGGGACACCCTGGAGGATTTGCGCCATCCGCTCCAAACCCATGCCGGTGTCGATATTCTTCTTCTGGAGGGGCGTCCGGTTATCCTCACTATCCCGGTTGTATTGCATGAACACCAGGTTGTAGAACTCGATAAACCGGGTGCCATCTTCCAAGTCAATATTTTCGTCGCCCAGTTCTGGGTGGAAGTCGTAATATATTTCTGAGCAGGGGCCACAAGGGCCAGTGGGGCCAGATACCCAAAAATTGTCATCCTCTCCCAGGCGCTTGATCCGAGCGGCGGGGAAGCCAATCTTGTCCCGCCAGATCGCAAAGGCTTCCTCATCTTCATGGAAGACACTCACGACGAGGCGTTCTGGGGGCAAGCCGAAGTCTTCTGTTACCAGTTCCCAAGCATAGGCGATCGCTTGTTCTTTGAAATAATCCCCAAAGCTGAAGTTCCCCAGCATCTCAAAGAACGTGTGATGCCGTGCCGTACGACCCACATTTTCAATGTCGTCTGTACGGATGCACTTTTGGCTGGTGGTAGCGCGGGGGAATTCCGGTGAGCGCTGTCCTAAAAATATCGGTTTAAATGGCAGCATCCCAGCGATCGTCAGCAGCACGGTAGGGTCTTCTGGCACCAAGGAGGCGCTGGGAAGGATTTTGTGTCCCCGCTGAGCGTAGAAGTCGAGGAATTTTTGCCGAATTTCGCTACCGCTGAGGTACTGGGGTAAGGAAGGCATGGGCGTTTACAAGTTTTGAGTTTTGTAAAGACGCGTCTATATAGCGTCTTGATTGAATTAGGACGGGTGCTTCTATTTACTATTTTTACATTTTGTTTCAGGTTGAAGCCATACTGTTCTGTTGAGTGCGTCGGGCTTTTTCCCAAATCTACCTACGATAATCTAGCTGGGGTGTTATGAGTGAGCGTGGTTCCGGCAGTAAAATGAAGGCTTGACAACGATTCTAATTACAATCACTCTTACTTTACTATGGCACTACTACTCAAGGTTCTAGATATTACGTGTGATGGCTGTGCAGAAACGATTAGCGAATCCATTAAGACAATGGAACCAGATGCCAAGGTGGATGTGGATGTAAACGCTAAGACAGTCACCGTGGAATCTGCGGCTTCTGAAGAGACAATCAAACAGGCGATTACAGCGGCAGGTTACACGATTGAAGGTTATTAACCTCTAGAAGAGGGCAAGGGGGCAGAGGAAATTTCCCTTCTGCCCCCTTGCCCTCTGCCTTTTTTGGTTATTTCTTAGGGGAGATCAGCATCATCATATTTCGCCCTTCTTTTTTAGGTGCTTGTTGCACCTCCCCCAATTCTTGTAAATCCGTTGCCATACGCTTGAGCAGAGTCTCTGCTAGGTCGCTGTGTTGAATTTCCCGCCCCCGGAACATGACAGTTGCTTTCACCTTGTCGCCATCCTTGAGAAAGCGTTCGGCTTGGTTGATGCGTACTTGATAGTCATGCTCCTCAATCTTGTACCGCATCTTGACTTCCTTGACGTCAGCGGTGTGCTGCTTTTTCCGGGCTTCCCGAGCTTTCTTCTCCTGCTCAAATTTATACTTGCCGTAGTCCATAATCCGGCAAACAGGCGGGTCAGCCTTGTCGCTGAGCAGAACTAGATCCAGTTCTTTTTCCTCTGCTAGTTGCAGAGCCTCCTGCGGGGTGATGATTCCCAACTGCGCTCCATCAGTATCAATAACCCGAATTTTTGGGAAGCGGATTCGTTCGTTAATTTGGGGTAAATTGCTAGCTCTTCTCTTCTCAATCACTGGCATTAGTATTCAAGGGCAAATGTTGGTTGTTTAAAACTTGGCTTTACTTCGGGCTTGAAAGATTATTAGTACTTGCAATTTACTTTAGCAAATTTTTTTGCTGCTAACAGGTAGGGAAATTCCCCCATTTGCGAACTGAGACACAAAGCGCCCGTCTACTCCCCCCTGTACTATCAGCGCACCTCCAGAGCAACTGCTGGGCTTGACACAAATCGTTATAATGAAACGAGATTTGCTCAATGTTTTTAAATCAAAGGCAAGTGTGATTACCTCCGAGCACTGGAAGCAACGGGTTGGCAGTCAAAGAGACTGGGTCTGGCGCGGGTGGCAAACTCGCTACACCTACATCCGCCCTTCTGTGCCGAACCAGAAAACAGCACCGCTCATCCTGCTGCATGGGTTTGGCACTTCAATTGGTCACTGGCGACACAATTTAGCGGTACTCGGCGAGCATCATACTGTTTACGCGTTGGATATGCTGGGTTTTGGCGCTTCCGAGAAAGCCTCAGTGACCTACAAGGTTGATGTCTGGGTCGAGCAAGTCTACGATTTTTGGCGCACGTTTATTCGGCAACCCGTAGTGTTGGTCGGTAATTCCATTGGTTCGCTGGTAGCCCTTGCCGCTGCCGCAGCGCATCCGGAGATGGTGCAGGGCATTGTGATGATGAGTCTGCCTGATCCTTCCCTGGAGGCAGAGGCGACACCAAAGTTCTTGCGCCCCGTTGTGGCGGCAGTCAAGTCCCTAGTTGCCTCTCCACCCGTACTCAAAACCCTGTTTCGGATAGTTCGCAGACCTTCTCTGGTTCGCCGCTGGGCTGCGATCGCCTATGCCAATCCAGATGCTGTCACCGATGAACTGGTAGATATTTTAGTGGGTCCCGCCCAAGATCGGGGGGCGGCTCAAGCCTTTAGCGCCATCATTAAAGGTATGGTCAGCGCTCAATTTGCCCCCAGTGTCAAGGCAGTGCTGCCAACCCTAGAGATACCGATGCTCCTGATATGGGGGCAAAAAGACCGGATGGTTCCCCCAGGATTAGCCAGTCAGTTTACTGAGTACAACCCTAATCTGCGGCTTTTAAAGCTAGACCATGCAGGACACTGCCCTCAAGATGAATGCCCAGAACAAGTCAACCAGGCAATTTTGGACTGGATTGACAAAGAAATGCAGAGGGGCAGAGGGGATCTGCGCCCCTGCTCTCTTACCCCTTCTTGAGTGAGCAGCGATCAAACCATTCCTGGTAAGTTTTCTGACGTTCTGCATCTTCAACAACGATTTCCACTCGCACCTTCTGACACCCGTGACGGCGCTCGAGTGCGATCGCATTTAAAAGTAAACTAGCTATTTTAGGCGAGTTAAATTCACCGCTCACGGTTGCTTCATCCAAACTGCCAATTTCAGTTTTTGGACTGGCAGTTTCAGCTAACTCAGTTTTTGGACTGACAATTTCAGCTAGCTCAATTCCAGTTACTTCTGCTAGCCCTAAATCAATTTCTGCGAGTTGTTTGCGTTCAGGACTTACTTGTTCAACAATCAGCTTCTCGCGCCTGACTGGAACTTGTACCATCCGCGTTTCGATTTCTTTGCGGACGATAACCTCACCCACTTTACGCTTGCTACTGTCAACGAGCAATCGTTCTTCTAGCAAACGAATAATGTCGTCTTCCGGTGCCTCAAGAGTTTTAGAAGATACAACCTTCTGCTCGTCATCCAGTTTCGCTTGGATATTCGCTGATTCAGATGAAATTGGTGTTGGAGTTACCGGAGTGTTGGGGACTTCTGAAATTTCCATGCCTGGTGTTTCTATCTTGATATATTCTGGTAATTGTTCGATTTTTGCTTTGTTAATATCTACAAAAATCGATTTAGTTGAAGGTTCAATTTTCTGGATAAGCTTGCTAATCAATAAGAATAGACGAGAGCCTTGATCACCAACCATTTTGGATACAACTAAGTTTAGCTGACGATTAGTATCCAGAACTAGATCCTTCACCTCGCCCACCAGCTCGCCTTGCCTATCCATCACGGCAAAATCTTTCAGCTTACTCTTTAGCTTTTCAACTAAGGCATCGATACGAGTACTGTCTTTTACCGATTCTTCAAGCCTTGACGCAGACGTTTTGTCACTCATTTTTCAAGTGCATAAATGCTTTGTCTTCAAATGTCTTCGTCACTTAAAAGTACAGGCAGAGCCTAGGAGTCGCTCCACCTGCACGATTTTCAAGCACTTAGCTCACTCAAATGGTCCAAACGCACTTATTGCGAAAACTGCTTAAATACGGTCAGTGGGCAACCGATCAGAAGTCGGGGTACCACTAGAACGATCTACAACCGGACGCCCGTCAGTTGTAACATCCAACTCTTCTTTACGAAGCGTTTCTTGTGCTTGAACTGTCTCTTGTTCTACCACTTTATTGACTCTGACTTCTTCACGCACGAAGGCTTCTTTGCGAATGTCGGGAGTCTCTTCGTAGATCTCCACATGTGCCACTTCCCCTTCCCGGAAGTCAACAGAGCCAGGAGCAACTGCCCTTCCAGCATCTGTGGGAGTGACTCGTTCAATTACAACTCGCTCTCTCTCAATTGGCACTGAAACTTGAGCCGTCTCGGTTTCGACATGCTTGCCAATCGTTACTTCCCCTGTCTTCATGCGTTTTTTGTTCGCAATCAGTCGTTCTTCGTACAGTTTGAGGGTCTGATGATCCTGATCATTCAAGCCATACAGAGACGGCTCTTGGTGATAGTTGTAGGCATCGCGGTTAGAAGTTGTAGCGCTTGTCGTAGTAGCAGGATGATATACTCCCCCTTCAGGTGCTGATGCCTCATCATAAGCAGAATAGTTAGACTGAGCTGCCGTAGCTCCTGTCATACCACCTGCAATACCACCTGCAATGCCACCTGCCATACCAGCCGTATAGGCTGCATCGAGGGGTGCTGATGCTTCCAGGGGTGCTGATGTATTTACAGCTGTGGAGCCTAGCGTTGCGCCAGTATTCGGACCGCGGTATACTCCCCGCACCCGCTCTTCATAGTCGTAATCCAGCGTGTCGTGTTCGTTGTACTCAGGCAGATTGTCCGCCTGCTCTCTAGTCATTCCAACAGCATAGACACGGTCGGCGTTGTGGTCAACCCGGGAACGACCAACAGGTAGCAAAACTTTCTTACCAAAGATCCAGAAGCCTAGGTCAACGATAAAATACCGGAAACGACCTTCTTCATCTACTAGAGCATCGTTTACTGTGCCAACCTTCTGATCTCCTTCTGCATAGACGCCCATCCCCTTGACGTCATTGCCATTAAAACTTTCACGGTAGTTTGGATCAAAGTCTGAAAGCTTTGCCAGAGCCATACTATTATTCTCTCAAATTCCTACATTTGTTACTGTGTATGGTAGAGTAATATCAATTTTTATCCATCTTCCTAACGACGGACTTAACTCAGTTTGACTTCTTACAAATGAGGGATATTCTATAGGTTTCCTCATTACTCTGGATACATACTACCATTGTGTTGCACAGGCTACTGAAACGCGGTCTTTTTAGCGCCTGTCAAATCTTCTATCCACAACTCGACGACCATCAGTATCAATATCTAACTCTTCACGACGAAGCGTTTCTTGGGCCTCAACCGTATCCCGCTCTACTTCTTTCCTGATTTTGACTTCCTCACGCACAAAGGCTTCTTTGTGAATGTCAGCTGTTTGTTCGTACACTTTCATGCGTGCCACTTCCCCTTCCGAGAAGTCAATTTTGTCTGGAGCGGCTATTGTTCCAGCATCTGCTGGGGTAGTGCGCTCAATCACTACTCGCTCCTTTTCGACTGGAACCGAAACCCGTGCCGTTTCGGTTTCAACGTGCTTGCCAACCACTACTTCCCCTGTCTGGCGACGTTTTTTGTTTGCAACTAGCCGTTCTTCGTACAGTTTGAGGGTTTGATGATCGCGAGTATTCAAGTCGTACACAGACGGCTCATGATGGTAGTTGTAGGTGTCTTGGTGATAAGTGGCATTGCTAGCAGGAGCTGAGATAGCACCTGGAGAAGCTGGATATGCCGAATCAAGAGGTGCTGATGCCTCTACAGGTGCCATATATTCAGTTGCAGAGCCTACTGTTGCCCCAGTAGCCGGAGTACGATATACTCGGCTCACCCGTTCTTCATAGCTACGATTAACCTTAGTGCTTTCGTTGTACTCAGGTAGAGCTTCCACTTGCTTTTTGTGCAGAATACCTGTGGCATAGATGCGCCGTGCCTGGTCATCGATCTGGCAATAACCAACTGGTAGTAAGACTTTCTTACCAAAAATCCAAAAGCCTGTGTCAATGACAAAATATCGTAAACGGCCTGCTTCATCAACTAACGCATTGTCAATGGTGCCAATCTTTTCACTTGTCCTCCCGGCATAGACATCAAGCCCCTTGATGTCATCACCATCAAAAAGTTCTTCCCGGTAGTTGGGGTAAAACTCCTCGAGTTTGTAAAGAGCCATACTATAGTTCCCCTAATTGTTTACATGCCTATTTTTTTTAACCGAAATCCCTAAGCGCGCAGGCAGAGCTTTAAATCCGCCCTGCCTGCATCGCACTACTTTAACCGCTTGTTAGTAAAGCTGCTTAAACACGGTCGGTTGGGAGAGAACCCGGTTTTTTCACAGCCGGTTGCCCTTGAGTGTTAATATCTATCTCTTCTCGACGAATCGTTTCTTGGGCTTCAACGGTTTCGTGATCTACGACTTTACTGACTCTGACTTCCTCACGCACAAAGGCTTCTTTGCGAATATCAGGTGTCTCTTCGTACACTTCTATGCGTGCCACTTCCCCTTCCTGAAAGTCAAACTCGCCAGGAGCAACTGCCCTTCCAGCATCTGTGGGAGTGACTCGCTCAATCACTACTCGCTCTTTTTCAATCGGCACTGAAACCCTTGCTGTCTCGGTTTCAACATGTTTGCCAACCGTTACTTCCCCTGTCTTGGTACGGCTTTTGCTCGCGATCAGCCGTTCTTCATACAATTTGAACGTTTGATGATCCTGATCATTCAAATCGTACAGGGATGAGTCTTGCTGGTAGTTGTAGTTATTGCGATCATAATTAGTAGTGCTAGCTTGAGCAGAGGTTGAACCTGCTTTAGAACTCAGAGGGCGATAAACTCCCCGAACCTGCTCTTCATAATCGTAATCAACTGCCATGCGGTCGTTGTACTCAGGTAAACCTTCCACTTGGGTTTTACTCAGACCGTCAACGTAGACGCGTTTCGCATGGTAATCAATCCGGGCAAGACCAATGGGTAACAAGATTTTTTTGCCGGAAGTACCTACACTTGTGTCAATGACCAAGTACCGGAAACGCCCTTCTGGATCAACTAGAGTATCGGCAAGGTGACCAATCTTCTCCCCCCCTTCGGTATAAAGTTCCATAGCATTAATATCCTCACCACCAAATGTTTCTCGGTAGTTTGGATCGAAGTCTTCAAGTTTATAAAGAGGCATACTGCTATTCACCTAGTTGTTCGTGCCATTTATAGTTAGGATAGAAATATATCTGCTTGGTTCCATCCTTCTAGCGACTGAATTAACTCAGTTTGAATGCTCAAAGCGGGTATAGAGAAGTTTAGGAGTTTGTCAAAACTGGAAATTTAGTGTGGTCGTTGAGTCAGCTAGGCAAATATCTAACCAATCTTGGTTAACGCTGCTAGAGCAGCAACGGGCGATCGCAGTCATCCGTGCCCCCAAAATAGAACAAGGCCGAAAAATGGCCTCGTCCGTGGCTGCTGGGGGGATGCAGGTGATTGAAATTACCTGGAATAGCGTTGCCAGCGCTGAGTTGATTAGTCAATTGCGCGCGGAATTACCCGCCTGTACGATTGGGACTGGCACAGTGTTAAACTTAGACGAACTGCAACAAGCGATCACGGCTGGGGCTCAATTCCTCTTCACCCCCCACGTTGACCAAGCAATGATTCAAGCAGCAGCTCAGATGGGTGTGCCAATCATACCAGGGGCGCTCTCACCCACTGAAATCGTCACTGCTTGGGCCACAGGTGCCAGCTGTGTTAAGGTTTTCCCAGTGCAAGCGGTGGGAGGTGCTAGCTACATCAAAAGCCTGCAAGGGCCGCTGGGTCATATTCCTCTGATTCCGACTGGGGGCGTGACTCTGGAAAATGCTAAGGAATTTTTGCTAAATGGTGCGATCGCAGTTGGTCTTTCAAGTCAACTATTTCCTCAACAACTGGTGGCAGCTGGAAATTGGGACGCGATCGCACAACAGGCAAAAAATCTCATGCAACAGTTGGCAACAGATTGATACCAGATGGTCTACGATGGATCAAGAAAAACCCCGTGACTGTCAGGGCTTTTCGATACCTAAAGGCACTGTCAAATTGAAACCAACACCGACTTTTCTCAGGCCAAATCAGTTGAGGGAGCAGTTATGCCGAACCTGAGGATAACGTTTGACAAAATTGATATTGCCGAAAATGGGGACACAGCGGGCGCGACATGGAAGTTCGAGATCTCGGTAAATGGTCAGGGAAAGTCCTGGCATCCAGTCAATGTCGAAGATAAGACGACGTACGCCTTAGAGGGTTACAGTTGGGACGTGTACGTTCCTGAGAATGGAATATTAGCGCTGGACACTGGCGGGTATGAACAAGACAGTCCTGGTTTCCCGCTGTTTGATGATCACGACCGGATCTACGGCATCAATCGCATACACAACAAGTATGATAATTGGGGGCAGGGGACTCAATGCGCTCCAGCGCAGGGAGGTGAAAACATCGCCTACACCATTTACTACACGGTGCAAAAACTTGAGCCGCAGGTTGAGTCGCTTGAACCCGCTGACTGGATCAAAAGCTACATTGAAGCTTGCCAATTGCGGCTTGCGGCAAAACAAAAGTCAGCCACACAAAGCAGCGTCACTGATGTCCTTGAGAGTGAAACCAGAGCTGCCGCGTGGCTGAAGCACTTCAAGGTCAAACCACAACATGAACAACTCGAGTATTTACTCAGTCATGTGGTCAGCCAGGGATGGAAAATAGATTCCTCAAGCGAAACACAAGTTATTATTAGTCGAGGCTGACCCTAAGTTCGTCGTACCAGTGAGCTATTACCGCACCTCACACCATGCCTTTGCGCCTGACTACTTAAGCGAGTTGCAGGGGCAGATCGTTGCTTGCCGCTATTTTGCAGTCAATAACCTGAACCGCGACTTTGTCGGAACCAAGGGATTTTCAGTGGTATTCCAGCGTTCCGGCATTGGCGAAGTTGAACGCCGCTTTCCCTTCTTCAAACCCTATTTGAGGGAGGCTCTACAGCCGACGTGTAACGCCTTCTATCTCAATCCACTGCTGCTTCAAACAGGTTCGCGTGTAGACCCACATATTGATCGAAGTCTACGCTCTTACTGCAAAACCATCGAACCCCCAGACATAGTCAGCGTCCTCTATGTCCAAGTGCCGCCCGCTCTCCAAGGCGGGGAGCTAGTACTACAACGTCACAAGCGCCAAGTTGGTTGTATCCGGCCTCAATTCAACACAATACTTTACTTTCAGGGCGATCTGACTCATTCGGTGAAAAAAGTCACAAGTCCAGGTACTCGCCTTAGCCTGGTATGTGAGCAGTACAGCCTTTTGGAAACTGAGCTTCAGGAGATCCCGAAGTTTGCTATTGAGTCTAGGGCGATTTAACTTAGCTCGGCAACTAGCTGATTTTGCAACAGCGTTTGATTGGTCAACAAGTCTTCAACGGTCATTCGCAGAAAGCGTTGCTGATCAACTTGGAACAACACTTTTATCCGATCACTACCGGGATGCCCAGATGGTGTCAGCTGGGCAATCGTCCTGGCACCGTCCCGATCATTGAGGGGCTGCACCTGGTTTTGACCGCTGTTAAGACGGCGGGTGATCAAGCGATCGCCATCAAAATAAACTTCAGTCCCCCCAGTTTCGGCTCCCAACTCCCCAATGATTAATTCAATACTGGGTTGATTGTCCACTGAAGCGCCCAGGACTAATTCTACCGGAACACTCATCGGATAAGCCTGCCCAGCTTTGATTAGGGGATGCCAGCTGTGGCGATTGTTACGCTTGTCCCAGTAGCGGATACCGTAACTGTGGTATAAAAAATCTTGCAGTTCAACGCCCTGACTCAGTTGCAGAGCGCCTTGAGCTATCGCTTCAAAAGGTCGCTCACATCGAATTTTGGTTGGTTCAAAATACTGCTGCACCCAAGTCTGAACTGCTGGCATCTGTACCGTGCCACCGACTAACAAAACAGCATCAATGTCTGAAACTTCTAGTCCCTGTCGCCGCGCTTGTTGCAATAGCTGGGCCATACTATTGTCCAGACTATTAAAAAACTGGTGTTCTTTGAGGATAGTTTCAAGAGTGTAGCGGTCTAGTTCGAGTTCGTAACTCTCAAACGTTTGATCATTGAAGTAAACTTCACTCGCCTGGGGTTGGGAAGACAGCTGAATCTTCAACCGCTCTGCCAGTCGGGTAGTCAAGGGAGTTGCCACCAATCCCTGAGTAGCGGCAAAGTAATCCAACACCCAGTTATCAATATCAGAACCACCGACATTTTGCCCAGCTTTTGCCAGCACACGGGCTGTTTTTGCCTTCTGCCCCGACTTTTCAGCCAGTAGCTTCTCGCCCCATTTGAGAATAAAGCCCAGTGGCTTTTTGCTTGCTTGGACGCCCTTATCTAGCCGCACGAGGGACAGATCCAGCGTCCCGCCTCCGAAGTCAATCACCAGCAGATTTTCCTGTTCTGCCATTCCATAGCCCAAGGCAGCTGCTGTGGGTTCATCCAACATCCGCACCTGCTCCACGGGTAGGGATTGGCACACTTGCCCCAGCCAGTGGCGGTAGGCTTCAAAACTATCTACTGGTACAGTCAATACTAAAGACTGCCCGACGTCGGGGGCTAGGGCGTTCAGTTTCTCAATCACCTGGGTTAAAAACCATTGCCCTACTTGCTCGAAAGTAACTATCTGCCCATCGAGTTCTGGCAGGAAACCCTGGATGTCAGCACCAATCCCGCGTTTAAAGCTGCGGAAAAATCGTGGATCACTCGTGAGGTCAAGACCGCGATCGCGCACAGCCTGCCCCACCACTACTTTTCCTTGTGAGGCATCCTCAATATATACCAGACTGGGAATCAGTGGTGGGTTTTGACCCACTTGAACCGATAAACCAGCGATATTAAGGGTTTCAGGCAGTTGGGTGACGGGGTTCCAGCGAGCTAAACAAGTGTTGCTAGTGCCAAAATCAATTGCGATCGCCATGTTCTTGGACAATTATCGGTCTCGATTTTAAATTTTACGACACTCAGCCGCTAGCCACTCTGATTGCAAACGTGAGATTGCCTCTTCCTTTGCCTTGGCTTCCACTTCATCATTTTCAGCTGGACTGACGTCATGAATCAATTAAAGCTTAACAAACGGTAAATTTACGGAGTTTTCACCCGCTCACTCTTGTGTTGCGCCAGATTCCTCTTCGCCATCCCAGTAGTCTGTGGCATCATTGTTACGAAAAAAGGCGTTGAGCGTTCGCTGCTGTTTAGAACCTCCAGGAGCGGCACCCGCAAACACACCCACTTTGCCAGAGTCAGGATAGTCAACGATGTCTGGCTCAATCATTGTCGAAAAACAGAGATATCGCAGCGGTGCGGTGGACGTGTTGATGACTTGATGAGCACCTGCAGGCTCAGCTAGTAGAGCAATGTAGTCACCCTGCGATATAACAAACTCCTCCTCACCTAGCCGTAGCGTCCCAGTCCCCTCTAGGACGAAAATCGCTTCTTCATTAGCATAGTGAAAGTGGTAAGGCCATGACTGACTACCAGGAGGCACCTCGTAAAGACTACAACCGAGTTTCTTCCCCCCAGCGGCACCTCCCAGTTGTTTGCGGCGGACTTGGAAACGCGTACCATGTGATTGGTCAGTCCATTCCAGTTGGTCTAAATTAATGGCATTGGGGCGACGAGACATTTTTGGTTAGTGATCCTATTTTGAACGACTGTGAGCCGAGCGATGTTTCCGCCAGATTTCTAACTCAAGGATACATGCCATCAGCCACACCAGTCCCGCCGCATACCCAGCTCCCACATCGCTAGGCCAGTGAACGCCAAGATAAAGCCGACTGAAACCAATCGCTAAAATTAATAAAATGCTCAAGCTGTAAATCCATACCCGCTTAACTCGGCGAAAGCGAGTTGCTAGCAAATAGCCAATCAAGCCGTACATGACCATTGAAACCATGGCATGACCGCTGGGGAAGCTATAGTAGCGAACGTCAACGGTGCGCTCCCACAGTGCCGGACGTTCCCTATGAAACAGCTCTTTAAGCCAGTAGTTTAAGCCACCCGCACCTACTACCCCTACTCCCAGTGTTGTTGCTTCTGGGGCGCGACGCTTCAATAGTAGCCAAATTCCCAAGCTTACAGCCAGAATCAATAATACCTCAGGCTCACCCCAAAATGTGATAGCAGTCATAATGCGATCAAGCAGTGGAGTATGCATACGCCTGAGAGCCAGCAAAATTGCCGTATCAAAGGCTTGGGTTTCTGTCTTTAAAACGTCTTCGGCAATCTCATAAAAGATCCATAGAGCCAGGGCAGCAAGGAGCAGTCCCCCAACTCGGATGGTCAATAGAACTGAAAGAAGCCGCGGTATGCTGCTTACTGCACGAGAAAGGCGCGATCGCATCGATTGCTCCAGCTGTTTAGTATCCCAGTCTATGCCAAACTTTGCCACGCTTGAGTCACAACGTCGCTGAGCCAGCGTCTTTGTACCTGATCTAAGAGGCTGTCATCGGCTAGAACCTCAGCTGTTAAGTGTTCTAAGGATTGCCCCTCAGCGCGGACAATTTTAATTACACCGGCAATTGCGGCAGCAACCAGTTCTTCATCAACGGGGTTTTGCCGCAGGGCTACAATTTCTTGGGCACTGGCTGGGATGGGATAATGCATGGCGTAAGTTTGCATAAACAGGGATTGCTTAATAAAACTGGCTAAATTGTAAACTTTCTTAAGCTAATTCTCAGGAAACTAGTATCCGGTAGTTTAGCTTACTCTGGGGCTTTGTCAACTCTGTCTGCGTTAGTAATAAACTGGGGGCTGAAATCACCAAAATGAGAGAAATCCTTTACATAGAAATACCCACGCCGGATACAGCGGCTGTACTTCTCTGGTTGCAAGAGGACTTTGAGCCAAAAATGGGGGAGAAAATCATTACCCCGTCAGGCTTTCGCATCCGGCTGACTCAAACTACAAGCCCGGTAAACAAAATTTCAGAAATAACGAAACAATTGGCTAGTGAACTCTCAGTTTTCGTCTGGTCGGTGCAGCGAACGACTTATCTAAAAGTGTTCCGTTGGGCAGATAAACCTATACCAGGTGAGAGGCAAATCATGCATTGCCTGAGGGCTGGGCTCAGAAGCCGGTTCCCCAATCACTATCCCGAACCGCCAGCGATTGATTTGTCACAGCAATCCATCTTTGAAGCACTAGCCCCGTATTATCCCCTCACTGTCAATTACTTTCAGAAAATGCCCAAAGGGGAGTACGACCTCAAGCGCGTCTACTGGTGGGAGCAACAGTGGCGCGAGGGCGTCCGCGATCCTCAACAGCCTAAACAGGTCATCTTCTCCAAGGCAAGAGGGGGAGAGTGGGAGAGGGGGAGAGTGGGAGAGGGGGAGAATGATTCTTCTTTCCCCCCATCACCCCATCACCCCCTCCCCCCGATTACGACTTAATTTATGTGGGTGGTGCTTTGGGCGTTATTCATGCAGCAGTTATGGCTCAACTAGGCTACCGGGTGCTGCTGGTGGAGCGGCTACCTTTTGGTCGGATGAACCGGGAGTGGAATATTTCCCGCTCGGAGTTGCAAAGCTTGATTGACTTGGGCTTGTTGACCCCAGAGTCGTGTGAAAGCATTATTGCCAGGGAGTATAAAGACGGATTTAATAAATTCTTTGATGCCAACAACCCAAGCAAACTAAGATCGCCGGTGTTGCACACTCCAACCGTGCTGAATGTGGCGTTGGATGCAGAAAAACTACTGCAGCTTTGTGGGGAAAAACTGCGAGCGGCGGGGGGTGAAATCTGGGATGAGACAGAATTTGTCAGGGCGGAAATTTCGCCAGAGCAGGTTTTAGTTCAGACCAAACATTTACCAAGTCTTGCAGATAGGCTTGTTAGTGGGCGCTTACTGGTGGATGCGATGGGAACCGCCTCCCCAATCGCGTGGCAGCTGAATGGGAGTCGTGCCTTCGACAGTGTTTGCCCTACAGTAGGGGCTGTGATTACCAGTGGATTTGATCCGGGAGTGTGGGATTCCCAGTATGGCGATGTCCTTAACAGTCATGGCGATATTTCGCGGGGACGCCAGCTGATATGGGAGTTGTTTCCAGGAGCGGGAGAGGAAATCGCGATTTATTTATTCCATTACCATCAAGTCAATCCCGATAACCCCGGCTCGTTGCTGGAAATGTACGAAGACTTTTTCACGATTTTGCCGGAGTACCGGCGTTGTGATGTAGACCAGGTAGTGTGGAAGAAGCCGACGTTTGGTTATATTCCGGGACATTTTAGTGTTGGGAGTAGCGATCGCCAGGTTGCCTTTGACCGGCTAATTGCGATCGGGGACTCCGCATCGCTTCAGTCGCCCCTCGTCTTTACTGGGTTTGGTTCCCTGGTTCGCAATTTGGCTCGCTTAACGGCTCTTTTGGATACCGCTTTGAGGCATGACCTCCTTAATGTCCAACACTTGAACCAGATTCGTGCTTACCAGAGCAATGTTGCAGTCACCTGGCTATTTTCCAAAGGCATGATGGTGCCGACGCACGCGTTTTTACCGCCGCAGCGGATAAATTCTATGCTGAATACCTTCTTTGGCGTCTTGGCAGACGCACCCCCATCTGTGGCAGATAATTTCATTAAGGATCGAGTCAATTGGCTAACTTTTAACCGGCTGGCTCTGAAGGCAGCTAGGAGAAACCCAGCCTTGCTGCTCTGGATTTGGGAGTTGGCGGGTGCCAAAGATATTTTGCGTTGGCTGGGTAGCTACTTTAACTTCGGCCTTCATGCCCTGCTGGGCTGGCTGCTGGGCAGTTGGTTCGGGCGCTTGCTCCGTTGGATACAGCCCTGGCTAGAACCCCGATATCCCGCCCTTTGGCTGTGGCTGCTAGCTCAAAGTTACGCCCTCACCGCAGGAATTGGTCGTCCACCAATGAGCGAGCAAATCGTAGCCACAGGCGTCCAGCCTGGGCCTTCTTTACCCTTCAGCTACCCGAGAAAGGCTAATTGGGGCAAAGGTCGGTAGTTCAATTGCTGCTAACGACTTTCGCCCTTTGGGGGGACGTAACGGATAAATCACTGGCGAGGGCCAGTTGGAAGTGGGGATACAACTGGTTTCCTGCTGGGGTGACTCAGTAGGGGCGACGCCTGGATCGTCCCTACTGAATTGAGGTGTATCTGGGGAAGGCACGACGGTAGTATCTTTTACTGAATTGCCAGTTACTGGTTCCTCTACAGCCTCAAGCAAACTGACTAAATCTTGCTCTAAGGCGTGAAGTTCTTCCAAGTCGGTTGTAGGTGGTGACTCAGCTGGTGGTGGGTCAGAAAGCGGCAGAGGGGCTCCAGGGGGCAGGAGGTTCCCTGCCTCTTTGTCCCAGGCAGACTCTAGCTCATTAGTAAGCGATTTTAGTTGTCCTGACCACGGTTGAATTGGCGGCGCCTGGGATAGGAAGAGCGTACAGGAGTAAGGTGCGTTTTTAAAATCGTCTAGTGGGCTGGTTGTGACTGGGGGGAAAGGATCGGCAGATGGCGACTTAGTGGTATCAGCCTGGAATTTATAAATGGGGGCGGGCACCTCTAGACACTTTTCCAGAGCGAGTTTAAATTGCAGGGTTTGGCGTTGTTGTCGAGTCAAGCGGGTGTGTAACTCTCGACAAGCATTTTCTGTTTGCACCAGTTGGTGAGATTGTTCGTTGTAACGTTGCTGGGCGAGAAAACATTCCCGCTCCATCTGGGCTAACCTAGCTTGGCTACTTTCCAGGTGTTTCGTTAATGTTTCAATTAAAATTTGCTGGCGTTGAGCAGTTTGATGAGAAGCTTCCAATTCTTGGCTCAGGTACCTCAGCTGCTCTTGAGTAGCCTTGAAATCCTGAGTTTGTTGGGTGAGCATCGACTCTGTTGAGCACGATTGCTTTTCATCAGGGGAATCTGAGGCAGAAGGATTTGCCTGATCCGCTGCCGTCGAATTAACAGAATATACTGGTTCAATAAATGCCAAGTTTGTCCCGGTGTCAGCTTCACTCATTGCTTTTCATCCAGCAGCTCAAAACTTCTAATTGCGGACTGCCGCAGCATTGTCACTCACTGGTCTATTAACACAATTTTCCCCTCAAAAACAAGGTTCCTCTGTACACTCTCCCCCTGCCCCCTGGAGCCCCCCCTGCTCTAAGTAGCTCTCTTCAGGGTAGCCAGCGAGGATGGAAGCCTGGTAGGGGCAGCTGTTCTGGTTGCAGTTGGGCAGGCTTTCCCCCAACGGATGTGGCGGGCAGAAGGGGTAGTAGCCAGAGGCGACCAGTGGCGATCGCTTGCCCTTCATTAGTTCGCAAACCATTTGGCATCTCAGGTTTTGTTGCCGTAACGACTTGATCAAACAGCAGTGCCAAACCGTCTGGCGACAAGCTTATTTGCACATCCCGTTGGTTGGGCAGTACCAACAGCGGTGTCTGTTTGCCCGAATTGATGTCAATCGCTGCCAAATACGGTTGTTCCTGGTAGGTATTCCCCTCTAGCAGCTGCGTCAGCAGGCAGTAGAGGGTCTGCTTACGGGGGTCGAATTGGGCACTAAGAATCTCGCCGGTTGTGCGTAGGATTTGTTTTTGAACACCTTGGGTTGTTACTAAAAATAGAGATCGCGTGGAATCCGAGTTAAATTTCACCATTGCCGCTTCAGAGCCATCCCGAGCAAAGTCCAGCACCATCCCAAATTGAGGCAGAAAATCCAGGGGTTTTTTTGCCTGAGCCTGCAGTGGCAGAATCGCCATACCCTGCCCTTGGGCAACAGCAACGGCTGCACTGTCTGGCGTAATCATAAAGTCACCCCCCGGTTCAGTTTCCAGCGGTTGAGGCTTCTGATTGGCACGAAGAACCCAAAAGCCAAAATCGCTGGGATGGCGCTGGTTCACCCGCTGGACAACAATGGTCTGTCCATCCGCAGAGAGGTCGAATTTCAGGTTTTGATAGTCTTTATTGTCTAAAATTAGGTTAATTCTGCCAGCTGGCTCGTAAGCTTCTTTATGTTGGGGAGAGAAAAAGCTGTCAGAAGATGCCGCTTGATTGCGGTGTCCCATGCCAGTCGTCACGGTGTACAACTGGGACGAAAGCAAACTTTGGCGAGTTCTTGTTCGCTCGGTGGCAGAAAATAAAACCTGCTCACCATCTGGGGGATAAGGCTTAAAGTCAACCACGACCAGGTTTTTGGGGGTAAGTATCGTTTTTTGCTGGTGGGTGAGATTGTAGAGAACTAAACGTCCCTGCTCCTCCCCTTCCAAACCTAGGTATACAAGGGCGCGATCGCGGCTCTTGAAGCTACCCTTAAAGGGCTGAATTAGCCTCTTCTTGGCTCCTTGCCCGGTGAATCGATCCCGTGCGCCCAAGAGTTGCACTTTATAAGACATGTCATAAGGAGCAGGTGCCAGCAGGGTATAGACCATCCGTCGCCCCGCCCAGCTGACTTTACCCGGTAGAGGCGGGTCAATGTGCAGATTTGACTCTACGCTATGCGTATCCATCGGGCGACTAAAGGTCAGAGTGAAGGAGGTATCTTCTGCCCCGACAAGTTTATCCTGCCAGCTGAAATCCCTCACACGGGGTGCAACAGCATCACCCTGCAACAACAGCAGCCCAATTAGTAGACTCAGCAATAGCATGAGCGCGATCGCCACGCGGTCGAGCGGTTGAAGAAACGGCTTGGAAGTTACTGACATCTAGCACCTAATAGAGGAGAAAACTGGCAAAAAAGTTGGTAATATAGAATTAAACCCTGAAAGAGCGATCTACACATTCCATCTTGACTCACGCCCCAGGGTTAGTTTATAGTCATCCTCTGAAAACGGGATAAACATTGTGAAAGGAGTCAGAAGTGACTGACGCCTTTATTTTGTGTCAAGGAACATTCAGCACTTAGAAACCGTCCTTTATGGGTCAGCCTAGTGACTGGGCTGATTAAGGTGTAAGGACACATAGAAAGAAGCTCCCAAAGCAAGGAAAATCAGCGATGATTAAACGTAAAATTCTAACCGCTGCGCTCGTAGCAGTCGGAGCATTCGTCTCTTTGGAACACAGCTCCGTAGCTCAGACAGGCGGTACGACTTCGCCAGGCGGCACCACGACTTCGCCAAGCGACACCACAACTCCTCCAGGCGGTACGACTTCGCCAGGCGGCTCCATGTCTGCTCCAGGCGGTACGACTTCGCCAGGCGGCTCCATGTCTGCTCCAGGCGGCTCTATGACTCCTTCAAGCGGCTCTTCCACAGGTTCGTCAAGCCAAAGCAGCCTAAGCTCCTCAGATAAGCGTTTTCTACTCCAAGCAGCCCAAGGGGGAACAGCGGAAGTACAACTCGGGCAATTGGCAACCCAGAAGGCAAGTAGCGATACTGTGAAGCAGTACGCACAGCGTATGGTTGACGAGCATTCGCAGGCAAACAACCAACTCGCGGCGTTAGCCGCCCAGAAGGGTGTCACACTGCCAACAGATATCGGCTCCAAGAATCAAGCAGTATATGACCAGCTGTCGAAGCTCTCCGGCACAGCTTTCGACCGCGCGTACCTGAAGGCGGCGGGGGTCAAAGCCCACTCTCAGCAGGCTGACCTATTCAAAAAAGAAGCCCAGAAGGGCCAAGATCCGGATCTGAAAGCCTTAGCCACCCAGCTCCTGCCGACAATCGAGGATCATTTGCAAACCGCCCGTGCCATTACTGAAGGCAAAACCGCTGGCTCGAGTTCGACTCCTGGCGGCTCGATGAGTTCGCCCAGCAGCGGTGGCTCAATGGGTTCGCCCAGTGGTGGCGGCTCGATGAGTTCGCCCAGTGGTGGCGGCTCGATGAGTTCGCCCAGCAGCGGTGGCTCAATGGGTTCGCCCAGTGGTGGTGGCTCAATGGGTTCGCCCAGTGGTGGTGGCTCGATGGGTTCGCCCAGTGGTGGCTCCACGACTCCGCCAAACCAATAGTCTGTAGCTCCCAGCCAATTTTTAACGAATAGGACAAGGGAAAACGGGGAGGGTTTTTCCCCTTACCCCCTTGTCCTTTTTCGAAGCCTTGGATTTATTCCCTGGGGTTTTCCCCCCTGCCCCTCTGCCCCTGGAGCTTCTTGTTTCATATCCCCTGATTGCTAATAATCGTAGGGATTTTTGGGTTCTACAATCTGCTTGATAGAACTAGCCAGGATCGTTAATTGGCGTTTGCCTGCCAAATTTTCTGTGATCATCTGACCTTCGACTTTTAGCCAGGTATCAGGTGGATAAACCTTGCGGCTTTGTGTCAATTTGACTGGCAAACCCACAGGATAAGCATCCGCCGCACAGCAGGTAATCACAAAGCGTGACACTAAAAGGTATTGCTCCGGAAGTTCAGTTGGGTGAATGACAAATCCCTGAACCTTGACTTTTTGCCCAGTGTATGAATCAGGTTCAGGATAGGCATTAATCGTCCGCACCCAGTCTACTAGCGATCGCTGCTCCGGTGGCCTGGAACTGCGAAACGCTTGGGGTTGCGATCGCGTCAAGGTAACAGAGTCAGTGACGCCCCGCTGAAGTGCGGTTTGACTGGCAAAGACGTGGGGTGTAACTACTAAACCCAGGATCGCGGTTGCCAACAGCAACCCACTGCTCAAACCAGGGGGAAATAGGGTGAGATGCTGGAGGCTAGAAGCAGTGGCACGACGCCTGAGCAGGAGTTCGTATCCCTTCAACCCACTGACAACCAGCAAGCCCAAAGCAGTAACAATCACTAACCAAAAGTAATCTGGGTGAATTAGCAGGCCTAATTTTCCATTAAGCCAGTATTTCAACAGCAAGATGCCCCAAGCGGCGATCGCTAACACATCCAGCCAAGGCAGTAAAAGAGTTTGAGTTCTTCGCTTCACAAAGAGTGATTCTGGGAATGGTAACCAGGAGATAACCGATTAAATTACGTGCAAGTTAATAAACAAAGTCAACAAAAATGTCAATTGCGCTGCCAGGGCAAATAAATAAAGCACAGCCCTGGGCTTGAAGATCGACAATAGCAGGCCAACGCCTTTGAGGTCAATCATAGGACTAAAAACTAGAAACGCTAGCAAGGAGCCACTGCTAAACGTCGAGGCAAAAGACAGGGCAAAAAATGAATCTACTGTTGAACAAATCGACACCAGCCCTGCCAACAGCATCATGGCAGCGATTGAGGTAATAGGTCCAGAGCCTAGACTCAGGATGACTTCGCGGGGAACTAGCACCTGAATAGAAGCAGCGATCGCACTTCCCACAATTAACACGGCCCCCAACTCCCGCAGTTCCTGCACTGTATTTTCTAGCAACAGATGCAAGCGGTGTGACAGCGGTTTAGTAGGGGAAGTGGCAGCCAATGTTGCCTGCATGACAGTAGCATCCATTCGCACCGGCTGACCGGGCTGACCTAGCAAAAATGTCCCTGAACGCAACAGTTCCGGGGTTTGCGCTTTCTGTTGAGCCGACCACTGTTTGGGTTTAGGGTTTGGGGGTTCGGGTTTCAACGCTACTGATATTGCTGGTTGTAGTAGGGGTCGCAAGTCAGCCTGAGCGCTGAACACCCAACCAACAATGGTTGCAATTACCAAAGAAAACACCACCCGTAGCACTACAATTTCTGGTTGGTCACGAAACGCTATCCAAGTTGCCCAAATCACAATCGGATTAATTGTTGGTGCTGCCAGTAAAAACCCAATCGCCACTGGTGCTGGCACCCCCTGCATCAGCAACCGCCGCGCCACCGGCACATTGCCGCACTCACACACCGGAAACAAGAAGCCCACAAAACTGCCGATTAAAGCACCTAGCAGCGGGTTTTTGGGCAACTTGGCAATCAGTTGCCGCTCATCGACAAACAGTAGCAGCAAACCGGAGAACAAAACCCCCAGCAGCAAGAAAGGCATTGCCTCGACTAGCAGACTCAGAAAGAGGGTGAAAGCATTGTTTATCAGCTGTTGTTGATTCATGCGTTTTCGCAGTCACGGGCGTTGTTAACCTTTAAGGCTCAGCCGAGCCATTTTACTCGCAATGGCTACGAATACTCTGATGAATCGTATCAGTAAATTGTTTCGCTGATGGATAAGGCTAGAAGAGGCAGGTTCGCTCTTAGGGAGCCCCACTGCCTCTGTGGTTACGTGTGAGACATCCGAGAGCGAGTCTCACTTCTCGCTTCGACTAATAACACAAGTGTTTCACGAGATTTGATTTTGGTTGCGCTTCCCTTTTAACTATTCTTACGACTTGACCTAGGATGAGTTGCTGGGGGACTGAACCCCAAACATGACTGTCATAGCTATCGTTACGGTTATCACCCAGCATAAAGTAGGAATTGGAAGATATTGTAGCTGGGGGAAAAAGGTAATTTGGTTTTTCTTTAAGATATTTTTCCTCCAAGGGTTTATTGTTAATATACACCTTTCCATCTGCCACCCTAACTGTCTCCCCTGGCAGGCCGATTACCCGCTTGATAACTAGATCATTAGGAGTAAGATTAGTTGACAGAATAGTGTCTAGTGCCTTTTTAGTAGGTTTAAAAACGACAATATCACCGCGATTGGGTGATTGAGAGCGATAGGAGAGTTTGTTAATCACACCATAGTCATGTATGTCAGCAGTAGGTAACATTGACTGTGTTTGTATGTCGCAAAAATCAGAAGTATTTTCCGAAGACGGAGCTGGCTGTGAAAGCGCCTTATGAACAGGTAATAGTGTTGTCAAATTAGGACTGAAAGGCGTTAATAAGGTAGTTGCAAGGGTGATGAGTGCAGTAAGGCCGATTCTCTGATATTTCATGGCTTTTGAACGATAGTGTTAACTGATGTGGCGATTGCTTGCAATCAGTTCGTATTTTGCTCAAAAGAGATAATACCAATTTGTGGGTCAAACAGTGACGATTTCAGCCAAACCCGAAGCGATCGCATTCAACCCCAAACAAACTGCTGTCATTGTAGTTGATATGCAGAACGCCTATGCCTCAACAGGTAAAAAAGGATGATCTAATGCAGCCTAAAGTTGTTTTTGGAAACGCCCATGTTGAAGGTGGGAGTCGCTGGGGTTGGTTCATTGGTCACTTTGTCGCCCCGACCGATGACCCCCGTTCGACCCCGACTCTAGAAGTGAAATGGGCAGTCCACGAAGCCGGAGAGGGTAGACCCCAGTGGGCAAAGAATGTCGAAGCGACCACACTTTCCATCCTGATCAAAGGGCGATTCCGCCTTCAATTCCCAGATCAAGAGGTCATACTGTCGAACGTCGGTGACTACGTTCTCTGGTCTCCAGGTGTGCCTCATTGTTGGTCTGCTGAGGAAGCTTCTACCATTTTGACCGTCAGATGGCCATCGAAGCCAGGAGATAGCGTAGCAATACCGCCCCAGTTAGGAGGTGACGCCGCCCCGACTCAGGTCTAAGGCAGAAGGTAGTACGCTGCTCTTGGCATAGGGACCTGCTCGTAATACTTTACCCAGGGCATCGTTGTCTTCTCGTAAACCTTCGTAGAAGAAGAATACCTCCCCTTGAATGCCGCGAAACCGGTTGTACTCGATCACCTGCAAAAGGTACTCAGGGTTAATGCAGTACGAGCCAAGCTTTACCAGAATGCCAGGAGCAAGGAGCGGCAACTGCTCGGCTTTGAATTGCTCAGTAACAAGCCTATCGACGAGACGTTTGTAGCTCTGGAAGTCGCGGCGATAAAGCTGCGGGTGGATCAGATCAACTAGTCTGCGCTCAAGCCAAGCTTGGGAGTCTTGGAGGTATTCCTTGAGTCCCCAATCGTAGATGTTAGGAGCCATCGACACCAAAAGGTCTGGATTGATGGCTTTGATCTCCTGATAGAGGTGAGCCAAGAAGTCGGTGAGAATATCAGCACGCCACTGGAGCCATTGCGGCTCCTTGGGGTTCTGCGGCGGATTCCGATTGAATGCCCTGCGGTAGCGTTCGACGGTTCCCTCGTCGTAGCCACCTTCGCAGGGGAGTGCAGGCAGTCGGTCATCCCCCTGGATGCCGTCAACGTCATAGTTTTTGACGACTTCGAGTACCAAGCTCAGCAGGAAATCCTGCACCTGGGGATCGAGTGCATTCATCCACTCGAAGCCATTTTTGTTAAGCAGGTTGCCGGTGCGATCGCGGGCTGCCCACTCTGGTTTTTTCGCCAGCAAGGGACCACCATTGAGATTGTAGGAACTGGCGAATCCGTATTCAAACCAGGGAATGACTTTGATGCCACATGTGTGCGCCTCCTCAATCAATTCAGCTAAGGGGTCTCGACCAACGTATCGCGGATCAATCTCAACGCCAAAACTCGCTCGCATGACTTGACTAGGGTAGAGCGTGACCGCCTTACTCCAAACAACGGGAAACACCACATTAAATCCGGTCTCCGCAAGGAATTCCATCGCCTCAGCAATGCTTTGCTTCGAACTCAGAACCTCACTATCAGTGTTGGTAATCCAGACGCCGCGCGTTTCCATAATTTCCGTCTCGTGCTATTGATCCGCTAACCTGATAGTACCCACGAAGTTGGCGATTGATCGCTGACATCATAACCGCAGCTAAGAAGGAGACATTCATGTCTGTACTAGAGGGTTCTTGGAAGCACGAATATATCACCAGTAATGGGGTCAAGCTGCACTACGTAACCCAGGGATCAGGCCCCCTGATGCTGATGCTGCACGGGTTTCCAGAGTTCTGGTACTCGTGGCGGCACCAAATACCAGAGTTTGCCCTCAATTTTAAGGTCGTTGCCCTCGACCTGCGTGGCTATAACGATAGCGATAAGCCAGAAGACAAATCGGCTTACGTGATGGGTGAGTTTATTAAAGATGTCGAGGGGGTGATCAAGGGACTGGGATATGATCGCTGTGTCTTGGTTGGACATGACTGGGGGGGTGCGATCGCCTGGAACTTTGCCTACGCCCATCCCGAAATGGTAGAGCGGTTAATCGTGCTGAATCTGCCTCACCCGGCAAAATTTGCCCAGGGTTTTCGCACACCACAACAATTGCTACGTAGCTCGTACATCTTCTTCTTTCAGATCCCGGGGCTACCGGAATTACTCCTACAATCTTCAGACTACCAAGCGATTGAAACCGCTTTCACAAGTATGGCTGTTGACAAGAGCGCTTTTACAAAGGCGGATCTTGAGGCATACAAGGATGCCGCCGCCAAACGCGGTGCTCTAACAGCGATGCTGAACTATTACCGCAATTTTACTCAGCAGAGAATACTAAGTCAGGATTGGAGCGTTCTCCAAGTTCCAACGCTGATGATTTGGGGAGAGAACGACACGGCGCTCGGTAAGGAACTCACCTACGGAACAGAGGCGTATGTGAGAGACTTGCAGATCAAGTACATCCCGAACTGTAGCCACTGGGTGCAGCAGGAGCAGCCACATCTAGTGAATCAGTATATGCGAGAGTTCCTTGCTACTTAGCGTACTCTGCCTGAAGCTTAATAGCAGAAGCGGAAACTGGCAGTTGGTTATTTTCCTGAAAACTACTGTGAGAAGCTCGCCCCATGTGCCAAAGCAGCAGAAAAAACTGCGTCATGCGAGCATGCACTGTATCCACAACCTGCTTTCAGGCTTGCGCTTGTTCGTCTGAATGCGTTTTAATGCTTAAGTCCTAATGGTTTACAGGGACTTCACTCTCAGCAAGGTCAAAGCAGACTTTGACCTACGAATTGACGAAACCGTTGACCTCTTTACGGGTGTGGAAGCGATCGCTCCCAGTGAGCTACTCTCACTCACCCTTAAAGAAACAATTCCCCTACTAAGCACCATCAACACAGAAAAAGTCCACTCTCTCGTTAATCATTGCCCCAATACTCTTGGAGGTGAGACGACGGCTCCAATATTAGGTCAGTTTATCAGTCATATTTAGTCATCAGATGCCCATTCAAGTCGGCGTTTGAGTTCATTGCAGTGACTGCTTAGTAATTCCTCTTCATGCTGAAGTCTACCGACCACAATTCCAGGTGCAATGCCGATTTCTAAAGCAAACTGCCGAATACCAGCTTTAGTCCGTTTTTGACTCGATGCCAGAAATCGCTCCCATTCAGATGGTGGGATGAGTAGGTCCGCTGCGAATTTGTTTGCCTCTTTTTCTTTCTCATCTTCCTGATTCTCCTTAAACTCCAGGAATACATTTCGCTTACCATGCCGCAGAATATGACCTGCCTCATGAAAGAAGCAAAACCAAAAGTGGTCGTCAGTCTTGTAGCGTAGGCTAAGTTGAATCAGCGCCTTATCAGGTTTCAACCAGCGAGTGGCTCCACTAGTCCGTGTCTTAGGTAGTTCAGGCACAAAGACTACAGCTACACCAGCAGAGGCGCATAATCGCACCATTTCAAACTGAAAAACCTCTTGTGGTTCAATAGTCAAAGCGCGAACTTGTTGCAGTACCTCCCTAAACTTGCTTGGATTATAGGCAGCACAATTAATCTGGGCTGCTTCAATTTCCCCCCGACACAGCCAAGCAGCAACAGCACTCTTGTCGCTTTGGAACGCAAGAGACTTCCGAAAGTACACCTGAGCGCTACCCCAAACTGTTTCCCATCGCTCAGGAGAGGTTACGCCGAAAAAATTTAGCACTTCCCGCAGTTGCTCAACCTTGTCCTGATAGAACCGAATCCATTCCTTGTTGATCATGTCCTTCACAGGTATTTGGTCAAGCCACGCTACTTGTTTGTACAAGCGTTCTTGCTCTTCTTGACGCGCTAAAGATTCCCGGTAGTTTCGTTCGAGATTGTTCCAAAACCTGGCTGGGATACCTAAAACCCGCTCTAGCTGCAATGCTGTCTCTGGGGTAATTGCAGCATGGCCATTGATGATTTCGCTAATTGTCTTCCTGGGTCGCCCCATCCGTTCTGCCAGTTCTGCCTGGGACATCTCACGCTCCTCAAGGATCTCCTCAAGGATCTCGCCAGGAGGAGAAACATAGTCTGGCGTGTATTGATTTTCAATTACATCACTCATGGGTATCCTCCACGCCGAGAATCCTAACGGCAGTTATTTTAGTCCAGTCAAGCCCACCATCTGCTTTAGTGGGAATTGGTTGATTTGCTGGCTCGAATATAAGCCTATATGGTTGATCCAAATCTAGGGAGAACTGTCCCCAACGGTCATAAAGCAATTCATGACATCGCCCTGAAACGCCTCGCATATCCTCAAGCACTTCGGCTGCACGCATAGCGTCAAGCCGTCGCCGAATGTATTTAGCTCTTTTTTGCCCGTGGTTTCTTTCTAGAAGCCTCTGGTTATTGCACTCTTTTTCAAATTGCTTGTCTTTAAATACAACATCCATTTTACCAGAGGTTTTTCAAAAATAGTTAACCCCAAGGGTAACAACTTTTTATACTCTGAACAAGAATTTGTCAGAATGCACTGCATATAGAGGTTAATCTGCTATTAATAGAACAAGTGTACTATATGTAGAGTCGTGCCTTCCAGAAATGGTAAGCAGTTTGAGGATGCCGGTTTTGTTTTCACCAGGGATGGAACCAGAAAGCGGGGAGAAGTGGCTTGGGAGATTGGTAAGCGCTCTAAATCACCTCAATGACCGATTCAAGATTAGCGCTCTTTATCTTGCATAATGGTTTTGATCTGGACTAGGGACAAATTTATAACACCTCCGCTAAGTGAACCAAGGCATCTCAGATTGTGATCAACGAATCTCTGTAGTCGGCACAAGTGGCTCAGGGAAAACAACTTTGGGTCGTCAAATCTCCCAATGTCTTGCCATTCCTCATGTGGAACTGGATGCACTTCATTGGGAACCTAACTGGACAGAAGCTCCGGTAGATGTTTTCCAAAAGCGTGTAGAACAGTCCCTTTGTACTGACAGTTGGGTTGTTGATGGCAATTGCAGCAAGGTACGCGCTCTCGTTTGGAGTCGGGCTAACACAGAAGTCTTGCTCGACTACTCTCTACCAGTAATTATGGGGCGACTGCTGCAACGGACATGGCAGCGGGTACTGACTAACAGGCAAGTTTACCACTAAGGGGAAACTCAAAACGAGGATTGTGGACATCCAACCTGGACTGGCTCAATTACTGGCAGAGTACCAGCAGGTGAAACCTCGCCCTCTGTTTTCAGGGGTCTCTCTCGTAGAAATCGTGGTGATGTTTTTGGGAGAGCAATTTCGTCGGAGCTGGTTAACAGCCTGGAGCAGCGGGATTCTGTTCACTTTAACTGCGATCGCCCTGGGCTGGACTGCGATGCTCCTAGACTGGACGCAGCTTGGGTACTGGCGGTTCAAAATTGAGTTAGGCACAATAGAAACCATTCCTTTGATTGGTTCGCAACTGCGAGAAATCATCACAGGTGGTGGAGCAGTCAACACTTTGACAGTCCAGCATCTATATACCTTGCATAGCTATATCCTCTCAATTGGAGCGATTATTCTGGCAATTATCCATTTGGGAGGTTTGCAGCAGCAGGAGAGAGAGGAGAAGCAGATCAAGATGGAATCAGATGCTGAGCTATTGCCATCTGAGTGAAGAATGCGGCAATTGCAAGTAGTGTTTACTATTGCCCGCCGGTAATCTCAAGGTTAAACCCCGTAATGTAGCTTGCCTCATCGCTCATGAGAAATGCCACACCGTTGGCAACTTCTTCGAGGCTCCCCAAGCGGTGCATTGGCACTGAATTTAACATCTGCTGCTCTACCACCTTGGGCTCAGCATCATAGTACTGCGACTTTGCCTCAGCCTGTAATTCTGTCTGCCGCGTCCACATAGAGCCAGGGCCGATCAGTGAAGGCGAGAGCGCATTAACCCTAATGCTATAGGGGGCCAGGTCTTTAGCTGCCGTCTTAGTTATCCCGATCACCGCAAACTTCGAGGCCGAGTACGCGAGCATGTTAGGGGGGCCAATCACCCCCGCGTAGCTTGCCATATTGACGATCGCCCCTCCACCTGATGCGCGCATGTGCTGCGCCGCAGCCTTGAGAACGCGGTAAACCCCTACGACGTTGATGTCGATGACCTTCTGAAAGTCGTCATCGGGATACTCGTCGGTCTTGACAAAAAGTCCTTGATAGCCTGCGTTGTTAAAGACATAGTCGATACGCCTAAACCGCTCTATAGCGCCAGCAAAGGCTCTAGCAACATCGTCAGTCGCCGTGACATCGCAGCAAAAGGTGGCGACTGGAACTTTGTACACTTCCAACTCGCGGACTACTGTTGCCATTTTCGCTTCGTTCAAGTCTAGAAGTACTACACCTGCGCCATCAGCGGCAAAGCGGCGCGCGGTAGCTTGACCGATATCTCCGGCACCGCCTGTAATCAGGATCGTCTTGCCAGCTAAATGATAGGTTGCTTTAGCCGTCATATCTTCAACTCCTTGCTATCAGCGAGTAAAGGATCATTTTCATTACCTTAAAGCCCCTCGCACCGAGGCACTGATCAGGTCTACCACAAAGGTGAGGCCGATAAAAACTATCAGGGTTGTGAGGACGCCTTTGTAGTCAAAGCTACTCAGTTGCTCCGTAAGTAGACGCCCTAGACCACCAGCACCTACCAAACCGACAATGACCGTGGCGCGGATGCAGACTTCCCAGCGGTAGAGGATGTAAGCGATAAAGCGGGGCAGGGTGCGGGGCAAGACACCGTAGAGAAAGACTTGGGAACCGGTGGCACCCAAAGCTTTGAGCGTATTCAACGGTCGCTCATCCAAATTTTCCGTCACCTCTGCCATCAATCGCCCCATGATACCCAGGTTGTGTAAACCGAGCGCGATCGCTCCAGGCAGAATCCCTGGAAACAACACAAACAGAAACATTAAAGCCCAAATGGGTTCAGGGACGGCACGAGCAACAAGTAGTAGGAAGCGGGTTGGCAACAGAAATTTATTCCCTGCTGCGAAAGAGAGCAAAATGCTCCCCAACCCCGCACCTGCCATTGCCAGGATAGACATGGCAAGAGTTTGAGCCGAAAGGGTAAATAGCTGATAAAGCTTGCTGCCATCGGGTGGTAAGGCATCGTGGATCACTCCTGCCAACAACTGAGCTGTTCGGGGTGCCCAGAGTTTGGTGAAATCGGCTTTGACGTACCAGAAGGAGAATAGTAATAAGACAACTGCACCCACTAACGAGAGCTTTACCACTGGATCTTGTTGGTAAAGGGGCTTTTTGCGCTGGGAGAGATTCAGGACATTCAAATCCAAACGACTGGGTGCCCCCAAGCGTCGGCGTAGCAGCGCACTCCAGAAATCGGTGCTGCCACTCAATAGCATCAGGGCAATCAGAAATGTCCACATTTGCTCGTAGCGCAGAGACTGGAGGCTAAGGAGAATTTGATAGCCCAGTCCACCGGCACCGATGATGCCCAGTACAGCAGAAGAGCGAATCGAACACTCAAACCGATAGAAGGCGTAGGAGAGTAGATTGGGAAAGGCTTGGGGAATCAAGCTATAGGCAAAGGCATTTAGCTTGGAGACGCCACTATTGAGCAGTGCCATCAACGGCTGGCGAGGTGTCTCATCCAAAATTTCAGAAAATACCTTGGAGGTGATGGCACCAAAGGGAATGGCGATCGCCAGAACGGCAACGAGTGGATCAAGCCCAAAAATATTGACGAAAAACAATCCCCAGATCAGTTCATGAATCGCTCTAGGGATTGCCAAAACTGCTCGTACTACCAGCCAGGGTGCCCGATTTTGTAGAGATGTGTGCAATTGATGGGTCTTTTGGAGCCACCACACCTCAGAAGACAGGACGCCCCCTACTAGACCGAGAAGTACACTGAAGAAGGTGCCACACACAGCGTATGCCAAAGTCTTGAGGGTGGCATCCAGAGTAAGCAGCAGAAATTCCGGGCTAAGTTCGGGTGAGAGTGCGGCGTAGAAAAAGCGCAGTACAAGAGTCCAGCCGCCTTCGTTGACTAAATCGTGTTCGAATAGGCCAGAGTAGTGTAACGACCAAACAACGGACGCCACAAACAGTAAGCTCCAGAAGGTTCGCCAGTTGAGCGGTGAGGGGCGCTTGGGGAGGGCTGGTGGTTGGCGATCTCCGGTCTTTGGCACGGTTCGTTAAGATTTTGAACCGCAGAGACGCGGAGAACGCAGAGGAGTTTGCACAGAAATATTCATTGTCAGTCTTTGGTTTTGTAGAGAGCTTCGACCATTGCTGGTGATAATGCTTTAGCTGGTGTATCAAATAAAATACGCCCCTGCCGTAGGCCGATGATGCGTTGGTAATGGCTACGGGCATATTCTATGGCATGGAGACTGGTAACCAGGGTCTTGCCAGAATTCTGGCTTAGCTGGCGTAATAAGTCCATGATCTCGCGGCTGCGTTCTGGGTCGAGGCTGGAGATCGGTTCATCAGCGAGGATGGCGGTGGGGTTTTGCACTAGGACGCGGGCGATCGCTACTCGTTGTTGCTGACCACCAGAGAGGCGATCAGTGCGCTCGTATAGCTTTTCGGGAATCCCCACCTGTGCTAGTGCTTGGGCTGCTGTTTTGACTTCCATTGGCCACATGAGTGAAACAGCTGCTTTGAGAAACGACCAACGCCCTAGATGCCCAGCGTTGACGTTGTGAATCACCCGCAGGTTATCTACCAGATGGAATTGTTGGTAAACTGTACCAATCTGGCGCTGGACTTGACGCAGCAATTTTGGACGAAGATGGGCGAGGTTGCGACCTAGTACCCAGACTTCTCCTTGACTAGGTAGTAGTGTGCCGTTCAACAAGCTAATTAGGGTGCTTTTCCCGGCGCCGCTGGAGCCGACGAGGGCGACGCGATCGCCAGCTTTGATTTGCAAGTTAATATCCACTAGGGATTGGAAGCTGCCAAATTGTTTGCTAACGTTTTTGAGTTCAAAAATCGCATTTCCTCTGGGGTCATAAGCTGTCGTTCATTTAACGCCGCATACTAGATCACAACAGCTGATTATTTGATTTTTCCAATTTCCCTACCAATGGCTTCAATTTGAGCATAGTTGGAATCTTTGGTCGGGATAAATTTCTTGGCCTCTAAGAGGTCGAGAATTTCTTTTTGTTCTGGCACGTTGGGGTCTAGCTTTAAAAAGGCGTTCTGCACTTTTTTGACAAAATCTTCGCCATATCGCTTTTTGACCTGTGGATTGATCACCCAGTGGTAGTCGTAATAGGCAGGCGAGCGCCAGATGACTTTCACTTTATTCAGGTCTACTTCTTTGGACTGCACTCGTTTAAGCCAGACTTTTTCGTTCACTGCCCCAGCGTCGTAGGTGCCTGCTTCCACCAGTTTAATGGTTTTGTCATGATCGCCAGAAAAGCCTACTTCACCTTTGAAGTCGTTGAGCTTGAGCCCAGCTTGTTGGAGGAAGTATTGGGGCATCAGACGCCCGGATGTCGAGGATTCGCTGCCAAAGGTGAAGGTATGCCCTTTAAGCTGTTTTAGATCGGCTATGTCTTTAAATGGGGTTAGCCCACTCTTGGTGTTGGTGATGAAGACGCTGTGGAATTTCTCGTCCACGTCGCGCTGAGCGATCGCTTCGGCACCCGGCACCTGCAACCGTGCCTGGACACCAGTCAAGCCCCCAAACCAGACGAGGTCTAAATCTCCTACCTTAAAGGCAGTAACAGCTGCGGTATAGTCAGTGACGGGCTTATAAACCACTGGTACGCCCAGTTCTTTCTGCAAATAACTGGCTAGCTTGTCATACTGGCGCTGCAACTTCTGGGGATCTTGGTCTGGAATTGCCCCGGTTACCAAGGGTTTTGTCTCTGTTCCACCAGTCGTTGTGTGGCTCCCAGTAGGGTTGGGTGAACAAGCCGTCAGTGGTAGCAACAGGAGTAACAGACCGGACAACAAAACTTTTTTACTACCCATCTTGGAACTCATTTTCACCTGCTGTTTCAGTCTACGAGCTACCCCGCAGTTCTGTAGTTGACTTGATGCCCTTGACGGCAAAGTTCCAATCAGATTTCGTCTGGGTTCACGCCCATTGCTCGTAGCCGTTCAGCAAGTCGGTCTGCCCGTTGACGCTCAATTTCTCTACCCTCTGCTCCGGTGGAAATTACCTGCCTGTCGCTAAAGCACCACCGCAGCCACAGCCGCGTCACCTCTTCCTCAAACTGCCCTTCCCACAACGTCAGGCCAATTCCCGCAGCATTTAACCAAACCGACTGCCCGATCGCGCTAATGCCTCCAGGCGGTGTTAGTTCAGAGTATCCATCCGGCGAAATCGACCACACCCGCAAGAGTGCGCCGTTCATCTCATCCTGTCCTTGAATCTGCCGCAATGGGTCAAAGACGACGTAGTAGCGCACGCCGATCTGGGAGTAGATCTCCTTCTTAGCGGTGGTCTTGCCTTTCTGCCGCGATTTTTTACTCAGCGCCAGCTCGTCGCCCTCTTGATTGGACACGATTTCGATGCAGACCTCTGGTACTTTGCCGAATTCCCATACAAAGTAGGAGCGATTTTGCCGTTGAGAGAAGTCGTCGGGTCGCTGCACGCCTAAACTCAGCAAAACATCGGGCACGATCGGATCGCCCTTCAGCTTGTAGAACAGCCCCACATTTGCGGCGGCTAAGAACGGCACTGGCAAAGCTTTAGAACTGTAGAGCGGCTCGACTAACAACCGTTGCTGCTCTTCAGATTGAAAATTGTCCACAGGGGTATCGTTCTCGATCACCAGATGGCTGATATCAAGCTCGGTAACGATCTCTTCGTCGTCCACAAGTTGTCCAGTCATGAGCAGTAACCAAACCCGATGCTTTATTATCGTCTGAATCTTTGGTGCGGATCGAATACCATTGTTCCCGTTGGAGAAGCTCTCGGACTTTAAGTGCTAGATTTGCCTGAACCCATACAAGAGGGAAATTCCGAAAGTAACCGAGGCAGAGCCTCGTCAATCTCGCTCCCAGGCTGAGCCTGGGAGCGAGAGGCTGGATGCAGAGCATCCCTGAACGCCACTCCACCTCGCGGTAAAATTAAGGCTTGCGCGTCGTCATTTTTTGGTCAAAGGTTCACAAACCTGGGTCTTGCGGCAACTAGAGTTATCAGCTCACACTGGAAACAGAGAAGGCGACGTAAATCGCACCGCCAAGCAAACTTGCAGCAGCGATGCCCCACAGAATATAGTTTCGCTGTTGCACCTTGGTGGGAGGCTCTGCTTGGTAAACCTTTGGCTCGCGTGCGAAATTATTCAGACGACCGCCATCTTCTGTGGTGTAGGGCATGAATTCAATCCTTGAGCTACTTATTTTGAGTAATTGTAACAAAAATTAGTATATATACTCTCCCTCTTCAGAAATAAATCTTTAGAAGGATGAGTCAAGAAGAGGCAGGGGGGCAGAGGGGGGAGATGGGGTCGCCTCTGCCCCGATCCCCCTAGCTAGTAATAGTGCCGCTTAGGGGAGAACTAGCACTGGCGTAGGCTTTGACTGGAATCCGTCCAGCAAGGTAGGCTAGACGCCCCGCTTCAGTTGCCAGACTCATAGCGCGAGCCATGGCGGCGGGATTTTGGGCAAGTGCGATCGCACTATTAATCAACAACGCATCTGCTCCCAATTCCATTGCCTGCGCCGCCTCACTGGGTGCCCCAATACCAGCATCCACCACCACCGGCACCCCAGCGTTTTCAATGATGATCTGAATATTGGCCGCATTTTTTAGCCCCTGCCCGGAACCGATGGGCGATGCCAAAGGCATCACTGTGGCACAGCCGACATCTTCCAACCTTTTAGCTAAAATTGGATCAGCGTTGATGTAGGGCAGCACTGCAAAGCCTTCTTTCACCAGTTGTTCCGCCGCTTCTAGAGTGCCAATCGGGTCAGGTAGTAGGTACTTTGAGTCAGGGATCACCTCTAATTTGACGAAATTGTTATCTTCCTGCCCCAACAGCTTCGCCATTTCCCTTCCCAAACGCGCCACGCGAATAGCCTCTTGAGCAGTTTGACAGCCAGCTGTATTAGGCAACATCCAGAGTTTTGTCCAATCTAGAGCCTCTGCTAAACCTTCGTGTCCCGGCGCATTGGTCTGTACCCGGCGCACCGCCACGGTGATGATTTGGCAACCACTGGCGGCAATGCTTTGCTGCATCTGCTCTAGGGTGCGATACTTGCCGGTGCCAGTCATCAAACGCGATTGGAACGTTTTACCGGCTATGGTTAAGGGGCGATCAAGAAATTGCTCTTGATTTTGTGCTGAGGAATCAGATTTCTGCACAATTGTTGCAGAATTGCTCAAGTGAGTGATCATAGTGTTGGCAGTGCCTGGATTAGACCGAGTGTAAAATCGCGAGTAATGGAAATGCTCTAGTAGGGAGTCGGACTTTTGCTTTGAGATCAAGTCCGCAATCAGGGCAGCTGTTACCGGCGCTAGCAGAATGCCATTGCGGTAGTGACCGGTGGCAAGCGTTAGATTCTTGCAAGGGCTAGAGCCAAGAATGGGTAACTCATCGGTCGTGGCAGGGCGGAACCCCCACCAGAATTCCTGGATGGGATATTGCTGTAATTGTGGATAGAGGCGGATGGCTTGTTCCAGTAGGGTTTGAATACCACCTGGGGTGTTGTCAGGCGTGAATCCTACATCTTCACTGGTTGCCCCAATCACAATCCGACCATCACGGCGCGGCACTATGTAAATATCTGACCCATATAAAACCCGCTGTAGGGGACACCCACTGTGGGTATTATATGGCACTCGCACCGATAGCATTTGCCCTTTTTTCGGACGCACCGGCACCGGCAACAGATCACTCGACCAGGCACCCGCTGCCAATACATAGTGTTCGGCGCGGATTACTCCAGCTGAGGTCTGAATACCAACAACACGCCGCTGCTGCTGCTGGATTGCCTCTACCGTAATACCTTCTTGAATATCAACACCAAGGGACTGAGCTGCTGTCCACAGTACCCGAGCCAAGGCGCGATTGTCTACTTGTGCATCTTCGGGATACCACCAACCACCGATAACCTCTGAACCCAATCCCGGCTGATATAAATTAATCGCATCCCGGTCTAACCACTCTTGCACGGATTCGCCTTGCCCGTCGGAGTCTCCCGGATGTCCCATCTGGGTATAGACGGGTGCTAAGATACCACAAGGCCAGTAGCCAGTTGCCGAGCCGGTGAGTTCTTCCAATTTGCGAGTCCAGTCGGGATAGAGCCAGAGCGATCGCAAGCACAAATCTAGCATCGGGCTAGCTGGGATGCCTTCAGCCTGGGGAGCCAACATCCCAGCTGCTGCGTGGGTGGCGGCGGCTTGGAAGTCGCGGCTCAAAATCTTAACATTTGCCCCGCGCAATTTGAGTTCAATGGCGATCGCCAGGCCAACGACACCTCCACCAATAATTAAAACGTCACTTGTTGCATTCATTTATTTCATCAATTAACAGCTTCCCTCCGCTGGCATTACCCAGTCTCAGGTTCTAAGGGACTATCTCAGCCTGATCCTACAGACACCCCTAGCTATTACTAATAAGTTTATCACAGTATGTTTGTGCTGGCTGAGAGCAAGTAAACAAATCTTAATTAGAAAGGAAGAGTGTAAGTTTAGCTAAAATTTTGTCTTACTATTTCTAGAGAGGCTTAAAAAATTTCTTTGGCATCCAAGCTTTCGCCTAGTTTTGTTTTTCTATGACTGCACCTTTGTCAACTCAGCTTTGGATTTATGACACCACTCTACGGGATGGCACCCAGCGCGAAGGGCTATCCGTATCGATTGAAGATAAATTGAGAATTGCACGTAGGCTAGATCAGCTGGGAATTCCCTTCATTGAGGGAGGATGGCCAGGGGCGAATCCTAAGGATGTGCAATTTTTCTGGCAACTTAAAGAAGAACCGCTGCAAAACGCGGAAGTGGTAGCCTTCTGCTCCACCCGACGCCCCAATATGACGGCAGCAGAAGACTCGATGCTACAAGCAATTCTCGCCGCCAGAACTCGCTGGGTGACAATTTTTGGCAAGTCTTGGGATCTCCACGTCACCGAAGGACTGAAAATCCCTCTGAAAGAAAACCTGGCGATGATCCGAGACACAATTGAGTACCTGCGCTCTTCAGGACGCCGCGTTATCTACGATGCTGAACACTGGTTTGATGGTTACAAGCACAATCCAGATTATGCGCTCAAGACGTTAGAGGCGGCGATCGCTGCCGGTGCAGAATGGCTCGTCCTGTGTGACACCAATGGTGGCACCTTACCCCATGAGATTAGTGCAATTGTCCGAGATGTCGTAGGGGCAATTCCCCAGCCAGTTCAGCTAGGTATTCATACTCACAATGATTCAGATACAGCGGTGGCGAATGCCCTGGCAGCGGTGATGGAAGGAGCCAGGATGGTTCAAGGCACAATCAACGGTTATGGTGAACGCTGCGGCAACGCCAACCTCTGCTCTTTAATTCCCAATCTGCAACTCAAGCTAGGCTACACCTGTCTCCAGGACAACCAGCTAACTCAACTTACAGCAGCCAGTCGCTTCGTCAGCGAGGTAGTCAATCTCGCCCCCGATGAACACGCTGCCTTCGTAGGGCGCTCTGCCTTTGCCCACAAAGGTGGTATCCATGTGTCAGCGGTTGAGCGCAACCCCCTGACTTATGAACACATTCAGCCAGAGCAAGTCGGCAACCACCGTCGAATTGTAATTTCAGAGCAAGCAGGACTCAGCAATGTCTTGGCAAAAGCCCGGAATTTTGGCATTGAACTCGACAAGCACAACCCAGCTGCCCGCCAAATCCTACAACGTCTCAAGGATCTGGAGAGTGAGGGGTATCAATTTGAGGCAGCTGAGGCCAGTTTTGAGTTATTGATGCGCGAAGGGCTGGGAAAACGGCAGCGGTTGTTTCAAATTAAAGGCTTTCAAGTCCACTGTGACCTAGTTCAAGGAGTAGAGAGTCACAATAGCAATGCTCTAGCTACAGTGAAAGTGACTGTCAACAGTCAAGACATTCTGGAAGCCGCTGAAGGAAATGGCCCGGTTGCAGCCCTAGATAAGGCTTTACGCAAAGCTTTAGTCAACTTTTATCCGCAAATTGCAGAGTTTGAGCTGACGGACTACAAAGTGCGGATTATCGACGAACATAGCGGCACTGCGGCGAAAACCCGCGTTTTGGTGGAATCGAGAAATGGTCATCAACGCTGGACTACGGTGGGTGTATCAACCAACATTTTGTCAGCTTCCTATCAAGCAGTGGTGGAGGGGTTGGAATACGGTTTATTGTTGCATTCTTCAAATGTGAGCTTAAATTCTGCTCCAACACTTCCGTTAAGCTCGATAGTAAGTAGTTAAACAGAATTGATTACAAAAATAAGTGGTAGAATAGATCCTGTAAAAAAATATGTAATTATAGCAACTTTAGATGATACTCATCCGCAAAATTAATCCTCTTTCTTTAAAATTA
>JAABUZ0100001581.1_pt1 | contig 42436 bp, 41 predicted proteins | sample 5562091 | NCBI WGS metagenome assembly JAABUZ01 (sample SAMN12813069, study PRJNA571459) | rock metagenome | isolation source: Antarctica rocks | place: Antarctica: Victoria Land, Linnaeus Terrace sud | collected 2015-12-21
CAATTTTGATTGCTCTATTGGTGGCGCTGATTCCGACGACGATTGGGGGGTTGCTGAGTGCAATTGGGATTGCTGGTATGGACCGAGTTGCCCAGTTTAACGTCATTGCCACCTCAGGACGGGCGGTTGAGGCTTGCGGAGATGTCAACACCCTGATTTTGGATAAGACTGGTACTATCACACTGGGGAATCGCTTGGCGGACGAGTTTATCCCAGTCAACGGCTACTCGATGCAGGAAATTGCTAAAGTAGCCCTGTCTGGAAGTGTGTTTGATGACACGCCAGAGGGAAAGTCGATTGTCCGACTGGCTGAAAAGTTAGGCGCAAAGGTGGATTTTGACCGTTCGCGGGCGGAAGCAATTGAGTTCTCGGCTAAAACCCGCATGAGTGGGACGAACTTACCGGATGGGCGTGAGGTGCGCAAAGGGGCGGTGGAGGCGATTAAGGGGTTTGTGCGATCGCGTGGCGGAAACCTGTCTTCTGAACTTGATGCCGCATACGAGCGGGTGTCTCGGCTGGGGGGTACACCCCTCGCCGTAGCCCTTGAGGGCAATATCTACGGCATCATCTACCTCAAAGACATTGTTAAACCCGGTATCCGCGAACGCTTTGACCAGATGCGGCGGATGGGCATCCGCACGATCATGCTAACGGGAGACAACCGGATTACGGCTTCTGTGATTGCCCAGGAAGCTGGCGTGGATGACTTCATTGCCGAAGCGACGCCGGAAGACAAAATGAGCGTAATTCAACGCGAACAGGCGGAGGGCAAATTGGTGGCGATGACGGGGGACGGCACTAATGATGCCCCGGCTCTAGCCCAGGCGAATGTCGGGGTAGCGATGAACTCTGGTACCCAGGCGGCGAAAGAAGCAGCTAACATGGTGGATTTGGACTCTGACCCCACAAAGCTGATCGATATTGTTGCTATTGGTAAACAATTGCTGATTACTCGCGGGGCGCTGACTACCTTTTCGATCGCTAATGATATTTCTAAGTACTTCGCTATCATTCCAGCTATGTTTGCTGCTGCTGGGATTGGCAGTCTCAATGTTATGGGTCTGGCGAGTGCTAATTCGGCGGTGTTGTCGGCGCTGATTTACAACGCTTTGATTATTCCGGCTTTGATTCCGTTGGCGCTGACGGGTGTGAAGTTTAGGCCGCTCACTGCAAATCAACTGTTGCAACGAAATATTTTAATTTATGGGTTGGGGGGTGTGATTGCGCCGTTTATTGCGATTAAGTTGATTGATATTTTGATTACGGCTGTGCATTTGGTTTAGAGGAACGAACCGCAGAGGCGCAGAGGTCGCAGAGGTAAAGAGAGAGAGGAGGGAAATATGAAACGAGTTGATTTGGTTGGTGGGGTAATGACTGTGGATGTGGTGGAGGGGGTTGGTTTTGTGTGGTCGCAGTGGCGTAGGCAAAAGCTGCCACTTGTTATCTTTTTGATGTTGTGTCTGAATTTGGTGATTGCGCCAGCTGTTTATGCGGCAACGGGTGGACAGTTAGAACGCCGGTATGTTTACTCTATTGGTCTACTGGCTCTGGTGGCGTTGGGACTCTGTATTTATTTGTTTGCTGTCGTTTTTCAGCCGGAGCGTTTCTAATGTCTATTGTTCGAGAAACCACTAGAGCAATTCGCATGACTCTGGTTCTCTGGGTACTGACGGCAATTATCTATCCTGCCGTCATCCTCCTGGTGGGTCAAACTTTTTTCCCGTACCAAGCCAATGGTAGCCTGGTGCAGAATCTCCAGGGAAAAGTGGTGGGTTCGGCTTTGATTGGTCAACCCTTCACGTCAGAGCGATATTTCTGGAGTCGTCCCAGTACGATTGATTACAGTACAGCCGCTCCAAAGCATGACTTGAATAATGTCCTCAAAACGGGGGTGTCCGGTGCCAGCAACCTTGCTCCCAGTAATCCTGATTTGCTTAAACAAGTTAACGAAAGAGTTGATAAGCTGCAACAGGCTGGTATCGACCCAACCGCTGATTTGGTTTACACTTCTGGCTCTGGCCTAGACCCCCATATTACGGAGGAAGCGGCTCTAGCCCAGCTGAATCGGGTAGCTCGTGTGCGTGGCTTGTCCACTGACCAGATTAATGCTTTAATTGCTAAACACACCGATGGTAGGTTTTTGGGGATTTTCGGAGAACCGGGCGTCAATGTTCTGAAGCTGAATTACGACCTCGATGTTTTCCAGGCTCCCCGTCAGTAAAAGCGATAAAGTAAAAAGGTAAAAGTTTGTGCTTTTTTACTTTTACACTTTCAATTTAAGCAATCATGATTAATAAGCGTGACATTGACGCTAATCCTAACGCTATCGGATCGAGTGTTACACAGTATTCTACAGGAAGTTATCCGATTCGTCAGGCGCGGCGGGGCAAGCACAAAATCTTTATTGGCATGGCTCCGGGTGTGGGCAAAACCTGCCGGATGTTGGAAGAAGCCCATTTGCTCAAAGAACACGGGATTGATGCCGTTATTGGGCTTTTGGAAACCCACGGTCGCAAGGAGACAGCCCAAAAGGCGGAGTGTCTGGAGATGGTGCCCCGCCAGCAAATTGTTCGGGGTGGCATGACGCTGAATGAAATGGATACGGATGGGATCTTGGCGCGATCGCCCCAGGTGGTTTTGGTAGATGAGCTGGCGCATACCAATGTTCCCGGTTCGCCTCGGGAAAAGCGCTACCAAGATGTGGAAGTGATTTTGGCCGCTGGGATTGATGTGTACTCCACTGTCAATATTCAGCATATAGAGAGTCTAAATGACTTGGTAGCGCGGATTACTGGTGTGGTGGTGCGAGAGCGGGTTCCAGATCGGTTGCTGGATGAAGCTGATGAAGTGGTTGTTGTTGATGTCACACCGGAGACGTTGTCAGAGCGGTTGCTGGAAGGCAAAATCTACGCACCGGAAAAAATCCAACAATCGCTGCAAAATTTTTTCCAACGGCGCAACCTGATTGCGTTGCGGGAATTGGCACTGCGAGAGGTAGCAGACAGCTGCGAGGAAGATGCGATCGCCTCCACCCCAGCGGCGCAGTTCTGTAATATTCACGAGCGGGTTTTGGTGTGTGTGTCCACCTATCCCAACTCAATGCAGTTATTGCGCCGGGGGGCACGGATTGCTGGCTACATGAATGCCCCCTTTTATGCTGTGTTTGTAGCTGATCCAGATCGATTCCTCACCAAGGATGAAAGCCTACACGTTGAAACTTGTGAGAAGCTCTGTAAAGAATTTGGGGGTACCTTCATCCGGATCACAAGCCATGACGTACCCCAGGCAATTGCTGAAGTGGCTCAGAAATACCACATTACCCAAATTGTTATTGGTGAAAGTCAGCGCTCCCGCTGGAAGTTACTGTTACGAGGCTCCTTAACTCAAAAGTTGGTGCGATTGCTCAAAGACATCGATTTGCATATCATTGCGACGGAGAAAAAAACCGCGACGGAGAAAAAACCCGCAACCAGTCGTCTGGCTCTAGAGGAATGACTCGGGTCATCGGTCTAATGAGTGGCACATCGGTGGATGGTATTGATGCTGCCTTGGTAGACATTGCTGGTACTGACTGGGACTTAAAGGTTGAACTGCTGGCTGGGGCAACCTATCCCTACCCATCTGGTTTGAGAGAGCAGATTTTAGCGGTTTGTGGTGGTGCTGCCCTCTCAATGGCAGAGTTGGCAGAATTAGATGATGCGATCGCCCTTGCCTTTGCCCAGGCTGCCCAAAACATTCAAATCGGTCACGCCCCAGCTCAACTGATTGGCTCTCACGGTCAAACAATTTACCATCGCCCCCCCATCGGCGATGCCTTGGGATACAGCCTCCAGATGGGTCGCGGCGCTGTGATTGCCCAGCACACTGGTATCCGCACTGTGAGTAACTTCCGCGCTGGCGATATCGCTGCTGGTGGTCAAGGTGCCCCCCTCGTGCCTAAAGTAGACGCCTATCTGCTCAGTCATCCACAAGAGTCTCGTTGTATTCAAAACATCGGTGGCATTGGCAATGTGACTTATCTACCGGCTTGTGGGGACACCTCGTGGAAACACCAAATCCGAGGTTGGGACACCGGACCAGGAAATACCCTTCTGGACCTGGCGGTGCAGTATTTAACTGATGGAAACAATACCTATGATCAAGACGGCAGTTGGGCTGCGACCGGTACTCCCTGCAATATATTGGTAGAACAATGGCTGCTGCAAGACTACTTCCAACAACTGCCGCCCAAATCGACCGGGCGAGAGCAATTTGGCTCTAGATACTTGCACCAGTGTCTGGCAGACACCGAGGCACACCAGCTGAGTCCAGCTGACCTGTTGGCGACTCTGACGGAACTAACCGTTGCCTCAATTGTCAACAGCTACCGCACTTTCTTGCCCCAGTTACCTGGTCAGGTACTGTTGTGTGGCGGTGGCAGTCGAAATCTGTACTTAAAATACCGGCTTGAAACCCAGCTGGAATCAGTCCCAGTGTTGACTACAGATGAAGTGGGCTTGAGTGCAGATTTCAAAGAAGCGATCGCCTTTGCAGTTCTAGCCTACTGGCGTGAGCTAGGTATTCCTGGCAATCTGCCTCAAGTTACTGGGGCAAGGCTAGAGGTCCTTCTAGGAGACATTCACTCCCATAGCTACCGCTCCGCAGAGTAGTAAAAATTTGCTCAAGAAGGAGTTTGAAAAGAACAAGCCCCAAATTCTGATGAAGCATCGAAGCGATTCATGGTTTCTGAAATCAACATTGATGATAAGGTTCTTTATTGCTCCAACAACGCCGAACCAGTTCAAACTCGTTAAGTATCGACAAAATACCTTTGAAATAATCCTGCCCAGTCCAACTAAATGCACGCTTCAACCCGCGTTGTATAAGTGTCTGATATAGAGCTTGATCATCATGAAGGGACTTAATTGCCCTGGCAATGTGTTCCGGATCTCTTGGGTTAACCAACAAAGCAGCATCTCCTAGTTGTTCTTGAGCCCCTGAAACATTTGAGGCAACTACAGGGCAGCCTAATGCAAATGCTTCTAGGGGAGGCAAGTTATCTGGACCAAAGAAACTTAAAAAAGTCAATGCGAACGCATTGCGATAAAGTGCAATCAGATCCTGCTGGGGCACAAACCCTAGAAAATGCACTTGTGCCATTAGATCAAGTTCAGACGCAATTAGGTTGACATGGTGCTGGTTTCCTTTATCTTTGCCAACGAACACCACAGGAAAAACAAGACCATATTTGTCACGCAACAGTTGGACAGCTAGCAACAACCCAACATGATTTTTATGCGGCCAAAACTGAGCTGGATAAAACAAATAGTTCTCAGGAATGTTGTACCTGGCAAGCACTTGCTTCCCATCACTTGGTAAAGCATCTAGTACAAAACGAGGCGTAGGAAGAGGCAGTATCTTAATCTGCTCTGCTGGTACTTGATAAAAGCGTTCAATTTCAGCTTGGCCAGCCTCGTTTCCAGTAAGAATTACTGCGGCTCGTTTTAATCTAAGTTCGTATGTCTGCTCTCGCCCATACCAGTTACCTTCTGTACTCACTTCTGGAAAATACGGTTGAAGCCGATGTTGCAGATCCCAAACTACAGTAATGAACGGTATCTCCATTGTTGGGCAAACCCAAGGTGTCAAATACCAGATGATTTCAATTCTACTATCCAAGATACTTTTAATAATAAATTTTTCTAACCAAACTTCTACTTGGTGATATCGCAGCTTTTTAAATATTTTGAACACCGTTTGAAACAGCTTAGAAAACACCCGGTCTCTAAAGCTGTGAGCAAGAGAAATAAACTGAATATTTGACTCTGATATCTCTTGAGGCGGTTCTTTCCCCCAACTGAATATTACAAAAGTATGTCTACTTTCAGCGCCAAATTTTACTATTGATTTCAGTACTTCACTTTCAAATGTGTATGCACCTCCAACGTTAGGTAATTGATTTTCTATGAATACACCAATTTTCATTAACCTTATACCTACTTTTTTGAGGGCAAATAATTTTGAAGTTCAGATACTTTATAACAATAAATGAGCAGAAATTTTGACCTCTACTTCCCTCTAGTTTCTAAGTTCACGCTCTGACAATAAAATAAACCCCCCAAGTGTCGAACCCAGGTTCACGGTTAGTCATCCACTCACGACTTTCTATGTACTCAAATCCAGATTGAACCAATAACAAGTTTATTTCTGGTTTAAATAAGTACCGCATTTTATGGGTTTCTTGGAGTTCTTCAACTGTACCAGTAGTTTTCTGCTTGATCAGAACTTGATAGTGTACATCTACTAAGTTATCATTGGGGTACATGAGTGAATCAGCAATACGGATAACGCTAATTTCTTCATCTTCAAGCCGCTTGACTCTCAAACCAGGGCGATCGCTCAGAACCGCTGGCCCGTACCAACAGTCGAAAATGAAGACTCCACCAGGCTTGAGATGCGCTTTGACTGTAGCAAATGCTGCTTGCAAATCTTCATTGGTAGTCTGATAGCTGAGCACATGAAACAGCGAGATTACGGCATCAAATTGCTTATTTATCCGAACTTCTCGAATATCCCCTTGGTAAAATTCCAATCTCGATCCTAGCTCTGTGGGAAGAGAGGATAAGCGGTCGGTAGCTCGCAGCAGCATATCAGTACTCAAATCTACACCGTGAATTTGGTATCCTTCCTTCGCCAACAGCTCTGCGTGAACTCCAGTACCACACCCTAGCTCAAGGATAGATTTTGTACTGGGTGCATAGTTTTGAAGCAGTTGATGAACGAACTGCGCTTCTCCAGCGTAGTCTTTATCACGATAGAGCAAATCATAGTAACGGGCATAGTTGCCAAAGACGTTCATAATTAAGACTCTAGTTTGAAATATATTCCGTGATAAAAGGGTACGGACTTTTCTGGATAGGATGGAATAATGCAGGAGTCAAACCGATCCTCCCAAATGTCAACTATTTCATATCCCACAGCTTGGATGGAACTAATAAACTCTTTTTTGTTAAAGACATATTGGGGATAAAAAACCTCTCCTCCGTTTTGTAAGGTGACAAATTGTTTCCCCTCATATAAAGGTAGTCTATTAATAAGTAAATACTTAGGTTTTTTAGCTAATCGAGATAAATCTGCAGCTATAAATTTTACATATTGAATTGAGCCAGATGCAATGAATATATCTGTTTCACTTGCTAACTCAAAGCTAGATGTAAAGACGAGTTCAGTCCTTTTTTCTCTCTCTGCTAGTTTCTTTCCAGATTCCACGATTTCTGGAAGCTCACACACTATCCATTTTAAGTTCGGTGGGTAACTAATGTACTTTTCATATGAATAAAAGTGAATTCCAACATTGCCACCAAAGTCAAAAATTTTGCCATTCTCAGGAATCAGTTCTTTAAGCCAAAATAAAATGGGATAATCATACGACTGAATAGTTATTTTAAAAGTTTTCTTGTATCTCTCGGCAACTTCAGGCTCATTATAGCCAATATTCTTACTTTTCGGTGCAGATTGGATCGCTTGCTCAAAAGTTTCAAAAACACCTCTAAAACATCCGAAACATTCCCCAGAAAACCGCCGCTCATAGTATGACTGGTAGAGCGATCGCGCCAGCGGTATTTCCTTAAGCATTCTCTTCATTTCAATACTTCCTTGAGTACATTTGCTACTCGTTCCATTTGCTCATCAGTCAATGCCATGCCACTAGGAATATAGAAACCACGACGAGCGATTCTCTCTGCTACTGGGCAAGACTCGTAAGTAAACAATCCCATTTTTTGCAATATCGGCTGCTCGTGCATCGGCCAGAAGAAGGGACGGCTACCAATTTGATGCTGGCGTAAGCGTCCCATGGCATCAACCGCATCAAATGGTACTTCATCCTTCAATACCAAGCCGTATACCCAATAAATATTATCGGCATAGTCAGTACGTGAGACTGGCAGTTCCAAGCCTGGTATGTCTGACAATAGCTCGGTGTAACGTTGCCCCATGTAACGTTTACGAGCCACAAATTCGTCTAATCGCTCGAGTTGCGCTACCCCTAGAGCCGCTTGCAAGTTGCTCATCCGCAGGTTCCAGCCCAACTCTTCGTGTTGAAAGCGTTTGTGGGGTTGAAAGCACAAATTCCGTAAAGAACAACAGCGCTCAGCCAAACGTTCATCATCTGTGAGTAGCATTCCTCCCTCACCTGTAGTGATGTGCTTATTCGGGTAAAAGCTAAAGGTACTGATAGCACCAAAACTGCCGCAGGGACTGTCAAAGTACGTTTGACCATGCATCTCGGCGGCATCTTCGATAATCAGCAAATTATATTTTTCGGCTAAGGTTAGTACTGGCTCCATGTCTACGGGCAACCCATAGATATGGACGACCATAATCGCTTTAGTCCGAGGTGTGATTTTAGCCTCAATCAAGCTCACATCCATATTCCAGGTGTGGGGCTCACAATCCACAACCACAGGCACTGCTCCAGCACGGATGATCGCTGCGGCACAGGAAATAATGGTGAAAGTGGGCAGAATCACTTCATCACCTGGGCCAATACCCAAGGCTACTATGGCAGCTTCCAAGGCTACAGAACCATTACTAACAGCAATGCCATATTTGCGTCCTACACGGGCGGCAAATTGCTGTTCAAATTGTTTTACAAATGGCCCTTCTGAAGAAATCCAGCCAGTGTCAATGCACTCGTTCAAATATTTCTTTTCATTACCGTCGAGTCGTGGCTCGTTGACTGGAATAGAGTTGCTCATATTACCAGGGTGGGGGTTACCCAATCAGTTTTTTTTTAGGCAACGCCGATGATCTTGGCTTGCTGTTTACTGATGCCGTCAAATCTAGTTTTATCTTGTTCTCCAACGTAAGGACCCTGCTTGACTTCAATCATCTCGATTTCTTCTAGCACCTCAAAGCCATGACCACCTGTAACTAAAAGAACAACGTCACCACCTCCCAGGATGTGGCTCTCTAGGTATTGCTGCTGATCATTGTAGAAATCTACGCGCAATCTGCCCTTTTTAATAAAAAGAACCTCCTGAGTATATTGCACCTCGCGAAGTACAGGATTGTGTACATGCGGTTGGATAATCTTCCCAGTAGGATGGCGCATATAGGCCAACTGCTGAGAAAGTTCATTTGGTGTAAAAAAATGAATTCCTGGCTCTTGAAATTTATGAGAAATAATCAGTGCTAGGAGTCGATCATGATATGTAATTTTTTGCATCATTCTGCTTCTGTCCTTGGTTGAAAAAGTTGAGCGATTAAAAATACTGTAGAAGTATATTTCACATTTGTCAACCCTGCAGTATATGTGCTAACTCCTTTCTTTCAAATACGTCAAGTAAGCTACCAGGAGTTAAGTTAATAATTTTTGCGTCAGTTAAAGTGCCAATATTTTTTAGTGCTAAGTAAGTTCTCCATAAATCTACATGATTTTCAAATTCTTGAAGTAAGCCACCACTCCAATCCTCGCTATATTGAGAAATAGATTCGTCGTAAAAATGTTGACTCTTACCCCAATTAATTATGTAGTCATGATCGCAGCCAAGCAGATATATTTTTTTAAAACCCATGTAAATTGCAGTAGCAATTGCTTGAGTAGAGACAGATAGAATTTTTAAGGTTTTAGCAGTTAAATCTATTTTTAGATAATCCTTATGGACTCCGCCTCCGTAGTAGCCTCCATAGTAGTAATAAATGTTCCCATTGAACAGAGAGCTATCATTTAAAATACTAAAGGCGTTTTCACCAAGAATTGCAGTTGACCAAGGCATTCTTTCATAAGCTTTATGAATAGTTGACTTATAGGCTTCTATAGAAATTGGCTCATGCCATGAGGGTTGTACATAATATATTGGTTTGATTATTTCAATTTGCTCATGTAGATAAAATCTACTACAAGCAAAACAAATTTCATTTTTCAATAAACTCAGATCTTGACTTTTTATAGATGGTCCAGTACAAAGAATAAAACATCTTTTGCCGTGATGTTTGTCTTTCAGATCTAAGTTTTTTTGGAGTATGGGTTTCATTGCCATATATCCTCGAACTATGCTCAGTTCACGAAAAGTATTTTTTATACCTGGTGGCAATGTCCAATAGACAATTGATTTTAGTAATTTCTGCTGTTTTATTGATTCTTTCATAGATTTGAGCCATACCTTCAGTAGCAGCTACGTGAAATAAGGAACCCGATCAGCAATACTTCTGTACAAATAATACCTCATCCCCACTATTGGAAAATTCTTCAATTATCTGGAACCCAGCCTCAGCTAATTTAGATTTAACAAATTCGCTTTTTTCATGCCCAAGCATAATATTGTGCAGTTCAATGACAATCTTTTGAACGTTATAAAAATCTGCGTATTTCAATAGTTCGTACTCCCCACCTTCAATATCAATAATTAGAAAAGTAGGGTTTAGTCGTCGAACCTCTTGATTGAAAGATTTTACGGGGATTTTAATAGCGATTGCCGTTTCTTTTGCCGTAGGCTGTATGATAGATGAACTCCAAAATTCCTTTGTTATATAAAATGTTTGTTCCCCAGTTTGCTCTCCAACCAAGGCTATTTGGAGTGTGGGACTAACACTGTTAAGTTTGTAAGTATCATGAATATGGCGCTCCAATTCTGGGTTGGCTTCGTAGGCATAAACTTTTTCAGAGCCAATTATTCTAGCACAATAGCTAGAAACTAAGCCAATTCCTGCACCAATTTCCATAAGCGTATCACTTGGAGAAACGTGACATTTAATCAATTTAAGTTCAATTTGTTCGTAGCAACCGTTATAAATAGCTGTTTTGATACTTGGAGACATATGTTGGCCTACACGAATTTTAATCCCTTCTAGTTTAATATATCGCCTTCGCATCCGGTACTCTAAACAAAGGCGCTTTTGAATAATATATATGCGGTTTTTAATTCGGTATTTTACAGAGGATACTTTACTCAATTTCATCATTTTTTTACTAGGTGATATACTTAATTATAATGATATGCGAAGGGTAGGTAGCTTGTATTCCCAATAGTCTGCTTTTAAAATCCAGTTTAAAAGTTCTGGATTTTTGCGAACTGCATTTTGATGAAATTGGTAGCCTTTTAGTAGAGCTTTATTAAAATACTGTTCTAAAGCCTCTTTTTCTGATTTTTTTTTTGTGAAAATTTTTGTTGAATTGCCTTCAGGGTAATCGTAATTTTTTCTTTCCCACTTATTTTTTTAAATTTACCGTTCATCTGTCGAAGCTCTGTATAAGATTTACATACACCTTCATAAAAAAATCGCTTAGCAAAATATTCATAGGTCATTCTTTCTTTTGTAACATGATGGAACACTAAGGCTTTAGGCTGATAAATTGCTTTATAGCCTAATTGATTTGCTCTTAAAGTAAGACCCGTTTCTCCATCACCCTGAAAATGTTGCAAATGTTTTGGAATACAATCAGGATGAAACCCGCGTAATTCAAACAGAGCTTTTTTGCGAATTGAGAAGTTCAAGCCCCATACGTAGTTGGCATCTATTTCACAAACTTGATCTCCCAAGTCTAATAGGCTTAAGTAGCTGCAGCTTTGACCAGAGGGGTGTTTTTCCCAAAACCACTCTAACCATTCAGGTGGCTCAACTTCATACTTTGGCAAATTTCGACCACCAACAACTTGTACAGAGGGAGCGGTAAAAGATGACTCAATAGCTTGCAGCCAATTTACATCCGCCTGAATGTCATCATCAACGAAAATTAATATATCGCCTTTTGCCTCTATTGCACCACGGTGGCGACCTGATAGCAACCCAGGTTCTGGTTCGTAAATGTATTGAATCTGATGAGATGGATTTGTAGATATTGCAGTTTCGGCAACTTGTTTGGTATTGTCAGTTGAGCCGTTATCAATTATGAGAATTTCAAATTTTTCGGCTGGAAATTTTTGTGCAACAAAAGAATTAATTGCTAAAGCTAGATAGCAAGCACGGTTAAAGGTTGGGATAATTATTGAATTCATAAATGATTTTCCCAATCACATTTGCTTATTGACCACAATCAGTACTCTCAGAGATTTTTCTGCCTTGTTTGGAAAACCTAGGTTATTAGCAGACAAATTTACACATTTATCTTTATATTGTTGATAAAAATCTAGCTGATTAAGCAAACATTTTAACCGCAGAACTAACTCCTCTTTTGAGCGGACGAACAGTTCCTTAAGTGGTGCCATTGAATTTAACCAAACCATATCGGGCGACCACATAAACACAATTGGTCGGCCCATTGCCCCAGTCTCCAATCCTGCTGTGCTGTTCATGGTAATTACAACCTTGGCTTTCTCCACATTCTCTCTCAAACTCTCAGCAGAATTGGTTTTGAGCCAGCCTTCAAGTTGATTTTTACCATACCAGCCTGGACGATATCTAACTCGCCATTCTGTTTCTGGAATAGTTTCTGTAATAGTATTTTGCAGTTAGTATAGCCAATCATGCACTCTAATTCTGCCACTCTGTCCCCATTGCCAATCCGTGTAATTAGACCACTGCTCCAAAAACAGGACGGTCTGTTGCTCTACAGGCGAAGGCAGCTGCTCAAGGTGGTGTATTGTGCCAATTACAGGTGCATTGAAACTAGGTATCCTGCGTATTTGAGCAGACTTATCCAATGTTTCTAAGTACTCATATCCCTCTGTTGACCAACAAGCTATTGTTGTAGCTATATCTACAGAAACAGGGTTAAATAGTCCGTGCTGCAAAACTGTAACCTCAGCCTGCTGTTCGTATCCTGCGATCGCCATCCCACCGCCGAAGTTATTCATTTCAAAACCTATAATTACCTGCTTTGGCATTAGGCTTCGCATGAGCCAGCGGCAGCGTTCCAACGTTATTGAATGAAGTACACACTTAAGCAGAGGTAATTTTACTGCAACTTTGGCAATGCTTCTATAGGCTAAGTGTGATTTATGGGACAGAACCCAAGATTTCATTAACTTACTTGGCAGTGACAACCACAAGCGGAGGCTATCCATAGCAGATCCCCACTGGGATGACCTTGAAGCTGATAAATCTGTTATGTTACCAAGATATTCAGCCTCACCTGCTTCTGCAATTGGAAAGCCATACCATGCGACTTTCTGCCCGTTGGTTGCCAGAGCCAGCGCTAAGTTCTTTAGTACGGCATGGGTATGAGGAATATTTGATACAACTAATAAATCAACTTTCTGCACTTGTAGCTGACGTTTGTAGATAATAGACCATAAATCAGATTTTAGCTCTCTCAAGAAACACCGTAGGATATGGAGTATATTTGCTGGTTTATCCAAATACCAATGCTCTAACATTAAGCAGTAATACTCCCAGGAAAACACACGATATCCAGCGATATACTGACATAATTTGGGTAAGTATTGAGCCATTGCTTGAGATGGAAAGTAGTCAGTGCTTGGCCATTCAGGTAATTGAATAACTTCATTGCTAATAGTCATACTTTTCTCCTTCCCACATCTGGATCAAAAATACTTTTCTAAGCGTTCTAAGGCGAGCCAAAATCCTTCTCCTTCGTTTTTGTGTCCCTGCCAAATTTCCGGAATGAATGAAGCCTTGGGAGCTACTTTCTCTAAATCTTCAGCCAAAGCCGGAAAGTCAATATCACCTTCAGCAATTTGTAAGCCTTCACCATCCACACCTGACGCATCAGCTATGTGAAGATGGGCAGTGTAAGGTCCGACCTGCTCAATGAAGTCCTTAAACGACCACTTGTGCTGGTTGCAAGCAAGCTTGGAATGAGAGATATCCAGACACACTCGATAGCCATGCTCACGGCAGAACTTTACAGTATCCTGGGGAGCTAAAAACAAATTATGATGACGCTGACCACCAAAATGCCAGGGAAAGGGGGGCATTGTCTGAGGAATGAGCTCCACGTCCTCCGTTTCAAGCTCTGATAAGCTGTTGAGGAGCAGATCATATAACTCACGCCGCTGAGATGGATGCAGGGTTGCATCTATCGTAAAACCACCCATGTTCGTTACAATGCAAGGCCGAGATGCTTTTTTAAAGAAGGGCTTAAGTGACCGAGTTACATCAATTACTTGTTGTAGTTCCCTAATTGAACGCTGACGATAATCCTGATCGCGAGAGCATAAATCGAGCAAATGGTCTCCCGAGAAAAGCTCTGGACTATGGACTATCAAGTCTAGATCGTAGGGCTGGTCAAAGTATTGATGAATATCTTGCTCTAAATCCTTATAGCTTAGATGAAACTCCAGCAAATCTGGGTTTGATTTCGCCAAGATATTCTTGAAGTCGTGGTAGCGTACAGGAACACCCCAAGGACGCTTGAAAGTATAGTTTCTTCCTTGAACTTGTTCTTGTACTAAATCACTGGGAAAGAAAAAGTCACCTACTTTGAAGGGTCTTTTTACTTTCAGCCCGATTATGTCAGCTTTACGGTTGGGTTGTAAACCATTGCCAGGGCTTTTGACTTCAATCATTTGCGCAGTAATAACTTGTCCTGGTTCCAAGTCACAGTTGATTACCAAACTTTTAGCCAAAGTTTCCCGGTTCATCAGTTCCCCTTGACTGAGTTTGCGTTCTGTCGAAGTTCCTAAAGCTTGCTCCACTTGACGAATACCCTGGAGCATGGCTTGGAATTCTTCTGGTAGCAAACTTACTTTGTGATCGTTGCCCTCCATTGATTTATCGAGCGTGAAGTGTTTTTCAATTACCTTCGCTCCCTTGGTTACTGCGGCAATGGCAACGTTAATACCTCGCTCATGACCAGAATATCCAACTGGGCAATCACCAATTTCTTTCAGCCGATCTAGATAGTTGAGATTTACATCCTTAAACGGAGCTGGATAGGTAGAATTGCAATGCAGTAACACATACATTGCCCCTATCCTTTTTAAGAGGCTCACTGTTTCAATGATTTCTGGCTCGACGGACATACCGGTAGAACATAGCAAAGGCTTACCCGTCTTAGCCAGTGCTTTAAGTAGGTCGTGGTTGGTCAGATCTGCTGAGGCAACTTTGTAAGCCTGCATCCCGTATTCTTCCAGCATCTCTAGGCTCTCAAGATCCCAGGGAGTACACAGTGGCAGGATGTCTCGCTCTTTGCAGTAATCAAAGGCTGCAAACATCTCTTCAGGACTAAGCTGAAAACGAGATAGCAAATCTAGTGTGTACTGCGAACCTAAATCCTCACCAGCATCATTGGCATTACCTGAATTGCGATACAGAGAGCGTAGATTCCGCATCTGGAACTTGGCACAATCTGCCCCTGCTGCTACAGCTCGAGCAATCAGTTTCTTCGCTAGTTCCAGACTGCCATTGTGATTATTGCCAATTTCTGCAATGACAAATGTAGGTGATTCTGCATCAATCTGAAATTTGCCAATTTTAATGCTGTCAGGTTGTTTTCTAGCAATAGCAACTAAGTGGCCCTTGCTATCTAGTAGAGGAATAAATTCAATTTGATCTGAAAAGTAGGATTGAATCTTACTTGGAGCGTCATCAACTAAGGCAAATTTGAATTTCTTGTTAGAGACTCTGGAAACAGGCTGGTTTAAATCAATATCAACCTGAGTCAATAACCAACGTCGAAAATCTCCATCAGTCAGGACTCCTTCAAGCACACCTGATTCAAATACTGAAAAAATAATTCTGCTCTTGTTATCACTAATTTTTTTCAGTGCATCAATAATGCTATCTTCGGCAAAAACTATGTAGTTCGTAAGATTCTTGTCAATAATCATCTTGTTTAGCGTGCCTACTCAACTATAAAAGTTTGCCAAAGGAGTACAAAAAGGATGATGATTTCCTTATTTTCTACTGACCTTCATCCTTTTAGGTTAACAAAGGATTAATTATTGGTTAACCTATGATATTTTTCTGTATTTTGCCTTTATGGAGTCACCATCATAGTACATAATTGCTGAGTCCCATATCAAAATTTAGAGTCACCCCATTTAAAGAACTTATTTTATTCTCAACAAGGAACTTAACAAATTTACCAATATCGCTGGGAGCGGCAACTCTTTTAGTTGGTAAGGATTCAGCAAACTGTTCTATAGTTGTCCCAGAATTACCTAAAAGATTGAGAAGCCTATCAGTTTCAGTGGGGCCAGGCGCGATGTTAATAAAGCTAACTCTTTTGTCCATGTAAAGTTTACTTAGAGACTTAAAAACGCTAGTAAATCCTATTCGTAAGCTATTGGACAAAATCAATTTTGGATCTGGTTCTTTAATATTGAAAGATGAAATTAAAAATACATAACCTCCTTCGTTCACTTTTATATTTTGAAGAATAAGTACAAACGATAAGAATAACTGGTTGAAATACTTATACCATATATCCTCTGTAATATCTTCAAAAGGTATAGATTCTGGTCCCCCCGTATTTAAAACTAGCACATCGGCATAAGGATGCTTTTCAATAAATTGCTTTACTGATTCTAAATCGGATGTGTCTACTTCTTGCTTACTAGTGAAAACTAATTCATCTGTTATCTCTCTAAGCTGGTTGCAGATCTCTTTTCCGATTCCCCTACTTCCTGCAAAAACAATAGATTTCATACCGTTCCCCACTCCGCTCTCGCGATTTTTTGTTTGTTTCCACTTCCCATACATACTGAAAGCCTCTTGAGATTTGAGGCGATCTCATCTACATCATCTAGTGGTATTGCATGTTCATCATCAGGATACTTTTCTTGGAGATTTTCTTTGACATAAAAAAATATGCTTGAAGGTCGTAAACCGAGGGAAACATACATAACTTTCGGATCTAAACAATGTAAACCAAAAGCAACATCTTTTCTAGTAATGTTGCGAATCGACTCAATAGCCAGCAAGTTTACATCCTCAAGTTGGTGAGATAGTTGAGTATGAATAAAATTAATATTTACTAGCTTGTTGCTAGCTGTAATTATGTCGTCTATAGAAGATATTCCTGTTGATACAAATGTTTTTTTTCCTGTTTTTTGAAGCAGCGAGTGCAAATCATCATTGAGTAAATCCCAACTTAACGTTTTCCAAAAGTCTGCTCCACTGGTATTCAAAAATGCAATCATACTTGGTTCAGCAACAGCAAAACCAATCAATTTATTGTGAGCATGACTAAGCTTAATTGCAGTTTCATAGAAATTGTTTGAAAGAGGATTTCTCCAAGTATCACTTTGATCGTAATACGTTTGTTCTCTTATCTGAAAGGTAATGACATCTACGCTAGTTTTTAAAAGTTTATCAAGCATTCTATAAGCTGTCTTCTCAAAACCCAGATGATTCAAGCCAATTTCAGCAATAATACTAACCATGTTATTGTAAATGTCCTCTCAAATCTTAACCGCTTGTTAACGTACAAAAGCTGCGATTTGGACTAGCTCTCATTTGTAACTGCTAACAGTTTTGCATATATCCTTAAACTTACATCTTTGTAAAGGTTTACTTATGTAAAACATATGTTTAGTTTATGAACAATTTAGGTATAAATCTTGCACACTCTGACGCTACCTGTTTACTAAAAGCTGAATTTTAGTAAGCTAAGCATTATTCATGTATCTTTTTTATCTGTTGTTCATAGCTCATTAAGTGTTCAATCAATAGTAGATCGTTAGGTTCATCAATCTGAAATGATTCGACCGCACTCATCTCATACATAGCAATTTTACCCCCAAGGCGATTGTTATTTTTGCGGAGAACCCAAGGCTTAAAAACGTAAATTGAACCATTTTCAATGAAATCTTTAGGAGCATCTTGACGACGTGGTCGATTTGCATAATCGTAACTGAATGAAGACACGTCGCCATCTTTATTAGTCCGCCAAACAAATCCGTGAACAGCACAACCTGAGAACAACGAATCTGCATCTTTACGCTGCAGAGTCTGAATAGCGTCTTCTATGGCATGGGGTTTTCGCAGAGGTGAGGTAGGTTGTAAAAAGACAACTAGGTCGGGTTCATAGTTTTCATTCTGTTTGAGATAATCCAAAACGTGCAGTAACGCAAAATCTGGCATTATAATATCGCCGCATAGTTCCTCTGGCCTGAAGATAACTTCAGCACTATAGTTCCTCGCTACTTTGGCGATTTCCGAGTCATCCGTTGAGATAATGACACGGCTAATCAGCTTTACTTCCTTTGCCGACAAAATGGAATGGGCAACCAGGGGCAAACCTGCGAGTACACGAATATTTTTTCTTTCAATTCCTTTACTGCCACCACGAGCAGGTATGATAGCCACTATATTCATGATGAAATCACATCCATATTTGTTCCGATTTCCATTGTTCTCCACAGGTTCGTTGATAGCAAGTATCCCGCGCGATAGTAACGTATACTACGCTATGTTGGCTCAATTTGTTTATAACATTCAACGTATAATGAGTGGTTTGGCCTATTATCAAAAGCTTTACCACGTAACTCTAAATCTTTCGAGTTGCGATAGGAAGATTTTTCAATATTTACAAAACCCGTCTTTTCTAGTAACTGCTTAAGTTTTTCAAAATAGTAGCCGTTAATATGTGCAGTATATGTAGCTTCTTTAGGAATTGAAGAAACACACCACTTGATAAATTCATCTTTTGCTAAAGACTTAACTTTTTGCTTAACCTCTACTTCGCTAACTGGTGGTTCACCTAAGTCGTCCTCAATAGTAATAGCATAAGATGCAAAATAATTAACTAGCCTTTTGCCTATACCATCTCCTACTGTTAAGACTTCTTGTAAATTAAAGAAATCCATATTGTTATTAAGGTACGCTTCCAAAGCTTTATCTGCGTCTGGGCAACAGATTCTTAGTATTGCCCCTGGCTTCATTATCCTATATAATTCTGACAGCAAAATACTTGCATTTTTATCAGAAATATGCTCGATTAGGTGAGAACAGAATACCTTTCTCACACTATTATCTTTAATCGGAAGATTTTGCTCTTGTAAAAGATTGACTCTAAAATCTATAAATATTGGTTTAGCGTAAAAGTCTACATTTTTCCAGCCTCTCTTGAACCAGTTTCCTCCTCCTATATTCAAAGAAAATTCAGAACTTGAAAGAAATTTATTTGTCATAATGTACGGATTACGAACTGTAATTTGAGCGAGATTTTTAAATGTTTTCAAAACTCCAATTACAGGTTTTGGAGCAATCTGTTTGACCTGTTCTTTTAAACTAACCATTGTTCTAACTTACTCCTAAAATTTTATTCAGCGCCAACATTCAATCTAAATCGAACTTAAACTTAATTCTTCTAAAGTGTAGTGTCAATTCTTTGCAAGCTAGCATTGCTTGATGCCACCACGAGCAGGTATGATAGCCACTATATTACTGATGAAATCACATCCATATTTGTTCCGATTTCCATGGTTTTCCACGGAAGCATTGGTACTAAGTATATTCCTGCACGATGGCTGCGGGCACTTGAATCACCTGTTTCTACAATATCAAAAGTTAAAGCTTCTATATTGTCATAACTTTCAACTGCAACTATTCCACAGCTAACTCTTAATAGATCAGGGTAAGCGCAAGAAGCAATAAAAGTACTTGGCTCTCAATAATACTGAGAATAATCGCAATAAAGCTAAGAATCAAACTTCATTATTGGGATTAGCATTGCCTATATATCATATTTTGGGCATTTTTTTCTTGCGCTTACCCTGCTTAATAGATATCGTCCACTGTTTAACCAAAGGCCTGGTAGTTCAACCTGGGTCAAGTAAATACCAGGTTTACGATATTCTCTAAGGTTTTCGTTCTGAGCAATATCCTCTAAACTCATTAAGTGTATTCCATCGCTGGCATGTAAATTAATAGCAATACATGCTGAACGAATAGGCTGGCGTATTTCATACTTGATTTGGCAGATAATTTTTTTCCGCACATCCAAATCTTTGTCGATTGAGCCATTCTCTCCTAAAACTTGACAACTCAATATTTGCATAGGCTTATTATTATTTTTGTCGCTCTGCCAGGCTCTACTACTCTCATAACTAGAAGAAAGATATTTGCTGACACAATCTTCACTTTTACCAATGAAAGAAATCACACCCTTATTAAGCAGCACACTTTTATTAGTCAGACTAAGAATTGCCCCTACGTTATGGCTTACAAACAAAACTGTCCAACCTTCCTTTCACACACTTTGCATCTTCCCCAAACACTTCTTCTGAAACTGAACATCCCCCACTGCCAGCACCTCATCAACAATCAAAATTTCCGGCTCCAAATGTGCTGCTACGGCGAAGGCAAGACGCACGTACATCCCAGAGGAATAACGCTTGACTGGTGTATCTAAAAACTCCTCCACTTCGGCAAAAGCAATAATTTCATCAAACTTCCTTTTAATCTCGGTCCTGCTCATGCCCAAAATCGCACCGTTGAGGTAGATGTTTTCACGGCCTGTCAGCTCTGAGTGAAAGCCCGTCCCCACTTCCAACAGACTGGCTACTCGCCCTTTAATCGCAATCCGCCCTATTGTTGGTTCCGTGATCCGGCTCAAAATCTTCAATAGTGTCGATTTACCTGCTCCGTTGCGCCCAATTATGCCAACCCTGTCTCCTTGATTAATCTCAAAAAAAACATCCTTCAACGCCCAAAACTCTGCTCTAGCTGGCTGGGGAATGCGTTTGCCAGTATTTGTCAGCAATCTGCGGCCCACAGACTTGGCTTGAGCTGTGATTTGATCTCGCAGGGTTGTATATCTTTCCTGCTTTTGGTGCCCAAGCACATATTTCTTGCCCAGGTTCTCTACCCGAATTACAGTATCAGACACGCGCTAGTCTCCATCTAAATCACATCTGCAAACGTGCGTTCCATCTTGCGGAAGTACCAGATGCCACTAGCAAAAAACAGGGCAACTACTCCCACTGATACTGTAAATGCCAACCAGTCAATTTTTGACTCACCACCCAAAATCGCCCACCGGAAACCATCAATCACTCCTACCATTGGGTTCAAACTGTAGAGTAATCGCCATTTTGGCGGCACAATGCTGCTACTAAAGCCTACAGGCGATATGTACAAGCCAATCTGCACGATAAACGGCACGATGTAGCGGAAATTGCGGCATTCCACATTTAACTCTCGGTAGCGCCACAGGTCTTTCCAATACTGGCCTTCAGTGCGACCCGCCTCGATAATTAATTCTCTACTATTCATTTGTACAGTGTTGTACGTAAAGCGCTTGTGTACCAAGGACTAGTAACTGCTTCATTTTTTCAAATTTTCTCAATCTCAAAAACGGCATGAATCAAAATAGAGTCGGACTATGCAATATCACTGCTTAAATATCCTATCAATATTTAACGAATATACAAAATCCCTCAAGGTGTAGCTTTACACAATCTTTAATATGTTTTCTAACTTTAATATGTTTTCTAAACTACAATTTAACAACTACCCCACACCCTACACCCTACCCCCGCGCTAAGAACACTGACCCTATAGAGGTCAGAGCATGTTACGGGACAGGGTAGGCTGCCGCCTTTGCTGAGTTACAATAGAATCATGAATTTATTTGGAGTCCGCAAGCTACCTTTGTTGCTTTTCAACCATACCTGGGAGTGTGCCGCTTTGTTATGCGCGATCAAGTCTTAGCTTGGTTAAAAGATAATGTTCCTGAGTCCAGGCTCAACCATATTCTCCGGGTGGAGCAGATGACCGTAGAGCTAGCCGAGCATTACAACCTTGATGTAGCTCCATCGGCTCAAGCTGGGTTGATGCACGATCTGGCGAAATATTTTAAGCCGCAACAGTTGTTGGAGATGGCACGGGCAGAAGGGTTGGATATAGACCGAGTGATGGCAGCGGCTCCTCATCTGTTGCACGCGCAGGTGAGTGCGATTGTAGCCAGAGATACATTTGGTGTGGAAGATGAAGAAGTATTGCAGGCGATCGCCAATCACACATTAGGCAGACCAGCAATGAGTTTGCTTAGCAGTATCGTATTTCTGGCAGATAGCTTGGAACCAGGGCGGGGAAGTACCCCCGAGTTAGAAGCTTTACGAGAGCTATGCTACCAAGATATAGATCAGGCTGTCTGGCTAACGTGTGATTATTCTCTGAAATTCTTGCTAAAAACCCATTGTTTGATTCATCCCCGAACAATATCAACCCGAAATTGGTTCCTGCAAAGGTCGAAAGATAAGCAGTCCCAAATAAAAATAACTGCATAACCATCTGATTTTTGTTATTATAGAAAAAACCCTCCCGTGAATTCACGGGTGGGATTTAAGTTTTTTGTAAAAATTTCTTAAGATTTTTCTGATTAAAAGTAGATAAAGCATCTGAGGTTTAATGTCTGATTATTCCCAAGCAAATTCCCCCCCACAGTCTGTCGTAGTAGGCTCTAGTCCAGTAAACACCCCTGTAGCTCACCCAGAGGCGAGTCCAGAATTAGCCATAACCATGGCCCAAGCAGCAGAAGAACGAAAAGCAGGAGATATTGTGGTACTGCAGGTGGCAGAGGTGTCGTATCTGGCTGATTACTTTGTAATAGTGACGGGATATTCCAGGGTGCAGGTCAGGGCGATCGCCGGGGCAATAGAAGACAAGGTAGAACAGGAATATTCTCGTCGTCCCTTGCGGACTGAAGGACAAGCCGAGGGAAGTTGGGTGCTACAAGACTACGGGGATGTGATGGTTCACATTATGATGCCCAAAGAGCGGGAGTTTTATAATTTGGAAGCGTTTTGGAGTCATGCTGCTCGGATAGAATTTCCAACAGCCGGTGGCAGTGGGGGATTAGCACCATGATGGAGTCTTCGGTTTCTGTGTGTCCAGTTCCCCATGAACAGCAACCGCTCAATGAGTACGAGGAGTTAAAAGCGTCTTGGTTTTTTCGCTATTGCACCCTAGAATGGCGTGAATATATCACGAAAATAGCTTGGATCTGGGGCTGGAGTTGGCTCGTAGCGGGGCCGGTGGCAGCGGCAAGTTTTGCCCCGTATAAGTATGGGGCTCAGTTTATACTTTGTGGTGCTCTAGGTGCGAGTCTGGGAGTGGCACTGGCACTGATGCGGCTTTATTTGGGCTGGAGTTATGTGCGCCAACGCCTGGTGAGTCCCACCATTTTTTATGAAGAGTCTGGTTGGTATGACGGTCAAACTTGGACGAAGCCAGTGGAAGTCCTCACGCGCGATCGCTTGATTGTCACCTACCAAGTCCAACCGATTCTCCAACGGCTGCAGATAACCTTCTTAGTGCTAGCTTTATTGTTCCTTGTAGGTGGTCTGGTTTGGATTTTTTTGTAAATTACCGCTCGTGTCCCCCCCAAATGAGACAGTCTTACCCATGACAAGGGGAAAAAGAACTCAAGCCGCAGAGCTGGAAGTCAGACTGCTGCGGGAAGGCATTATCGAATCCAGGCATCAAGTCCAGGCAGTTGTATGCGACGACCGGGGACGGGTTCTATCCGTTGCTGGGAACTCAGAAACTGCTACATTCGTCCGTTCAGCCCTCAAGCCATTTCAGGCACTAGGCATCACCACAACTGGGACACTGGAACGTTACAACCTAACGGATCGAGACTTAGCGATTATCTGTAGTTCCCACAAAGGCACAGTTGAGCAGGTGCGGCAGGTGTTTAACATCCTTTGGCGCGCTGATATTGAACCGTCGGCCCTCCAGTGTCCAATTCCAGAAGGCAAGCGCAGTCCACTGCAAAACAATTGCTCTGGTAAACATGCGGGGATGCTGGCTGTCTGCCAGCAACGGCATTGGCCTTTGAATACTTACTTGCAGCGCAAACACCCAGTTCAACAGCTGATTTTAAGCAAAGTCGCAGAAATACTGCGAATGCCAGCTGAAGAATTTATCCACGCTCACGATGACTGTGGTGCTCCAACCTATTTCATGCAAATTGGGCAAATGGCGTCGTTGTATGCCCAGCTAGCCTCTGGTAGCAATTTAGATATGGAGCGCATTGTCCGCGCCATGACTCATCACCCGGTTATGGTGGCAGGAGATGGGGAATTTGATACAGAACTAATGCGCTTGACCCAAGGAGAACTGGTAAGTAAAGCTGGAGCAGAAGGGGTTCAGTGTATTGGCAGAGTCGGTGAGGGCATGGGTTTGGCAATTAAGGTGATTGATGGAGCGAAGCGAGCCAAGTATGTAGTTGCTATCCACTTGCTGAAGCAAATGGGCTGGATTAGTCCAAGCGTTGCTGAAACCCTAGCTGAAAGCTTTATGGCCTTGGGTAATTTCAAGCGTCTAGAGGTCGTTGGAGAATTATCAATGTTGTAGTTGTCAAATTCAAAATTTGGCGTTATATTGAAGAAGTCAACGCGGGATAGAGCAGTCTGGTAGCTCGTCGGGCTCAATCACAAGATTAGCTAAACGCTTAGAAGTTAGTCTTGTAGTGGGCGGCACATGAGGAAACTTGTGTGTGATTACCTGTCAAACTCGGGGAAGCCATTAGCGTGGTAATCCCGAACCAAGCTCCGGTAACGGAGAAGGTGTAGAGACTGGTTAGGCAGGCACCCTAACGGTTAGGCCGAGGGTGAAGGGACAGTCCAGACCACAAACTGGTTAATCCAGGCAGCGAAAGCTGTAGATGGTAGGCATAACCCGAAGGTCAGTGGTTCAAATCCACTTCCCGCCACCAAATGGCAAATATAACAAGCCCTGCAAGCGCAAATAGCTCGCAGGGTTTTGTTTTATGCTATATTAGCAGCTATTCCGCTCATATTAACGTGGACACAAAGCTAAGAGTGGATTCTAGGAAAGATAGACAAAACCAAACAGGAAAAAAAGATATTTGTAGCGATTTTGCAAGAGTTGCTATCAGAAACTGCTAAGCCCTTACCACTGCCTGTGCCGGAGAATTGGCGACCAAGTAGGGAGGACATTGTGCTTTGGGTTGACGATGGCAAGGAGTTGCCATGTACTGTTATCAGCATAGTAGAGGAACAATCTGAAGCCGAGATATATCTGAGTACGCGTAGAGAAACCACTAGGATGGCCAAGGAAAAGGGTTTAACTAAAAGTCGTCACGGGATCGCGTTGTATGTGCCTTTGTCCGAGTTAAAACCAGCACAAAGTCTGGGGTTGAACATTGTAGAGATGATTGCGTCGGGGGAATCCCGCTGGTAGTACACCTGCTTGACTGACAAATATTCTGATGAGCCGACCTACCCGCCTGGAAATCAATTTCCGCAGCGAGTAGCTCAAGTCGGTTGAAACCGACTGAAACGCTTAGCATAGATAAAGGGACATATGCCAAGGTCTCAGCTTTGATAAATTGAATCTTGGCGAGAGTACGGTTGCGGAGGAATGGATGGCTGTTAAGTTGCGGCGACCTATTTTAGTGGGTGGAGTTGGTCTGTCATTTTCGCTCTGGGCTTTACAGAGTTTGCATCACTCGGTAGCTCAGTTAGGTGAGTTTGCTGTATTGGGAGCGATCGCAGTCGGCAGCTGCTTATGGTTGTTCCAGCAAGGTAGAGCCAAAGACGCTCAGAAGCAGCCAGACAGCTCGCCGCTAAACCGGGCAACGGTGGAAAAAGCGATAGCCCTTGCAGACGGCATGGTTAGCCAACTGGAAGCAGAGGCAGAAAACCATGAGGCGTTAGCGGGGCTGCGCCAACAAGTTGCCCAACTGAAAGCTGAGTTAGACCGGCAGGAAATCCGGCTGGCTGTCACTGGTGGCAAGGCGGTGGGTAAAACTACACTGATTCAAGAGCTAGAGTCCAGCTGGGTGCCACAACTACAGCAACCGCTGTGCTTGAGGGAGACACCGGCTTTATTTACTGGGACGGACGCTGGTAAGAAGTTAGAAACAGCTGCATTGGCAACAGCGATCGCATCAGACTTGGTGTTATTTGTAACGAATGGCGATTTAACAGAGCCAGAGTTTCAAATATTACAGCATCTGGCGGCAGCAAATCAGCGCTCAGTGCTGGTTTTCAACAAGCAAGACCAATATTTACCAGAAGAACGAGCCACTGTGTTACTGTCCCTGCGGCAGAGGATGCAGGAAATGCTGGGGGCACAGGTAGCAGCGGGAGAGTTGCGAGCCTTCGGCATCGCGGCGTCTCCCAACCCTGTAAAAGTGCGTCAGCAGCAGTCAGATGGTTCTGTGCGGGAGTGGCTAGAAAAGCCAGCCCCAGAGACAAAGCAACTGACCGACCAGTTGGCTCAAATCCTGGTGCAGGAAGGACAACAGCTGATGTGGGCAACGACTAGGCGGGCAGCTGTTGAACTCAAAGCAGAGGCGAAAACCGTATTGAATCGAGTCACACGCGATCGCGCCGTACCAGTCATTGAGCAATACCAATGGATTGCAGCTGCCGCAGCCTTTGCCAACCCTGTTCCAGCTTTGGATCTACTGGCAACAGCTGCCATCAATGCCCAGCTGGTGATGGAATTGGGTGCTATCTATCAGCAAAAATTTTCTTTCCAGCAGGCTCAAGCCGTGGCTGGGACACTAGGAAGCCTGATGCTCAAACTAGGTTTAGTAGAGCTTTCCACCCAGACAATTGGTACTGTGCTTAAAAGCAATGCCGTCACCTTTGTTGCTGGTGGGGCGGTGCAGGGAGTCAGCGCTGCCTATCTGACGCGGTTAGCAGGTATGAGCCTAGTTGAGTACTTCCAAGAGCAGGACGCTGGTACGACCTCTGAAGCTGGAAGTCCTTTGAATCTCGACCAGCTGGGGCAGAAACTGCAAAGGGTTTTTCAGCAAAATCAACAGGTGGCTTTCTTGCAGTCTTTTGTAAAGCTTGGGGTGGGACGCCTCTTACCCGAATCACCCTAGCCTAAAAGGGGTCAGTGGGCAGGTGCCCCTCTGCCCCTGGAGCCCCTCTGTTCCCCTGCCCCCTTTTATTTGCTATGATGGTGAAGCGAATATGCGGACGTGGCGGAATTGGCAGACGCGCTAGATTTAGGTTCTAGTACCGCAAGGTGTGAAGGTTCAAGTCCTTTCGTCCGCATCGAAATTATGGCAAATTCGCCTGGTTCAACAAAAAATAGCCTGTCACTTGAGAAAAGCGACAGACTATTTTTTTTGGGGATATTAGGTGTTAGGAACTACACCTTTATTTTGTTTTTGCCTTAGCAACAGTTGCTTTATTAACCACGCTCTTGACACCTTTAATCTGGGTTGCCAAGGGTTCAACCTTACCCAGATCTGCCTGATTAGGAACGGTGCCTGATACGGTCACAGTCCCATTTTTGGCTTGAACTGCTAGCAGACCTTTTTGGATGTTAGCCTCCAACTTGCTGCGGACTTCGCTTGCCAAATCGCCATCACTTCTGTTTGTATCGCCGCCAGAAGCATTATTTCGCTGCTCACGGGCTCGAATGTCAGAATTGAGCTGGTTTTTGCGGACTTGGCTCTGAGCGTCATTTTGGCTAGTATTAGTCGCCTGTGCGTCCGGCGTTTTGGGGCTTTCACTAGTGTTGTTGGGGGCATCAGCACTCGTTTTAGCCGCGTTTTGGCAGCCAACCGCACCAACAAGCAGGACGCTGCTGAGTAGAAAGGTAATGAGCTTTTTCATCTTTCCTTAAATTTTCGGTTCGAGATAATCAGACTGTAGTCATGCGCCTCAGCCTAGAGAGTCTGGTCACGGTGATCAACAATAATAACCTTGGGATCACTGCCAGCAACGGTACCAGAATCGGTACGAGTAGTATCAACTACGGGTGTAGTAGTAGCACCGTAATTGGCGCGAGTGGTATCAACTACGGGTGTAGTAGTAGCACCGTAATTGGCGCGAGTAGTATCAACACCAGGTGCATCATAGATACCCCAATCCTGAATTCCCCGGTTACTATAAATAGCCCCGCTACGATTGATCTCGTCATCCGTGCCATCTACCATTACCAGATAGTCACCTCTGGAGACTCGGTCGTTGTAATTTCTCGCCCGTTCTTCCGGAATGCCTAAGCCAACCAATGCGCCGAGCAGTCCACCAGCGGCTGCACCAATCGCACCGCCTGTAATCGTCGTCGCCAGAGCGGTTGCCCCAGCTCCTGCCAGCATCACCGGACCGATTCCAGGAATCGCTAAAGCGCCAAGACCGACTAATAAACCACCTAGACCTCCTAACGCACCGCCTGTAACTGCACCTGTTTTAGCGCCATCGTCAGCTTTATTGCCGACGCGATCGCTCATGTCGGCACCGCCAAGCTGATCATTGCGATCTGCGTCTTTAGCAATCACAGAAACCTTATCCATTGAAAAGCCAGAGTTTCTCTGCTCATTCAGGGCAGATTCTGCATCTTGACGGTTGGTAAAGACGCCGACAGCACGCCTTTGTCTCCCGATAGCCGTACCTGTTACCCCTGAGGTTGGGGTAGTAGTTGTATAACCAGTAGGTGCGCTCGCAACACCTGGTCTATTGTAGCTGTTAACAACGTTGGGATTGACGGGAGTAGTATCAACATAACCAATCGGTGCAGAAGCAACGCTTGGTGTATCGTAGCGGTTAACAATGTTGGCATCGGTGCGAGTTGCATTAGGGTTGGGGTGATTATAGATCCCCCACTCCTGAATCCCCCCGCGACTCAGAATCATTTGGGCGTGGCGGATATCATTTTCTGTGCCGTCCACTATCACCAGATACTGACCACGGGAGACTCGGTCGTTGTAAACTCTGGCTCGCTCTTCCGGAATTCCCAAACCAATCAATGCGCCCAACAGTCCACCAGCCGCAGCACCAATCGCAGTGCCCGATAGAGTCGTGGCTATGGTCGTTGCCGCCGCACCCGCTAGCATCACCGGACCAATACCAGGAATTGCCAAAGCGCCAAGACCTACTAATAAGCCTGTTAGACCACCTAAGGCACCGCCTGTAACCGCACCTGTTTTAGCGCCATCGTCAGCTTTATTGCCAACGCGATCGCTCATGTCGGCACCAGCAAGCTGATCGTCACGGTCGGCGTCTTTGGCAACCACGGAAACCTCATCCATGGGAAAACCACTATCTCTCAGCTCACTGAGCGCATGTTCCGCCTCTCGACGACTGGAAAATACACCGACAGCACGCTTGTTTAGACCTAAAGTCATGTTTTCCGCCTCGAATTCAGGAATCAACAAATTTACCACAAATATATATTTTTTTCGCTTATTTGTGGTAGTATTCTAAGTTTAGGGGGTTTTTATTTATATTCATCGGTCTAGAGATGTAATTTCTGGATCTATCAGCAGATGTGTGGGATTCTACTTTCAATAGACTCCGGGCAGAAATCTAAGTTCCCTTGTGGGTGGGCAGGAATACCCAAACACATTACCCTATACCCCAATCTTGAGATCCGCCACCCCTGGCTTCACGCCTATAGGAGACTATCTGCCAAAATGGGATGATCCCATTGCACCTCTAACTTTAGGTGAATTCTATATCAACCACTCCTTTGTGATGGTTGAGGAATTGGCAGCCGCGAGGGAGTTACAAAACTATGAGACAAATGCATGACGAAGAAGGGGTCTACTCAGCTCCTGAAACCGAGAACGAAAATAAGCATTCCTACAACAACTTAGAGGGCGTACTTTTTTTGCTAATTCTTGTCATTATTACTGCTCTCGGTCTTGCTATCTCAGTACCTCTATTTGTTCTGGCGCAAGCAAGAGCTTTATTACTTCCCAAAAAAAACCAGAAAAAACATCAAATGCCATCTAAAGAGTCGCTGATGTAGAGATAACGGAAATTGCGACCTATGGGTTCGGTTCTACGACTGTTGCCAGTGCACTAATAGCTATACTCTCGTAATTAGTCAAGTAACGTAGCTGCAAATTGTTAGCTGGTAATTGCGGGTGAATACTGGTGAACAAATGGATGTTACCAACCCTAAGGGAAATTTTATCTCTGAGTGAATCGACCCTGAAAGACTTTTCCCGTCCAACGGCAGAGGGGACAGAGGTTGAGCGTGTCAGATCTGAGCGAGAGTGGTGGGTCGCGATCGCGGCTCTAGAACAACTGCTGCTCGAAAGCATTGATTCAGACAAGCCTTCAACGGCGACAGATGGTCAGTTATGTGCCGCTCAAGGATTGGTCTTTGCCGGTCCGGTACCAGTCTTGAGTCATAAGGCGTTGCTCTCAAGCTTGCCAACTTGGCTGTTTACGGCGGAGTCGTTGAAGTCAAGAGCGGGAGCGCCATTTCAGCTGCCACCTGTAACAGCGATGCCTACAGCACAAACTTGGTCATCCACAGCGGCAGCCCCTAATGGTGGGTCAGTAGTACCCTTGCTACCCGATGATCCGCTCTGCCATGAACAGTTTTGCCTGGTTTTAACAACTGAGTTTAGCCTAGTGATGGTCTTAGGGGAAGACCTCGCGGGTAACCCAGCATTTATGTTTTCCTTTGAACCAGAAGTGGTGCAGCAGGCATGGCGATCGCTCCGAGCGCGGGTAGTGCTGAGCTGTCCTCACTTTCCTCTCAAGCAGCTGGATGCCTTAGTCGAACAATATTACCCAGTAGCACCCGATTACCGGACGGTGACCCAATTTAGCCGCTTGTTACTGAAGCATTTACCAGATGCAGAAGCGGCTAAGGGTTGGGGGCAAAAGGCGAGTGTTGAATCTTCACTCCCCACTCCCCATCACGTTTTCTACCCAGAGAAACTGCGTCAACTCGCTCCCGAGTTCCCCAGTTGCCCGGATGTAGAATTGCTACAAGCATTTGCTCACGAAGTCCGTACACCCCTGACGACGATTCGCACCCTGACTCGTTTGCTGCTGAAGCGCCGCGATTTGGCGACAGATGTGATCAAGCGCTTAGAAATTATCGACCACGAGTGTACTGAGCAAATTGATCGCATGGAGTTGCTTTTCCGGGCAGCAGAACTGGAAACATCAGCGCTCAAGCACATAAGGGCTCACCTCACGGCGACGTCACTGTCTCAGGTTTTGCAGCAGAGCATTCCCCGTTGGCAAAAACAGGCCAATCGGCGGAACTTGACTTTGGATGTTGTCCTGCCCCAACAGTTGCCGACTGTAGTTAGCGATCCAAGAATGCTGGATCAAATTCTCACGGGCTTAATTGAGAACTTCACCCGCAGTTTACCTGCTGGGAGCCATATTCAGGTACAGGTGATCCCAGCTGGAAACCAGCTGAAGTTACAACTGCTGTCCCAATCCCAGCCCATCGATCACGGCACGGCAGAACAATTCCCGGTTTTGCCAACCCGAAAGTCCTTAGGTCAGCTGCTGACGTTCCAACCCGAAACCGGTAACATCAGTCTCAACATCACAGCAACGAAGCATCTGTTTCAAGCTATTGGCGGCAAACTCATCGTGCGGCAGCGGCCCCACCAAGGCGAAGTGCTGACTATTTTCCTACCAATGGATGTCAGCGGTACGGACTTTTGTCGTCCGGGCAAAGGGGCTGATAACTAACCGGCGTAGGGAACCTTGTGTTTAGTTGCTCGTTTCACCTCAATCCGAAAAGGATTCTTGTGCGGTCAAATCAGCGATCAGCAACAGTACATTGAAGACAGAACCTTGTCCTAGTCGGCTTTTAACGGAAATGGAGCCGCCGCAGCGCAGCAGGAGTTGCTGAACAATCGTCAAGCCCAACCCAGCACCCCCAGCGTCTTCACCGGCTACTGGACGAACGCGATAAAAGCGGTCAAATATCTTGGGAATTTCGCTGGTTGGAATGCCGATACCGGTGTCGCGGAATTCCAACTGGACATAATCGCCCTGAAGACGAGATCTTACCCAAACTTGACCGCCGGTCGGGGTGAATTTAATGCTGTTGTGCAGCAGATTAATCACAATCTGCTTGAGCCAGGCGCTAGGACACGAAACAGCTGGAAGATCCTCCGGCACAGTGTAGGCAAGCATGATGCCTTTTTCTTGGGCTAAAGGCTGGTAAGTGCTGACCACCCCAGGTACAATTTCACACAGGCGTATCGGTTGCCATGCTGTCTGCTCCGCTACACGGTCGAGCTGCACCAAATCCAAGAAACCAGTAATTAGGGAACTTTGGCGATCGCACTCGGTATTGAGCAAATGCAGATAGCGCTGCCGTTGAGCGGGTTTGAGCTGAGGTGAATTCAGCAGGCTGAGGGCTGTCTTCATGTTGGTCAGGGGTGTGCGCAGTTCCTGACACACATTGCTCAAGAATTCATCTTTGAGGCGCAAGCTATTAAGCAGTTCTTGATATTGCAGCTGCAAACTAGAGGCGGCGCGGTTAATAGTGGCACTCTGCCAGATTTCCTCTTGGCACCGAATTTGTTTGGCTAGGAGTTGACTCAGTAGGACTGGATCAGGTTCTGGTGGACAGATGAAAAGGGAATCCCAGTTTGCCAATAATTCCGAGTTAGGTGCATCTGATATAAGTGGACTTTGGGACTGACTCTGGGTGATCGCTTGTTTGATGCCATCCACCACCCGTTGTATTACCCGTCCCTCAAACGAGCAGACAGCCAATTGCCTCGGCTGAGTTTCTTTTTGGTTTGCTTTTTCTATCGCCCCATTCTGCCGCCTTACACGAGGCCGGTAGGCTAATATTATACTACAAAACTGGGGCGACAAGACTAACAGGAAATACTCGCGTCTCAGATGCAAACTAGGTGCCATCTGAACTGAAACCACCGGGTAGGGGTCTATGTAAGACTCGCCCCTACCAGTTTGGGGCGAGTCCTGATACTGGCTGGCAATCCCAGTCACGGCAGCTGGGGTCTCGTCGTGGAGACTACAAGTGTAGATGGCATGAGACACACCTACTTGCTCGTGGTAGCGCTGAATTTGTGCCTGCCACATCTGTCCGGGTGGGGGCTTGACCCAGAGCCTGGCTGAAATCTGCTGCTCAATCAGCAAGTCAATCACAGACCCAACTAGTGATAGAAGAGTGGCAGGACTAACAGGCATCGGTTGGGGAGACGGTTCAGTGCTGACAGCCAGCTCATAAAGGGAGACATCCATAAAAGGTAAGCATGCAAAAATTCTTTCTCTTACCTTTTACCTTGTTACTTTTGCCTTTGCATCAAGGCGGCTCGTGCTTGCTCTCGGTCGTCGAAGTGGATTTTTTCGGTTCCCAGGATTTGGTAATCTTCGTGACCTTTACCGGCAATCAGGACGCCATCTCTAGGCTGGGCTTGCAGGATGGCTGTACGAATGGCGGTAGCGCGATCGCAGATGACCATATATTCAACAGTCGTTGGTATCCCCGCCAAAATATCTTGCAAAATCCGTTCCGCGTCTTCCGTGCGGGGATTATCGGATGTTACCACTACCAAGTCAGCCAGTTGGGCGGCAATTTGACCCATTTTGGGGCGCTTGGTGCGATCGCGATCGCCTCCACACCCAAACACACAAATCATCTTGCCCGGAATAAAAGGCCGGGAAGCTCGTAGCAAATTCTCTAAACTATCGGGTGTGTGGGCATAATCCACAATCACACTGATATCCTGTGCCAAGCCTTGCTGCACCCGCTCCATCCGTCCTGGCACTCCCGGAAACTGGGGCAACACTTGAGCAATTAACTCCAAATCCATCCCCAGATGTAACACTGCCCCCACCGCTGCTAGTAAATTTGCCAGATTGTACTCACCCACCAGGGGCGAGCGGAAGGCAACCTCACCTCTGGGGGTGTGCAGCATCCCGCTGACCCCATCCGGCTCATAGTGTAGGTGCGACGTCCACAAATCAGCTGTCCTGTCGTGGACGCTGTAGCGCCATTTGTCTGAGTTGATTTGGCTAATTAAACGCTGACCATAGGGGTCATCTGCGTTAACCACCGCCCGTCCTTTGAGATAGTCGGAGCTAAACAGAAGGGCTTTCGCGGCGAAGTAGTCTTCCATATCGCGGTGAAAGTCCAGATGATCCTGAGTCAAATTGGTAAACACCGCAACTTCAAACGGGCAACCCAGCACCCGTCCCTGTGCTAGAGCGTGGGAACTGACTTCCATCACCCCCATCTGGCACCCAGCTTTGTGCGCTGCTGCCAGCTGGTGTTGCAGTTCCACTGCAAAAGGCGTCGTGTGGGCAGATGTTTGCTCAAAGCCAGCCCAACGAGCGTAGAGAGTGCCCATTAGGGCTGTGGGCAGCTGGGCTTGGGTGAGCAGAAATTCAATTAGATGAGTCGTCGTAGTTTTGCCATTCGTGCCCGTGACGCCAATAAGTTTCAGATGTAGCGCTGGGTATCCATAGAAAGCAGCTGCTACCTGGGCACAAGCTTGGATCATGTCAGCAACTGGAATGACACAAAAATCCCCTTCTCCCCCAGCTCTCTTCCGGGCGGCTTGGGGGGAAACGAGGGCAGCTACAGCACCTGATGCGATCGCACTCTCCCAAAACTCTCCACCATCCACCCGTGTTCCAGGCATCCCAATAAATAAATCTCCTGGCTGGCAAGCATGGGAATTAGTCGTCAAACCTTTCACTTCTGCATCCAAGGCTGGATGACTGGGTAATTGCACAACGCTCTCGACGGTTGCCAATAACTCACGCAATTTCATGTGATTAACTTCTCACACTCGTATTGCGCTTATTGTGAATCATTAGTGGACAAATATTTCTGTAGCATTTGCTCCAACTGCTGCACAGTGGCGCGGGGGGAAGGACGGGGCAGCTTTTCTTCGATACCGGCTTCTCTGCTTGCAGAGGCATTATATGCAACATCTCTACAAAGGACAGGTACTTCATACTGATAGGCTTGGAACCAATCTTCGCGGGTGGTAATATCCCGGATTTCTAGATCAAAGCTCAGACCTCGAATTCCAACCAACTTTTCCTGCAACCCTTCACACAAATGGCAACCGGGCTTACTGTACATAATTAAGCGCATTCTTCTATTCTATCACACAAAATCTATTGAAGGGGGAGTGGGGAAATCTTTTTCTTACCCCACTCCCCACTCCCCACTCCCCACTCCCCACACAGATTTAGTTTGTTGCAGCATTCTGAGTGCTGGGGCGGTAGTAATAATTATATGCAGTGTGTTTCTGATTTTTAACACCATTACAAACAGTACCCAAGACAGGGGCGCGAGACATTCTTAAGCGATCTAAGGATTGCGCCACTAAAGAACGGTCTGTCTTACCCATTTTCACAACTAGCACGATTCCAGCCGTATAGGCAGCAAGAAGACTGCTGTCGGCAAGTCCCAACAAGGGAGGCGTGTCATAGATAACCAAGTCAAAATTTTGCCGAAGTTGCTGCATGATATTCTGCATCTTTTTGGAAGAGAGGAGCTTGGTGGGGTCGGGTGGGATTTGACCAGAAGTTAACACGAAGAGATTATCCCATGAGGGTGCTCGCTGGATGACCTCTAAAACCGGCAAGTTTGTAGAAATAACGTTGCTGAGTCCTTGCTCATTTGGTAAACGCAGCAGATTATGAACCTGGGGCAGACGCAAATCTGCATCCACTAACAACACTCGCTGCCCCATAGCAGCAGCCGCCTGCGCCAGGTTTAGAGATACTGTAGACTTCCCCTCGGCGTGTAAAGATGAGCTAATTACCAGAGAGTGAATCGGCGTGTCAGAACCGAGAAAGCCGATGTTTGTATGCAGAGAGCGGAATGCCTCCAAAAACGGAAAATAGCTATAACCTTGAGCATTGCTGATATTACGAAATACCAAATTGCCGCCATCTGCTTGGGGCTCAACATTTGTCTCGGCTACAGGAGGGAGTTGATTGAGGTTTTTGTGGAAAGGAATCATTCCTAAAAGCGGCAGTTTTGTTAACTCCTTGAGATCCTCAGGAGAGTGAAACACATTATCCAGCCTTTCTACCATCAACGCCGCTGCCATCCCGGCTAAAATGCCAGTGATCACACCCAAAATAAGATTCCGCTGCACATTAGGAGAAATCGGTATCTGGGGTAGCTGAGGAGTCGAAAGCATCTGCCAGGGAATTTGCTTCTGTGCGTTCTCAATCTGTAGCGATTCGCGTTTTTCCAGAAATTGGTTCAAACTCTGGGTAGCAACCTTTAATTCCCGTTGCAAGTCGGTGTATTGACGAGCCCGATTTGGCAATTGTTTAATTTGTTGATTTAAGCTACTTTCCGCTTGTGCGATCTTTGCCGCCCGCACCTCCAAACCCGAAATTTGATTCGCCACCTCCACTAGTTTAATCCCTAACACCCGTTTCGCTTCCTGCTGTAGCACCGGCAGCAAATTTGCTCGTTTTTGCCGTAGCAACTCAATAGTTGGGCTATTTTCCCGATATCTGCTTAACTCTGTCGCAATCTGACTGTCTACATCCCGCAAACGAGCCACTAATCCCTGGTAAACTGAACCTTCATTCTCCGCTTGGGCCGTACCCGAATGACCCTGGGAAGTCTTATTCGAGGTGCCGTTTTCAGCTGGCTGGACACCCGACCGACCCTGGGGAGTCTTATTCGAGGCACCGCTTTCAGTTTGTTGGGTACCCGACCGACCCTGGGAAGTTGCATCAAAGGCACTGCTTTGAGCTAACTGGGCACCCGCCCGACCCTGGGAAGTTACATCCAAGGCACCGCTTTGAGCTAGCTGGGCACCCGACTGGCCCTGTAAAATCGCATTCAAGGCGCGGGTTTCAGCCAGCTGCTTTTGGGTATCCAGTCGTTGGAACTCAATGTTGCTGACTTCCGCAGATAGTCTTTCCGCTTTAGCCTCTGGATCAATGAAATTGTAATGCTGCCGAAACCGTTGCAGTTCTGTTTGAAGGCTGTTAACTCGTGATCGCAACTTGGGCAGTTGGGAATCAACAAACTGAACTCCCTGACCGAGGGTGGTTTGCCGCTCTTGCAGACGGTATTTCAAATACCCTTTAGCCAGCTGCTGCAAGACAAATTGAATTTTTTGCGGATCAGCATCCTGGTAGCTGACTTCTAAAATTTTTGTTTCTGGCAAGCGGGTGATCTTCAGGTTTGTAACTAGTGAGGGGTAGTTAATATCTGGATAGCGACTAGAGATTTGTTTGATAATCGGAGCCATTAGTTCAGGGCTCTGCAAAACCAGAATCTGGGTGTTGTAATCCAAGATTTCTTGTTGTGGGCTGGCATTTGCACCTGAGTTTTCAGACACCCCTGCTAACTTACTCTCCTCTGTTACTGGTTCAACTAAAAGCCGAAACTTCTCTTCATACCTAGGCTGAGTACTTAAAGTCCAGAACCAAACGCTAGCAGAGAGCCCAATCGCTACACTCCCAATCACAACTGCTCGGCGACGCGCCACTGTCAAGATCTGCCGCAAATCCCAGTCGTCGGTTTTATTTTCCTTAAGGGTCGGCGCATAGACTGGCAGCATTGGCTGTGGGTGTTTGCCATTTTGTTCAGGCACGAACTGCTGAACTCGTTGTTGCTCTTCCATAATTAGCTATTGTCTTCGTTAGGATTTTCAGGGAGACTGTTGAGCTTTGCTCAAAGGAAAAGCCTCCGGATCTGTGCCGTCGGTTCGCTTTTGGGCTTCGATTACTGCTTGATGCAGCAGCTTTAAGTACTGCTTGGCAATAATTTCCGGCGTGAAGTTGGACTGGAGGTAACGTCTACCTGCAATGCCCATTTGATTAGCCAGTTGGGTATCGGTAGCGAGGTGGCGAATAAACTTAACCAGACCGGTTCCATCTCCATTGTTGAAAGCCGCACCACAATTAGCCTCAGTTACCAGTGGTCGTAAATACGAATGGGGTTCACAGATCACAGCAACGGGACGCCCAGCCGCTAAAGTGCCGTAAAGCTTGCTGGGAGCAACCAATCCTTCCATGCCAGGGCTAACGCTAACCAGGGACAAGTCACAAGCTGTCAGGGAGTAGGGAATATCCTGCTTTTCTTGGTAGGGCAAGAATCGGCAATTACGCAAGCCTAGGTTACTCACTAGATCAACACAAGTTTGACGCTTTGCACCCTCGCCAATAAAGACAAACTGAATCGGTTCGTTTTGCAGTTGCCTTGCCGCCTCTAGAATTGTATCTAGGTCATGGCAGCGACCCATGTTACCAGAGTAAAGAACGGTGAAGGTGTTGACCAGAGCGTACTTGTGGGCAAACCAGTTATTTTGCTTAGCAATGGGTACAATCCGATCTGGATTAGCCCAGTTATGGATGACTGAAATCTTGTCACTAATCTCTGGGCATTTGGCTTGGACTCTATCTTTCATTGTGGAACTGAGAACAATAACGCTATGCGCCTGTTTCCAAACTTGTTTATTGATCCAACTCCATAACTGAACTAACCAGTTTTTGGCAGTCACTACTTTTAGCTCGACTGCTACATCCGGGTATAAGTCATAGACTAAACAAACATAGGGTAGACCAAAGAATAATTTTGCTAGGTAACCTAGAATTGGTAAGAAGGGTGGTGCAGTGGTTAATAGCAAAACATCACCACGACCGGAACTCTTAAGTAAATGCAATCCAGAACGCAGACAAAACAGGAATCCGTTGACGGCTTTGCCGCGAATCCGAGTAGGACAAAGCCTCGAGGTGCGCGATCGCCGAATCAGTATTTGATCTGAACCCTCCATAGGTGGAGCGTCGGCTTTTTGGAACGCGTACCCAGGCTGCCCCGTAAAAACTTTAACGTGTATGCCAAGACGTCCTAAGTGAGTCGCTAGTTCTTCAATCAGTTGCCCTGTAGCTGCATAGTCAGGCGGGTAAAACTGTGTAAAAATAGACAATTTAAAGGGTCTAGGCAGTTCTGGCTTTTCTTCGTTCTTTTTCCGTACAGTCTTTAATTTTCCCTGGTTGGGCTTTGGCACATATATCTTTAACATCTGAACCTTCGCAAACCTCCGTCGGTGCAATAGCTCAAACATGAATTGCCCGACCCTCGGACGTTTCAAGGTAACTTTACACAACAAACTACAAAAGAAATCTAACGCTACCTTTCCTGCATATCCAAGCGGGATTTTACTGAAAAAGTCGCCTGCGTTTAATATTGCCTCTGGTTTAATTCAGTAAATATACGGAAGTGCTGCCTCGGGGTGCAAAACTTCTGTAAACACTCGTTACACCTCTGTTTTATTTCGGTATTTCTACTGAAGACTCACTTATGGCTGATAGCTTAAGGTAAAGGCTCAAAGTGGTTATGGGACTGTCTACGCATCTTGGCGCTAGATACTTAAGGTTCCATAGCTCAGCTTAAAAGCAAAGTGTAAAAACTGAAATCTTTGGGAGTGCGTTCTCTAACAACTCATGAAGGACAAGCAGAATCAGTTTAACCCCCAACAGCAACACTCCCAGACTGACTCTAACCAAGCAGTCAATACTCTTGAAAACAAAGAACTGCCGCCATCCTTGCCACAAGGCAGGCACACTCGCCAGGAGAAAGGCTTAAAGGGCTCGGTATATCTCTCGATGCGTGTTGAACAGCGTTCCCGTTTGTTGGTGCGCTTGCTTGGCTACGGTCTATTGGTGTTCGCCTTAGTTGACTATATTGACATTTTCATCCCCTCACGATTTACTGACCCCTCGTGGGAATTTCAGACGATTGGAGCGTTGGTGGAGCATGCGGCGGTTCCCTTTATGGGGCTAATATTTATCTTTTACCGCCATCAGGGTTATATTAGAAACCTGGAAAGATATTTCTTAAGGTTCTTATCCTGGCTTTCCTTGCTGGTTGGGCTGCTATATCTGTTCATGCTTCCGTTGGGAGTTGCTGACACTTGGCGCATATATAACAGCATCGACGCTCAAATCGCTGCCCAAATCTCCCAACAGAGTCAGCAGTTCCAACAGCTCAAAGGCCAGCTACATCAGGCGACAACCGATGAACAGATCCAGCAGCTGGTAGCCTCCCTCGCTCACCAAAGTCACTCACTGGAAATCAAGGATCCTCAAGCATCGAAAAACCAATTACTGGCAAAAATTTCTCAAGCTGAGCAGAGCATCAAGTTTCAAGCTGACAGCACGAGAACCAAGCAAAGACAGGCGCTGCTCAAAAATTCCTTGAAATGGCATCTAGGTGCCTTGGTTACTGGCACTTTGTTTATCTGGATTTGGCGTCTTACCTCCTGGGCGCGAAATGCTTAACTCCAAATTTTACTTATTCGGAATTGCAGTTGGCTTAACAGCGCTTCATTTGCTCTTGACCTGGAGATTGACTAGCGACGTTGACCAACTGATCATTAATCTCCTATTTTGGGGTTCTTTACTGTGCCTTTTGTGGCGAAAACGGAACATACTCAACCTGGAAAGTGGAATTTTATCTAGCTTTTTTGGCCTCCTCCTCATTGCCTTATTGTTTGTTAAAAGCATCTCATTATTTTGGTTTGAATCTTCTTTTCTGAAAATCGTCCCAATGATTGCAGCCCTCGGTTTGGGTCTACTAGCCTCTGGCATCAAGGGACTAAAGCAATACTGGCGGGAACTAATTATCGCGCTGCTTCTATGCCTACCTGAAAGCTTATTCCTTCAGATAATCGAAGAGCTGTTTAAGATCACTACGTTAACCGCAAAATTCGCCGCCTTTGTCCTTTGGTATATAGGATTTCAAGTATCTCGCCAAGGTGCCAATATAATTCTCTCCAACGGTTCTGTCTTGGTAGAGACTCTCTGCCCTGGCATCAGCACTGCGCTCCTGTTATTAAAACTTTCGGTTCTTTTTATCCTGATGTTCCCCAGTGATTGGAGCAAAAAAATCTTAGTGCCGATAGGAGCTGTCTTCATAGCATTTGTAACCAGCGGGATTCGGGTCGCCCTGATGGCAGTCGTTGTCTCCAATCATGAAGCATTTCACTACTGGCACGGCGGGGAAGGGAATCAAATATTTTCGACAGTTTCTATCCTCATTTTCGGGCTGTTGTGCCGTTTTTTGCTCCAGCCAGCAGGAGGGCAGAGGTCTAGGGTGGCAGAGGGGCAGGGGGGCAAGGGAGCAGGAGAGCAGTGGACATGCGAAGAGAACTAATGACCAACTGGCGACAACCCCGGCAGATGCTGCTCGCGCTCACTTTTGTTAGTGTCTTTTTCAGCCTTGGACGATTCAGCTTAGACCCAACTGCTGGCAACCGACAAGTGACCCCTTTGACCTTTCCCTCGGTAGTGCCGTTACAGGGATGGCAGCTATTGGAGAGTCGTCCCCAAGCTGAGCCAATAACCCGTGTTCACAATTCTTGGGAAGCTGTCCTAGCCACTCACAAATACCGCTATAAGCAGAATAACCAACAAATGGAGATCCAGATGCGCTATGTGGTGGGCACTTCGGGGGAACTCCACTCCTACTTCCAAAACTATGCTTCCATCCAGTTGCACGATGGTCAGCTATTGCAGAACTTACGCCAGCAGCAAGGGGTTGGTTTCTATAGCCTTTTTGTCTACCAAAGGCGATCGCACCTGAGTGCCTGTATCAACCCGCGCGGCAGCAGCACAGTCACCAGTGCCCAATTTCTCGCTAATCGGTATACCTACGACCGCCATCTGCGACGTTTGGTGCCTTGGTTACTGGGTAAAGAAAGTCTGCCAGACAAGCGTTGTCTCTGGGCAGATCTATCGATCCCCTTAAATAAAGAGTCTGCTCAGACTACCTACCCAGTCCTGACACAGGCATGGTGGTTTTGGTATCAGTGGTGGAATCCCCGCTTTCCGCAACTGCGTTATAAGGAGTAAGTCGCCGAGCCTCAGTCGAAGGTTTTTGATGAAACGCTCAATCCTGCAACCAGGTCAATCTTACACGTTCAGCAATTATTTTGAGATGCCGTTCCAGCCGGAAGATATCCTGGCAGAGTTTGGCTACTCATTAGAGCGATCGCGTCTCTCTCTCCCCCGAACCACCAAAGAGCTAGACCGCCTCGCCAGTCTCAAGCAGCGGATTGAAGAAAGTCTGCCATACATCAGTACAACGAGCGAGGCGGCGAGACGTGAGTTTTTGATTGCACCCGTCTTGGTGGATCTCGTTCACTACACTCACTGCAAGATTGTGCCTGAGTATCTGCTAGTCGTCTCCGAGCAACTGAAGGGTTCTCTGGACTACTACCTGTACAAGGAAAACTCGCTCTTAGTCATCGAAGCCAAGAAGGCAGATATGGATAGAGGTTTTACTCAGCTCGCCGTCGAACTCATTGCTTTGCATGACTGGACTGACTCCGATTCCCCCACCCTAACAGGTGTAGTTTCTACGGGAAATATCTGGCAGTTTGGAGTGCTCAACAGAGACCAACGGCAAATTGTTCAAGACTTAAGCTTGTATCGAGTCCCCGACGACCTAGAAGACCTGCAACGCATCTTGGTCGAGCTTCTTTGTAGTTGAAGGGGGAGTGGGGTATTTCTTTTCTTCCCCCACTCCCTACTCCCTACTCCCTCTTCAGTGGTCTATGTCTTCAATTTCCATTTTTGCACTTGACTTTTGAGCTGAGCTGTAGCACCCAAAGCCCCTAGCGCCAAAATGCCCAGTCCTGGGGAGAATTCAAAGGGGACAGGCGTAGAAGGCTGAGCATCTAGAGTAACGTTATCAAATTCGGTCTGACCGCCGGAGTTCGCAATTAAATCTATCGCTAAAGGTTGTCCTAATAAAGCATCGCTACTACTACTAGTGCAGGCTGGCAGAAATAACTAATCAGCTTAAGCGACCTCAGAATACCCCTCAAACTTCCACTTGAACGGCTTGGCTAAGGTGCGGTTGAAATAAGAGA
>JAABUZ0100001582.1_pt1 | contig 42434 bp, 36 predicted proteins | sample 5562091 | NCBI WGS metagenome assembly JAABUZ01 (sample SAMN12813069, study PRJNA571459) | rock metagenome | isolation source: Antarctica rocks | place: Antarctica: Victoria Land, Linnaeus Terrace sud | collected 2015-12-21
GCCCGTTCTCGCGCGGCTGAGCGCCGACCGAAGTCCCCGCGGCCCGTTCTCGCGCGGCTCAGAGCCGACGGAAGTCCCCGGCGCGGCCCAGTCTTGACGCTGGCACGCGCAGGCGGTCCGCTGGGGGCCGCCAACTTCCCACCGCCCCAGTCGATGGCGAACCGTGGGATGCTGTCGGCCCTATACGCGAGTAGCTCCCACAGTTAGGTCCAACCCGGGACTGTGGGAAGTTATGGGCCCCGGGAAGCGCCGATCCGGCACACCCTCGCCTCGAAGGTGTCGGACATCGTCACGAAGGCGTGTCGCGCAGGTCGCGGGCGGCGCAGTCGTTGCCCACCCGCACCGCACGCCCACCCGCACCGCACGCTCACCCACCCCCTACCCCGCCACCGCCAGCCCCGCCCGCCCGGTCGCCCAGTGCGCTCCCACGCCCCCGAGCACCTCGAGCATGGCCACAGCGGCGGGCGCGCGGTAGCCCGTGCGCAGGGCCACGGCGAAGATCCGCCGGGCTGGAGCCCGCCCCACCACCGGCCGCACGACGATGTCCTCGCGCACCGTGGTCAGCGCCAGGTCGGGAATCAGCGCCACCCCGACCCCGGCGGCGATGAACCCTTGGATTGCCCCGTAGTCGTCCGACTCGAAGGCGATACGGGGCTCGAACCCAGCGGTCAGGCAGGCGCGCAGGAGGATCCGCGCGTCGGGGCAGGCGCTCGAGCTCGCACTCAGCAGCCACGGATCCTCGGCCAGATCGCCCAGCCGCACCCGGCTCCGCGAGGCAAGCGCATGGCCCATGGGTAGGGCCACGTACATGGGGTCGTCCAGCAGCGCCACCCGCTCGAGGTCCTCGCCGGCCAGCGGACAGAACTCGGCGTCGATCCCCAGCGCCACGTCGTAACCGCCCGCCCGTACTCCGGCCACGCCGTCCTCGGGCTCAGCCTGGGCCAGGGTCAGCTCGACGCCCGGATGCAGGCGCCGGAACTCGGCCACGGCCAGCGGCATGAGCGTGGCGCCCGCGCTGGGGAAGCTGGCCAGCCGGAGCCGGCCGGCGCGCAGACCGGCGATGGCCTCCAGCTCGGCCTCGGCCTCGGCCATCCGGCCCAGGATCGCCTCGGCGTGGGCGACCAGCGCCCGCCCACCCTCGGTGAGCTGGATGCCGCGGGCGTGGCGATCGACGAGCACCACTCCGGTCTCGCGCTCCAGGGCGGCGATCTGCTGGGAGACCGCCGACTGCGTGTAGGAGAGCGACGCGGCGGCGCCCGAGAACGACCCTCTCGCCGCGACCTCACGCAGGACCCGGAGACGCCGGACGTTGAGCATGAGCAATACTTATACCTCATCCGGCAAAGCTTCACTTGCGCTGATCGCTGCCGGCTGCCAACCTCACATCGGGTCGCGCCGGCGCGTCTCACCCTCAGAGCCCCCGCGAGCAGGAGCGAAGCCATGTCGCCGATCACCTCCACCGTGTCACTGCGCCCCGCCTTCCCCGACGACGAGCACGCCCTGGCGCGCCTGGCGGCGCTCGACTCCACCACCGCCCCGACGCGTCCGGCGCTGGTGGCCGAGCAGGACGGGGAGCTGCGGGCCGCCATCGGCCTGCGCGACGGCCGGGTGATCGCCGACCCGTTCAGCCCCACGGCCGGGCTGGTCGAGCTGCTGTGCCTCCATGCCCGGCAGGTCGGGGACGGTCCGGCGGTTCCCCGCGCCGCCTGAGCTGGCGCGTGGCCTCGGCCCCCACGGCGCCCGCTGTCCCCTCTCCAGCGCCAGCGCCGCCCTGGCTGGCCTGGCTGTGCCTGGGCACCGTATACGTGGTCTGGGGGTCGACCTACCTGGCCATCCGGGTGATGGTCCGGACCGTCCCCCCGCTGCTGGGAGCCGGCCTGCGCTACCTCGTGGCCGGCGCCCTGCTCGCGCTGGCTCTGCGGCTGCGCCGGGGCCGGGGCGCGCTGGGGGTCGACCGACGCCAGGTGCTCTCGGCGGTGGGCGTCGGGTCCCTCCTGCTGTTCGGCGGCAATGGACTGGTCACCGTCGCCGAGCGTCATGTCCCCTCGGGCCTGGCCGCCCTGCTGGTCGCCTCCGTGCCGCTGTGGGTCGTCGCGCTGCGCCCCGTGCTGGGCGAGCGCACCGGCCGCCTCGCGCTGGTCGGGACGGCGCTGGGCTTCGTCGGGGTGGGGCTGCTCGTCCTGCCCGGCAACCGGCCCGGCGGGGCACCGCTCGGGGCCGTGCTGCTCGTGGTGCTCGCCGCGCTGTCGTGGGCCAGCGGCTCCCTGCTGTCGCGTCGCGTCGCGCTGCCCCGCGAGCCCTTCCTGTCCACCGCGGTCCAGATGTTGGGCGGCGGCGCGGTCATGACCGTGGTCGGGACAGCGTCGGGCGAGCTGGGCTCGGCCCATCCCGGCTCGCTGTCGGGCGAGTCGATCGCCGCCTTTGCCTACCTCGTCCTGGCCGGGTCGCTGGCCGCGTTCACGGCCTACGCCTGGCTGCTCCAGCACGTTCCCATCGGACGGGTGGCGACCTACGCCTACGTCAACCCGGTGGTCGCCGTGGCCCTGGGCTGGCTGGTCCTGGGCGAGCCCATCGGCACCCTGACGGCGGTGGCCGCCGCCCTGGTGGTGGGATCGGTGGCCATCACCGTCCGGGGTGATCAGGGCGGTGCCGGCGCCCCGAGTCGCGGGTGATTGGGTTAGAACAACGGGGGTGACCCCGAGCCCCGCCCCCGGTCTGCGCCTGCGGCCTTCCGCTGGGGGGAGTGTTCCCGTCCGCCCGGGGCCTTCCGCTGGTCGGACGGGGACCGGGTGATCCTCTTCGGAGCCGACGCCGTGCCGCGGCTCCTAGCCGAGCTGGCCGGCGCGCCCTACGCGCTCATCACCACGCCTCGGGCGGCCGAGGGGCCCGGGGGCGCTGGCCTGCTCGCCGGCGCCGCCGCGCGCCACGACGTCGCGGCCGGGCGCGTCGACGCGGTGGCCGGCGCCATGCGGGCAGGGGTGGGGTCCGAGCTGCTCGTCGCCCTGGGCGGCGGTCGGGTCATCGACGTGGCCAAGGCCCTGGCCGCCGCCGACCCGCCGCGACGGGTGGCCGCCGTGCCCACCACGCTGTCGGCGGCCGAGCGGGCGGGCGCCCGCTCCCTCGGCGAGCTGGGCGTGGATGACGCCACCCTCGACGCGTGCGCCGATCAGGCGGCGGGCCGGCCCGAGCTCGGGCTGATCCCGCCCGCCGCGGCGCGACGAGTTGCGCCGCGTCTACGCCGCGGCCTGCTGACCTCGGCCTGCCCAAGCGGAGGGGAGGCCGGACGGCCAGACGGCCGGACGAGGGACGCGCGGACGGCAGACGAGGGGACGCGCGGACGGCAGACGAGGGGACGGGCGGACGGGCGGACGGCTACCCTGGCTCGCGCCATGGCTCGCCTGCCCCGCTTCCTCGGTCCCATCAGCGTCGCCGTCGCCCTGATCCAGAGCGCGATGGCCCTGCGCGACCACTGGGGGCTGCTCTCCCCCGCCCAGCGCCAGCATCTCGGCGAGCTCCTGCGCGCCTCGGGCGGGCGCCCGGGCCGGCTCTCCGAGCGCGAGCGCCGCGAGCTGCGCGAGCTTATCCGCCAGCTCGAGCTGGCGCGGCTGGGCCGACGGGTGGTCCAGAACGCCGCCCCGGTGGGCCGCCGGCGCCGCGGCTGAGCGGCGCCGCGGCGGGTGCTCGACGAACTCGTCAGCCTCATGTCCGGCGCCGCCGGAGCGGTCGACTACGCCGACTGCCGGTGGGTGGCCACCGAGCGCGAGCTCCTGACCCTGCGCAACGGTCGGGTGGCCCGCATCGACTCAGACACGGAGGAGGGGGTAGGCGTCCGTGTGCGCCACGGCGGCGCCTGGGGATTTGCCGCCACGGCCTACGCGACCGGCGACGGCCTGCGCCGCGCCCTTCAGCGCGCCCTGGCCGTGGCCCGCGCCCAGCCGCCCGTGGCCGCCAGCCCGCTGGCCCCGGTGTCCGTGGCGCGCGGGCACTGGGCCGGCCCGTGTGACCGCGATCCCTTGGCGGTTGGGCTCGAGGCCAAGCTGGATCTCCTCGGCCAGGCCGAGGCCGGCCTGCGATCCGATCCCCGGATCGTGCGCAGCGAGGCCCATGCGCTGGCCATCCGGACGCGCAAGGCATTCGCCTCGACCGAGGGTGGCGCCTGCACCCAGGAGCTCACCGAGTGCGGCGGGAGCCTCGCCGCCTATGCCCTCCAGGACGACGAGCTCCAGACCCGCTCCTATCCCGCCGCCCACGGCGGCAGCACCGCGGCCGGCGGCTGGGAGCTGGTCGAGGCGCTGGACCTCACGGCCGCCGCCCCCCGGGTGGCCGACGAAGCGCTGGCCCTGCTCTCGGCGCCACCGTGCCCGGCCGGGCCGACAACGGTCATCCTCGACGCCGAGCAGCTCGCCCTCCAGCTGCATGAGTCCGTCGGCCACGCCCTCGAGCTCGATCGGATGCTCGGCGGCGAGGCGTCCTACGCCGGCACGAGCTGGGTGGGCCCGCGGGACGTAGGCTCCCTGCGCTACGGGTCGCCAGCCATGACGGTGGTGGCCGACGCCACCCTGGCCGGCGCGCTGGGGAGCTTTGGCTGGGACGACGAGGGGGTGCCGGCGCGGGTGCTGACCCTGGTCGAGGAGGGCATCCTGCGCTCGGCGCTCTCCTCACGCGAGAGTGCCACGGCCATCGGCGAGCCGGCATCCGGCGGCTGCATGCGTGCCGACGGCTGGGCGCGCCAGCCCATCGTGCGCATGACCAACGTCTCGCTGTCCCCGGGCCAGGCCGGGAGCCTGGAGGAGCTGGTGGCCGACACGGGCGATGGGCTCCTCTTGTCGACCAACCGCTCGTGGTCGATCGACCACCGGCGCCTGCACTTCCAGTTCGGCTGCGAGCTCGCGCGAGAGATTCGCGACGGCCGGCTGGGGCGGCTCTACCGCAACCCGGTCTACGCCGGGGTGACCCCCCGGTTCTGGGCCGGCCTGGATGCCGTCTGCTCGGCCTCGGAGTGGCGCGTGCACGGGCTGCTGAACTGCGGAAAGGGCGAGCCCGCCCAGGTCGCCCACGTCTCCCACGGCACCGCGCCCGCCCGCTTCCGCGACGTGGACGTCCGCGCGGCGTGACGGCGATCGAGCTGGCCGAACTGGCCGAGCGCGCCCTGGAGACTTGCTCCGGAGAGGCACAGGCGACGGTCACCCACGAGCGCTCGCTGCTTTCGCGCTTCGCGCACTCGGCACCAACCCAGGCCACCGAGCTCGATGTGCTGCGCGTCGAGGTGCTGTGCCTGTGCGACGGTCACACTGGGTCGTCGTCCACGACCCGGACCGACGCCGAGGCCCTGGACGGCGCCGCGCGGCGGGCGCGGGCCGCGGCCGAGGCCGGGGCCCGCGCCGGCGCTGGGGACTACCCCGGGCTGCCGGCGCCGGGCGATCCGCCCCGGACCCACGACGGGTTCGACGCCGCCAGCGCCCAGCCCGACCCGGCGGCCGCCGGGCGTGCCCTGGCTGCCGCGTTCGCCGCCTGCGCTGCGTCGGGCACCGAGGCGTACGGCATCTGGAGCGCGGGGGCCGTGCGCTCGGCGCTCGCCTCGTCGACCGGACTGCGGGCCACCGACGCGGTGACCGATGCCACCATGCGGGTGACGGTGATCGCGCCCGGCGGACGCAGCGGCTTCGCCGCCCGGGCCGGCGTCGCCGCGGGAGACCTCGACGCTGGCGCGCTGGCCGCCGACGCCGCCGAACGAGCCACCCGTCCCGGTGCGCTCGCGGAGCTCGGTCCGGGCGAGTACCCGGTGGTGCTCGAGGCCGCGGCGGTCGGAGAGCTGCTCGAGTTCCTGGGCCGGCTGGGGTTCAACGGGCTGGCCCACGCCGAGGGCCGCGGGGCCCTCTCCGACCGGCTGGGCACGCGGGTGGCCGCGCCGGCGATCAACCTGGCCGATTCCCCCCGCGCCCGGCTCACGCTGCCCCGCGCCATCGACGCGGAGGGGGTGGCCAAGGCACCGCTGCCCCTCATCCAGGACGGCGTCGCCCACCGGGTGGTCCACGACACTCGCTCGGCCGCCCGAGCCGGCGGCGGGACGCGTTCGACCGGGCATGCACTGGTGCCCGGGGGCGATCCCGACGGGCCGGCTCCCACTAACCTCGTGCTCTCCGGCGGGGGTGCAGGCTCCGTCGAGGAGCTCTGCGCCCCGGTGGCCCACGGCATCTACGTGACCCGGCTGTGGTACCTCAACCCGGTTTCCGAGCGCGAGGCCCTGCTCACCGGCGTGACCCGTGACGGGACGTTCCTCATCGAAGACGGACGCATCAGCCGGCCCCTGGCCGACGTGCGCTTCACCGACTCGGTCCTGCGCCTGCTCGGGGCGGTGGAGGCACTGGGCACGCGGTCGCGCCTGGTCACCTCGGGAGAGTTCTACGGGCCGCGGTTCGCGACGGGCGTGGTCTGCCCGCCGCTGCGGGCTGACGGGTTCAGGGTGACGGGCGGGGCCGGCGGCTGAGCGGCGTGCCTTGCTGCGTGACGCCGCGTCGGCCCGCGCGCCTACCCCGCGATCTTGAGCAGCAGCACCGTGTTCACCGCGAAGACAACGGCGAAGCCGATGGTCCAGCGGTTGAGGTTGCGCTCGACCAGCGATCCGCTGCCCGAGGCGCCGCCCGCGCCCACGCCGAACGCACCCGACAGCCCGGCGTCCTTGCCCGAGTGCATGAGGATCAGGAAGATCAGGCCGAGGGCGATGCCCACCTGGGCGACGGAGAGGATGGTGTACACGGTGGCGCCATCGTAGCGGCAACCATCGCGGGTCGGCTCGCACGGCGAGCCGACAGTCCCCTCCTGTCGGGTCGCCGCGCGCCCTGACACACCCGCGGGCGGCCAACCGCCTAGAACACGAGTGCGCGCCTGGAGCCGACAGCCGTTACTCCATTACGCAACCCGTCGCGGCACACCCCGAGGGGGCGTCGCAAACGGACTCGGACCGCCTGGCCGTCACCGGGGGGAATGACGCTCAGGCCGGTGACCTTGATGGGACACTCCCTGAGGGCGCCGGAGCCGGAGGCGTAACGTTCTTCGTAGAGAAAGTCGAAGACCGCCGGATGGTGAGCGTCAAGTCGCACCGTACGTGGGCGAGCTGCCCCCGTGTGGCGCCCGAGGCGGACGCGCAGCTTGCGTCGGCCGTCGAGCAACGTGACGCGGGGATAACCCCGGAGGGTGCAGACACCGGGTCGCCGTAACTCAAACCGCAGCAGGTCGATCCCCAAGCCCGCCGCGCCGTCGGTCCCCAAGTCGCGCAACCGAAGCGCCCCGGCGGGGCAGCGCGAAGTGCTCGCGCCCGACGTTGAGCCGTCAGCCACGGCGACCGCCATCGCCACCACCGCCAAGCCCAGCGCGCATAGACCGATTCGGTGTGTTTCTTGAACGCGCAGCACGACTCTCTTCCGCGGTTACCCAGCCCCCAACGCCCCAAACCGAGACACCCCGACCAGCTAGGGCTCGTCGCGCTCATTGGAGGGCACGATGTCCCCCTCGCCCTCGGCTGCCTCTCCGAGCGCGTCGAGCCGGCGCAGGATCTCGATCGCCTCGGCCCGCAGCTGGCGGTCCAGCCCGCGGTGGTCCTCGGATGAGAGCTTGCCCGTGCGCAGGTCCAGCTCGGCGTCGCGGATCTCGCGGTACTTCGCGTCTCGGGCGGCCTCGAGGTCCGCGCGCCGGGCCGCGTCCGGGTCGTCGACCGGGTCCGACGATGGCCGGCGCAGCGGCGCCGAGACCACCAGGGCGACGACGAGCACGAGCAGCAGGACGAGGACAAGGTCCATGGGGCGGTGCAGCGGAGACGGGACGAGGGAGGCCAGGCGCCGTGAGACCACCGGCGCCCGGCCGGCTGGGCGCCGGCCTAGGCCCGGGCGAGCTCCCGGGCCAGCCGCGCGGCCATGGCCGGTGCGCGCTCGCGCCGGGCCGTGGGGCCACCGGGCCAGACGGCGATCACGCCACCCAGCAGCCCGAGAATGGCACCGATCCAGATCCAGCTCACCATGGGAGAGACGATCACCCGGAAGATCTCGCTCGGCGGCGCCCGCAGGTAGTGCTCACGCAGGAGGCCGATCCCGCGCACCACGGTGATGTAGCGCAGGTCGACGGGCAGGTCGGGGCGGGCGGCGAGCAGCTGGTCGTCCCCGCGGATGTCAGCCGCGTAGCTGCTGAGGTCCAGCGGCTGGATCACCGCCCACAGGTCGTGGGTAAGGCCGGCTCGCAGCCCGACCTGGCTGGTGGACTCGCCGTTGAAGTAGCCGGCGACGGCGAGTGGATTGGCCGTGTCGGGGTAGTAGCCACGGTCGGTGTGCAGCAGCGCCACCTGGCGTCCGGCCTTGGAGAGCGAGAGATCGGCGCCGAAGTCGATGTGGGCGATGTGGGCCCCGGCCAGCTTCACGTCGGCCGTCGGGCGGACGTAGCGGACCGTGTAGCCGTCGATCCGGGTGCTCGAGCCCGGGCCGAGGGGGACGTCGCGGATGTGCTGGAAGCTCGAGGACGCCGCCACCCCGAGGAACAGCAGCGCCACCCCGGCGTGGGCCAGATAGCCACCGAAGCGGCGACGGTTGCGCCGCACCAGCGAGACGGCGGCGCGCGGCACGGCCTCGCCGGTCATGGCCTGGCGCGCTCGCGTCCCGCGCACCAGCTCCTGGCCGACGGCGGCGAGCACAAACGCGGCGAGGGCAAACATGGCTAGGGCCAGCGGCTTGGCCGCCACTCCGGAGACGCCGAGGCCGAGCCCCAGTGCGACGACGGCGGCGACCGCCACAGGCGCGGCGAGGGTTCGGCGCAGCTGGCGCAGCCCGGCCCGGCGCCAGGCGATCAGTGGGCCGATCCCCGAGAGCAGGACGAGGACGAGAACGAGCGGAACGACGAAGCGATCGAACCAGGGCGGCCCGACGGCGCGCTTGGTTCCCGTCAGCGCCTCGGAGATCAGCGGGAAGAACGTCCCCCAGAAGACCACGAAGCACAGCCCGACGAGCACGAGGTTGTTGCCCAGGAAGATCGCCTCGCGGGAGAGCAGGGAGTCCAGCCGGTGCTCGGAGCGCAGGCGCGCGCGGCGGAAGGCCACCAGGCCGATCGAGCCGGCCGTCATCACCGTGATGAGCACGAGGAAGGGCACCCCGAGGGTCGAGGCTCCGAAGGCGTGGATGGAGTCGAGGATCCCCGAGCGCACGAGGAAGGTCCCGAGGATGGCCAGGGTGCCGGTGGCCAGCACCAGCGAGACGTTCCACACCTTCAGCATCCCGCGCTTCTCCTGGATCATCGCCGAGTGCAGGAAGGCAGTGCCACACAGCCAGGGCATCAGCGAGGCGTTCTCCACCGGGTCCCAGGCCCAGTAGCCGCCCCACCCCAGCTCGACGTAGCTCCAGCGCGCGCCCAGGATGATCCCGCAGCCCAGGGCCAGCCACGCGGCCAGCGAGAAGCGCCGGGTGCTGCGGATCCACTCGGCATCGAGGCGCCCGGTGGCCAGCGCCCCGACGGCGAAGGCGAAGGGCACGGTGAACAGGGTGTAGCCCGAGTAGAGCATCGGGGGGTGGATCATCATGCTCGGGTGACGCAGCAGGGGGTTCAGCCCCGCTCCATCGGCCGGGACGTGGGCGGTGGTGATGAAGGGGTTGGCTCCGCCGAAGAGCATCAGGCCGAGGAAGAACGCACCGAACCCGAGCAACACCGCTGTCGCGTAGGGCGCCTCGGGCCGCAGCCGGCGGCGGGTCAGATGAAGGACCAGGCTCGACCAGAGGGCGAGGAGCATCACCCAGAGCAGCAGCGAGCCCTCCTGGGAGGACCACACGGCGGTTACCTTGTAGAACAGCGGGGTGCCGATGCTGGAGTGCCCGGCGACGGTGTTGAAGCTGAAGTCGTCACCGAGGAAGGCGATCTCGAGCACGGCAAAGGCGAGCACCACCACCCCGGCCATGGCATAGACGGCCCGGCGCCCCGACAGCACCCACGCCCCGGCCCGAGACCCCGCGCGGCCCGAGACCGCCCACAGCGACGCGCCGGCCCCGTACAGGCAGAGCCCGAACGCGACGATCAGGCAGGCCCGTCCGAGGGTGGCGCTCACGACCGCGGCGAGGGCACGATCACGTACCCGTTGGCGGCTTGGTGGTGAACTTCGACGGGCACTTGGTGACCAGCGAGTCGCGCTGGCCGACGAAGGTCGCGCCGCGGCGCTGGACGGTGACGATCACCTCGCGCCCGTCCCGGAAGGGGTCGGGCACCGAGCCGCTGTAGACGACGGGGATCGACGCGGTTCCCGCCCGGTCTCTGACGCGAAAGCTCGTCTGGTTGCCGTGGCGCTGGATGGATCCGTTGACGACGTTCCCGGTGAGCTGGTAGGTCTGGCCGGGCTGGGCGGCGGACAGCAGCTGGCTGGGCGAGCGAGCCTCGCTGGAGGCGCTGAAGCTCGTGTAGACCAGGGCCCCAGCCAGGAGAACGGCGGCACCCAGGGCGCAGGCCAGACGGATGGAGCGCTTGCGGGCCGGATCCATGCCAGCCGGATTATCGCAGCGACCGCGGCCCGGCCGGAGCGCCCTGGCGCCTGGCGGGGCAGGGATCGGGCCGACGGGAGCGAAACCTTTGGCCGTCCCGCGCGTCTACTAAGGCATGGGACGCGGTATGCGCCACCTTTTCGCCACCTCTCCGTCCCGCCAGACGGCGCCCTCGCGCCCGCGGTCACGGGCACTCGGGGTCGGGCCATCGCGCCACGCCGCCGGCGCGAGCTGCCCGGCCAAGCGCTCGCCGGAGGCTCGGGTCCGCGCGTCCGGTGGCCCCGAGGACCGGGCTCTCTACGCCTGCGAGTGCGGCTTGGCCTTCACCGCGGCGGTCAGCACCAGCGTGAGCTGCCCGCACTGCGGCGGCACGCAGGCCTGGTAGCCCGCCCGGGTCGGGTAGCCCCGCCCCGGCGGGCGCACGGCCGCTGTCAGCCCCGCCGGCTCGGGGCGGGATACTCCGCGGCGATGGAGAACGCCTCGGCCGGAACCCCGCATCCGGGGAACAGCCCGTTCCCCCCCATCGCCGACTACGCCTTCCTGTCGGACTGCGAGGCGTGCGCACTGGTGGCCCCCTCGGGCAATGTGGAGTGGCTCTGCCTGCCGCGGATGGACAGCCCCAGCGTGTTCGGGGCCATGCTCGACCGCGACGCCGGCAGCTTCCGCCTGGGTCCGGCCGACCTGATGGTCCCCACGGCGCGCCGCTACCTCCCGGGCACCATGGTCGTGGAGACGAGCTGGGGCTGCCGCGGCGGCTGGGTGGTCATCCGCGACGTCCTGCTCATCGGTCCGTGGCACCACGAGAACGACCGCTCCGACACCCACCGGCGCTCGCCGACCGACTACGACGCCGACCATGTCCTGCTGCGCACCGTGCGCTGCGTCAACGGCGAGGTCCAGCTCACGCTCGAGTGCGAGCCGGCCTTCGACTACGGACGCCGCCGGGGCCACTGGGACTACACGGGGCCGGGCTACCACGAGGCGGCGGTGAGCGACGCGGAGTCGGGCGTGAAGCTCTGTCTGACCACCGACATGCGCCTGGGCTTCGAGGGCGGCCGGGCCAACGCCCGGACGCTGATCCGGGAGGGCGAGCAGCACTTTTGCGCCCTGGCCTGGAGCGAGCACCCGGCACCCAAGACCTTCGACGAGGCCTACCAGCGGCTGGTGTGGACCGCACACCATTGGCAGCACTGGCTCGACCACGGCGACTTCCCCGATCACCCGTGGCGCAGCTTCCTGCAGCGCAGCGCGCTGACCCTCAAGGGCCTGACCTATGCCCCCACCGGGGCGATGGTGGCCGCGGCGACGACCTCGCTGCCCGAGACCCCCGGGGGCAGCCGCAACTTCGACTACCGCTACTCGTGGATCCGCGACTCGACCTTCATGCTCTGGGGGCTCTATACGCTCGGGTTCGACTGGGAGGCCAACGACTTCTTCTACTTCGTCTCCGACGTCGCCGAGGGCGACGAGGAGTTGCAGGTCATGTACGGGATCGATGGCGAGCGGGTGCTGACCGAGGAGATCCTCGAGCACCTCGACGGCTACGAGGGGGCCAAACCGGTGCGGGTGGGCAACGACGCCTACGGCCAGCGTCAGCACGACGTCTACGGCGCCATGCTCGACTCGGTCTACCTGCACACACGCTCGCGCGACCACCTCGACGAGCGCGTGTGGCACATCCTCAAGCGCCAGGTGGAGGCGGCGCTGGAGCACTGGCAGGAGCCTGACCGGGGCATCTGGGAGGTGCGGGGGGAGCCCCGGCACTTCACCTCCTCGAAGGTCATGTGCTGGGTGGCGCTGGACCGCGGTGCGCGGCTGGCCGAGCTGCGCGAAGACGCCGAACTGGCCGAGCGCTGGCAGAACGGCGCCGACGAGATCCACGCCGACATCTGCGAGAACGCCGTGGACGACCGTGGGGTCTTCACCCAGCACTACGAGACCGACGCCCTCGACGCCTCAGCGCTGCTGATGCCCCTGTTCCGCTTCCTGGGTCCCGACGACGAGCGGGTGCGCAAGACGGTGCTGGCCATCGCCGACGAGCTGACGGTTGACGGGTTGGTGCTGCGCTACCGGGTGGATGAGACCGACGACGGGTTCGAAGGCGAGGAGGGGACCTTCGCCATCTGCTCCTTCTGGCTGGTGTCGGCGCTCTCGGAGATCGGCGAGGACGAGCGCGCCCGGGCGCTGTGCGAGAAGCTGCTCTCCTATGCCAGCCCCCTGCATCTCTACGCCGAGGAGATCGACTCCCGCAGCGGTCGTCACCTGGGCAACTTCCCCCAGGCGTTCACCCACCTGGCGCTGATCAACGCCCTCGTCCACGTCATCCGAGCCGACGAGGCGGCGGCGCTCGAGTCGCACACCATGCAGGCCAGCCAGCTCGACCCGTCGCGACCGGTCCGGATGAGCTCGTCGCAGTAGGGGTTGCGGGCCGGCGCCGCGGGGGGGCCGGGCAGGATGTGGTGATGGAGATCATCGCTCACCGGCCCCGTCGCTCTCGCGGCCTGGTCGACGTGGCCCACGCCATCGCTTCCGGCGCCGACCGCGTCGAGCTCGACGTCCTCTCGCTCGACGGCCGGCTCGTCGTCGCCCACGATCCGCGCGAGGCCAGGCGCCACGGGACGCCCACCCTCGAGGCCGCGCTCGACCTGATCACCCCCTCGGACTGCGGCCTGCTCGCCGACGTCAAGGGACTGGATGCCGCCGCGGCGCTCAGCGCCGCCCTCGTCGCGTTGGACCTGGGCGCACGGACGGTGGTCAGCGGCGGACTCGAGTCGGTCGCTGTCGCTGCCAGTCCGGGGCGGGCCCTGCGGGCCTGGACCCTGCCCACCGGCCGTCGGGCCCAGCCCGGGGCTGCGGCCGGGCCGCTCGGGTGGGCCACACGAGCGGCTTGCCGACGGGTGCAGGCGGCCGCCACCACGGCCCTGGAGGCCGGCCGCTGCGACGCCGTCTGCGCCGACCGGCGGTTCGTTGGTCCCGGGCTCGTGACCGCCGTGCGCGCGGCCGGCGGCCGGCTGCTGGTCTGGACGGTCGACCGGCCGGCGGAGGTCCGTCAACTGAGGAAGCTCGGCGTCGACGGCGTGATCACCCACGACCCGGTGGGCGCGCGACGCGCGCTGGAAGCCTGAGTTGCCGACCTGGGCGCCGGATAGCCTCGTCGCCGTGCTCTCCGAGGCGATGATCCGAGGTGGGGGCCGACGCGCGGGGCTGGCCATCTGCCTTGCTCTGACCGCGGCCCCGGCGGCGGCGGCGGGCCGGCCCGGCGCCGCCGGCCATCCGACCCGGCCGGGCGCGGCGGGGCCCGCGCCCCAGGCGACCGTCCACCTCCCGCCCGCGGGTGCCGCCGAGCCGCCACCGGATCCGTGTGCGGCGCTGGCCGCCCCACTGCCCGCCTCTCGGCCGGTGCGACCAGCGCGAACCCGTCGGGCACGGCGGGCGCGACGGGCGCACGAGCAGCGGCTGCGCGACCACCGCCAGCGCGTGCGCCGGCATCAGGCCGCTGGGTGTGCCGCCCTGCGAGCGCAGCGCGCGCAGCAGGCCGCCGACGCGGCGCGCACCGCGGCTCTGGCCCAGAGGGCGGCGGGATTGGGCATGAGCGTCGGCGAGCTGGGCCCCGTGCCCGGGGCGATCGTCGTCGCGTCGACGCTGCTGGAGGCGCTTGGGCCGGTGGCGGCTTCCGGCGCAGGGACCGGTCCGAGCTGTCCGAGCGGTGCGAGCGGTCCCAGCGGTGCGAGCGGCCCCAGCGGCCCCAGCGGCCCCAGCGGCCCCAGCGGGTCCAGCGGCCCCAGCGGGTCCAGCGGGTCCAGCGGTCCCAGCGGGTCCAGCGGGTCCAGCGGTCCCAGCGGTCCCAGCGGGTCCAGCGGGGCTTCAGGTTCGACGGGTCCGACCGGGGCGTGCGGACCGAGCGGCGCGTCTGGTCCGACCGGTCCCAGCGGGGCGAGCAGGCCCGCTGGGGCTTCGCGTCCGAGGGGGCCCACCGGACCGTGAGGTATCTCCCCCGCCCCGGCGAGCTAAGTGCCCGCCGTAGATCGCCGCCTGGCGGCGTCCTCGGCTCGCCCTTTGCCACCAGTAAAGGGCTCACCTGCGTCCCTGGCCAGCCGCCGCCGACGACGCCGACGCCCTGACCGTACTTACCGTCGGGACCACTACGCGGGGGTGATCACCTCGAGCAGCTGGTTCCCGCAGCGCCCGCAGAACGCGGCGCCACGAGGATGAAGCGCTCCACAGGTCGGGCAGCTCCCGGCCGCGCCGGCCTGCTCGAGTCGAAGGATGTGCTCGACCTCGGCCAGCTCGGCGTCGACCTGTTGGAGCGTGGCGGCCCGGCGCACGATGACGTCGAGGCGGAAGTGGTCGCGGATGGCCATCTCATAGGCCAGGCCCCCGAGGTCCCACTGCAGCTCAGCCAGCTGTTCGGCCAAGCGCATCCGGCGGTCGAGCAGGTCGCTGGGCGCCACCGGACTGCCCCCGCCCGGGGGCAACGGGGCCGGATGCCCGTTGCTCGGTGCCGACGCAGCCCCAGGCCCGCCGGGCGCAGCCCCCCGCCCAGGGGTTGCGGTCCAGCCGGCCTCGGCTGGCGCTCCGCCGCCCGAGGAGTGGCCCGGCGCCACCGGCGCAAACGGGACGGTCGCGTTGCCGCTCCTCGGCGCCCCGCCCCCGTCCGGCGCCTTGGGAAACGCCCTGTCGAGAAACCCCATCAGCGGATCACCGAGGTCGGGCCGCTGGCGGGCTTGTTGTCCTTCGGCGGCGGCGTGCCACCGTTGGAGGTGACGTCGGGAAGCTTGAGCGACAGCTTCTCGTGCTGGGCCGGCGAGGCGTTCTTCAGCTGCTGGAGCTGCTGGGTGCCCAGGGTGCCCGAGGCCTGCTTGGGCCCGTTGAGGTTGATGGTGCCCTTCACCGGGGCCGTGCTGCCGGAGGACCCGCTGGTCGACACCTGGACGACCAAGGCGGTGGGGAAGCCCTTCTTGGCCGTCGCGAGCTGGGCCTGGGCCTGCTTCTGGGTGTCGTAGACCCCGGAGTAGACCACGTACTGGCCGGGGCTCAGGGTCGGGTACCTATCGGAGTCCAGCGCGCCGATCATGGCCAGTCCCTTGCCCTGGGCGGCGGCCTTGGCCGCCGCGACCTGGGCCGCCTGGGTGGAGGTCTTGGGCAGCGTCTGGAGCTGGATCGTCCAGCCCGCCTTGCCCTGCGGCCAGTCGGAGGCGAACGCCGACGTCGGGGTGGCCGCCACCGGCGCCCCGCCGCCCCCGTTGACGTTGACCACCGGCGGCTTGCCGGTCGAGGCCTGCCCGCTGCGACCGACGAGGATGCCCACGCCCAGCACCAGCACGGCGAGGGCAAGCCCAGCCAGTACGGTCCCCGGGCTGGCCGACGTGACGGTCCGCCGCGCGCCATCGGCCGCCTCGGTCCCGGGCGCCGGCCCCCCGGCCCCTCCCGTCCCGCCGGCGGGACCGAGCACGTCGCGGAAGGGCATCCGGGCCTCGGGGCGACGGCCCCCACAGTTCAGGCAGTAACGCTGGTCGCCGGCCAGGGGGGCGCCGCACTCCTGGCAGGAGGGCTCGGCGGGGGAGTTGAAGGTCTCGGTGTCGGACATCTCTCTCGCAGTGGTTGGAAGGCTCAGGGTGAGACCGGCGGCGCCTCGGCGGTCAACGTCGCGCCGGTGGGGTCACCGATGAAGAAGGCGGAGTAGGATCCAACCGCGCCGGGAGCCAGCTTGTTGACGACGCCGCGTCCGGCGGCCACCAGGCGCCCGCCCTTGCGGGCGGTCACGAACACCACAAGACGGAGCTGGAGGACCTTGGACCGGTTGACCACGCGGCCCTTGGCCTCCGGTCCGCTGGTCGGGTCGACGCTCAGAGTGGGGTGGGAGACGACGAGCAGGGGCACGGGCCCGGACGGCGGCTTGGCCTGACCCGGGGTGATCCGCGCCCGGCCACCGGTGGGGTCGACCGGGAGCTGGTCGTCGATCCAGGTGAAGACCTTTCCCGGCGCCAGCACGGCGGCCTCGACCAGCGAGGGCTGAAGGCCCGCGACGTTGTTCTGGTACAGCGAGGCGCCCGAGCGCGAGCTCACCCGCAGGCCCAGCGGCACGTGGGTCAAGGTGGTCGGTGCGCTGCTGCGCAGCTCGGCCACCACGGCGCTGCCGTTCTGATCGTGTAGGAGCTGGGTGCCCAGCACCTTGACGTTCGGGTTGGCCCGCCCCACCGTCAAGCCCCTGGTCTTGAACGCGTTGGAGCCCTGCTTGGCCAGGCGCCGCGCGCGATCCTGGGTCGACTGGCAGCCGACGAGCCCGACCGCCGTCGCCGCGAGCAGGATCAGACCGCCGAGCGCCCCGACGCTGCGCAGGGCGGTCATCCGAACGCCCCGGAGACGTACTCGCGCGTGCGCTCTTCGCGGGGCGCACCGAAGACCTGCTCGACCGGCCCGTACTCGACGAGCTCACCCAGGTACATGAAGGCCACCTGATCGGCGACGCGGTGGGCCTGCTGGAGATTGTGGGTGACGATGACCACCGCGAGCTGCTCGCGCAGCCGGACGATCAGGTCCTCGATCGTGGCGGTGGACCGGGGGTCCAAGGCGGAGCACGGCTCGTCGAGCAGCAGCACCTCGGGGCCAGCGGCCAGGGCCCGGGCGATGCACAGGCGCTGCTGCTGGCCGCCGGAGAGGCCGAGGGCCGGGTCGTCAAGGCGCTCGCCCACCTCGTTGAACAGCCCTGCCCGGTTCAGGGCGTCGGCCACCGCCGGCTCGAGCTCCCGGCGGCCCGGGCGCTTGGCCGCCTGCTCGCGCAGGGCATAGCCCACGTTGTCGAAGATGCTCATCGGAAACGGGTTGGGCTGCTGGAAGACCATGCTCACCCGCCGGCGCAGGCCGGTGACCTCGAGCGCGTCGATGTCCTCGCCGTCGAGGGTGATCTGACCGGCGCGCCGGGCCGAGGCGGTCAGCTCGGTCAGCCGGTTCAGCGAGCGCAGCAGCGTCGTCTTGCCGCACCCCGACGGGCCGATCAGCGCCAGCACCTCGCCGCGCCGGACGGGCAGGTGCACGTTGCGCACGGCGGCGTTGTCGGCGTAGTGGATGCTCAGGTCGATGGCCCGCATGCGCTCGATGACGGCACTGGCCGGCGCGCGACGCGGCCGAGAGGCGGGCGCCAGCGCCACGCCGGGAGCGGCCACCGGGGCCGGCGGGGCGAAGGTGCCCGCCGGGGGCGCCGCCACGATGGTGGGGGCCTCGCGCTCCTCGACGACGATGCGCCGCACGGGCGGGACGACCTCGGCGGGCCGCCCGTCGGCCGAGGCTCCGTTGCTCATCTCACCCATTCCACGGTTCGCCGCCCGAACCACTCGACGCCGAGGTTGATGAGCAGAACGAGGATCAGCAGGACGAACGCGGCGGCGTAGGCCTTGGTGTACGCGTTGCCCTCCCCCACCGGCGAGTTGAAGTACGTGAAGGAGGTCAGTGTGCTCCCGGTTCCGCGCAGCAGTCCGAGCACCGGGGTCGAGCTCTGGGGCTCGGTGCGCAGGGTGGCGCCGAGCAGGATCACGATGATCGCCGTGTCGCCGATCATGCGCCCGATGCCCAGCGCCGTCCCGGTGGCCATGGCCGGCCGGCAGGAGGGCACCAGCACGCGCCGGATGGTTGCCCACTTCGTCTTGCCCAGGGCGTAGGAGGCCTCCCGCACGTGACCGGGGATGGACTGCAGGGCCTCGCGGGTGGAGCTGAACACCAGGGGCAGGGCCAGCAGGGACATGACCAGTCCCGCGGCCAGGAACGAGCGGCCGAAGATCGCTCCGCCCTGGGCCGTGAACGACAGTCCGCCGAAGGGGTGTCGCGAGAACAGCGAGTAGCCGAACAGCGCGATGACGATGCTCGGCGTGCCCGCCACCACCTCGATACCCGACTCGACCAGGCGCGCCAGCCCGAAGGGGCGCCCGTACTCGGTGAGCCAGATCGCCGCCACGATGCCCAGCGGAGCGGCGATGGCGATCCCGATCCCGGTGAGCAGCAGCGTTCCCTCCAGCGGATCGAGGATCCCCCCGCTCTTGCTCTGGTCGACGTCGCCGTTGGGGTGGCTGAGAAGGAGGTTGGGCGTCAGGTAGTGCAGGCCCTTGACGAGCAGGAAGATGAGGATGGCCGCGCACACCGCCATCAGGGCGATGCCCGCCGTCCAGCACAGCACCAACCCGATCCTGTCGCTGAGCGGCCAGGTTGCGGCGGACTCGGTGGCCCCCCGGCGCCCGGATGGCCCCGGCCCGGCCCCCGGCGGCGCGGCGAGCGCCTCGGCCGTGGCCATCAGAGCCTCACCCCGTAGCGCTTCATCGGCTGCTTGGCCAGGTAGGCGCCCACCGACAGCGCGAAGCTCGAGATCAGCAGGATCGCCGCGAGCCCGTAGAGCGTGGACACCAGCGCGGGAGGCTCCACCGCGTTGCGGGCGATGATCGTCGCCGCCAGCGGGCGGGCCGGCTCGAGGAAGAAGATGAGCCCGTCGAGCGGGTTGGGTTGGAAGCCCACCCGACCGGCGACCATCGACAGCATGATCGCCTCACCCAGGGCACGGGCGGTGGCCAGCACGGTGGCGGCGACGATGGCCGGGCGCGCGGCGCGAAGGCCGATGGTCCGGACCACCCGCCAGCGGTTGACCCCCAGCGCGGCAGCCCCTTCGCTCCAGGACCGTGGCACCTGACGCAGCGCGTCGGAGATGACCGCGATCATGATCGGGGCGATCATCACCGTCAGCACGATGACGCCGGTCAGCAGACACGCTCCGGTGAGCTGGACGACGGCGTTGACCGACGACTTCTGATGCAGGGTGACGAGGTGGTTGCCCACGAAGGGCACGAGGACGAGGATCCCGATCAGCCCGTAGACCACCGAGGGCACGGCGGCCAGCAGGCGCACCACGCGGCCAAGCGTCGGGCGCAGCCACGCCGGGGAGAACTCGACGATGAACACCGACGCCAGGACGGAGAATCCCAGCGCCAGGACCACGCTGAGTCCGGTGACCATCGCCGTGGCCCCGAGGATCGGGCCGGCGTGCAGCGTGTAGTTGACCCTCGCCGTCGTCGGGCGAAGGATGTTGTCGAACTCGGTGTTGGTGGGCGTGTCCCCGGGCGAGCTCAGCCAGTTGAGGCCGTTGTGGGCAAACGACGGCAGTGCCTTGGCCACCACGAAGACCACCATGAAGGCGATGACGGCCAGGACCAGGCAGGCGACCGCGCCGAGCACGCGCTCGGCGCGGCGATCCGACCAGCCGCCCCGTCCCGGGAGACGGGGCCCCGCGGCGACGGCGGCAGCGCTCACGCCGCCGCCGCGCCGCGGCTGGGTTGTCTGAACCGCCCCCGCGGCCGTCCCGGCCCGGCCGGCACTAGTGGATCGGCACCCAGTTGGTGGAGACCACCCGGGTGGCGCCGCGCGCGTGGCGGATCCAGTTGACGAACGCCGACGCCGGGCCCGAGGGGACGCTCCCGCGGGAGACCACCCAGAAGTTCCTCACCCCGCCGTACTGGCGGGACTTGGCGTTGCGCAGCGTGCACGGGACGCCCTGGTAGGGCACCGGGTGAACGCCCCGGCTGAAGTTCAGCGACACGTAGCCGATGGCCTGCGGGTTTGACCCCACGGACTGCTGGACCAGGCCATTGGAGCCCTGCTGGTCGGCGGAGCCGGCCACCGTCACGTTCTGGCCCAGGAAGATGTTCTGAAAGGCGTCCTGGGTACCGGAGGCCGCCGTGCGCACCTCGAGCTGGACAGGCCCCTGAACCCGAGCGCCGGGAACAGCCCCCCAGTCAGAGGTCTGACCCGAGAAGATGGACTGCACCTGGCCCTGGTCGATATTGGCGAGCGGGTTGGCGTTGTTGGTGATGACACAGACCGCGTCGAAGGCGATGCGCGTGAAGATCAGGCCGTGGGGATCGGAGGGCAGCGGGTCGCGCGAGGCGGCGCCGAGGGTCACCCGGCCGTGGGCGACGTCGTTGATGCCGATGTCCGAGCCGCCCTGGCTGTAGGCGGCGGAGAAGCCGCGGTGGCCCTCGCGCTTGTACTCCTTGACCAGCCCCACCATGAGGGGGAAGATCGACGTCGAGCCGCTGAACGTGATGGTCGCGGCGCGCGCGGGGACGGCGGCCACGAGCATCGCGCCCACGGCCACGGCGGCGATGCAGATGCGAAGACGGTTCACGAGGGAGAGTCCTTCCTGGCAGGGGTGTGACCCGGGGGAGCGACCCAGGCGAGCGCCGACGCCGGGGCGCCGAACGACCAACGGCCTCGCAGTCTGGCTGCACACGCCGGCCTTGGGTGAAGCACTGGTGTCTGACTGGATAAGAAGTGGTGAACTTCTCCGGGGAGGCCGGGGTTGTTCACCACTTCTTCTCTGCTTGTTCACCAGGAAAGGGGAACGAAGACGCCACCCTCGTGGAGTGCTTCGCCGGCTACGCCCGTGCGCGGGCGCTGCCCTGGCGATCGGAGTGCTCGCGGTGCAGGCTCCCGGCGCCCACGCCGAGATCTCGGCAGCCCAGACCATCGACGGCCCCGGACCCAACATCCTCGAGCTCGACGGCGTGGCCATGGCCGACGACGGCTCGGGCGCCCTGGTCTACCGCAAGCGCGTCAGCGGGCGCGCCCACGTCTTCGTCTCGCTGCTGATGGGTGGCGCCACCTGGTCAGCCCCCCAGCAGGTGGACAAGGGTCAGCCGTTCGACTCGGCCTGGCCGCAGATCGGCGTCGGCGCCGGCGGTCGCGCCGTCGTCACCTGGACCCAGCCCTTCGCTCCCCAGGCCGATCGCATGTGGTCGGCCACCCTGGACCCCGGCTCGCGGATCTTCCAGAACCCCCTGCCCGTCGACCTGGACGTCGGCCAGGCCACCGCCACCTACCCGTCGCTGGCCATGAGCCGCGGTGGCGTGGCCTACCTCGCCTACCGGGTGCTCGACGGGCCCAATCCCGACCCCACGCTGCCCCCGGGCTTCGTCTACGACGAGACCCGAGTGGCCCGCTACGACGGCCAGTTCTGGTCGGTGCTGGGTCAGGTGGCCAACCGCAACCCATCCTCCCCGGTCGCTGTCCCGGCTGTCCAGAACTCGGCGCGTGTCGGCGTCGACGCGACGGGCAACGCGATCGTCGGCTTCCAAGAGCCCGACGACTCCTTCGTCAATCGCATCTACGCGCGCCGCGTCTTCGGCCTGAACCTCGGCATCCCGCTGCTGGTCAGCCCGCAGACCTACGGCGGCCAGCCGCTGAGGGGCGGCGCCGACGCGCCGAGCGTCTCGAGCACCGGATTTGGGATCGGGGCCATCGCCTTCCGCCAGTCCCCGGGGCCGCAGAGTGCGCTGCGCGGCACGCGAATCATGCTGGCCACGATTCCCGACCAGTTCTCCCTTCAGGGGTCGACCTTCGGCGACGCCCGCCTGGCCGACGGCGCCGGGACCGCGGGACCGACCACAGCGCCGGGCCCGCCGTCGGTGTCGATCGCTCCGAAGGGGGCCCTGAGCGACCTCTTCGGCCTCGGCGACGCGGCGGTCCAGGTGCCCGGGACGCTCAACGCCGAGAGGGCCTCTGAGCGCGTCGATGACGGATCGAGCACGGTTCCGCCCCGCCCGATGGTCACCCAGGCCGACTCTGGCGCTCAGGCGCTGGCCTACGAGGTGGGAGGGCCCTTCAGCGGGGTTGTCGTCCGCGAGCGCGACGCCAGCGGCATCGCCGACACAAAGCCCGTCTCCGCCGCCCAGGGCGGCCCGGTCAACCAGCTCGAGCTCGGCGGCTCGGGACTGGGCGATGCGGCGGTCGCCTTCGAGCAGGGGGGCCAGCGCTTCGGCCAGATCGCCGCCGCCGTGGTCGACGCCCCACCCGAGACCTTTGCCGTCCAGGCTCCGCAGGACACCGTCCGCTCGGGCGCCGTGCCCATCACCTGGTCGCCCGCCCCCAACGCGATCGGCGCGGTCATCTACTCCATCACGGTCGACGACGAGGTGGTGGCCGACAGCCTGACCGGCCTGTCGCGCCCCCTGACGCCAGACGACATCGGGGACGGAACCCACCAGATCGCCCTGATCGCCACCGACCAGGCCGGCCAGTCGGCCACCTCCAAGACCGTCACCGTGCGGGTCGACCGCAACGCCCCGACGGTCACGGTGCGCCGTCTGCGCGGCGGCCGGGTTCGCGTCTCGGTCTCCGACGGCGATGGTTCCGGGGTCGCCTCGAGCTCGATCGTCTGGGGCGACGGGACCAAGGGCCACGGAGCGCGGGCGTCACACACCTACCACCGCCACGGCCGGGTCCGCATCGTCGTCCGCGTCCGCGATCGGGCCGGCAACCACGCCACCGTGCGCCGGAGCGTGCGCGTATGAGCCCCCGGCGCAGCGCGCTGCTGGCCGCAGGGGCTGTCCTGCTCGCGCTGGGTGGCGCCGCACCGGCACGCGCCTTCTACGGCAACGGGGCGAAGATCATGTCCGCCAACCTGGCCACCGACGAGGAGGGCGACAGCCCGTCGACCTTCGGCGCCATCTCCCAGGACGGGCGCTTCGTCGCCATGGACACCCAGGCGACGAACTTCTACGACGCCAGCGACCCCGACCCCGCCGGGCAGTTCCGCATCGGCGGCGTCTTTCGCCGCGGCGTCGACGACAGCTCGTTGGCCAAGGTGGCCGACGGCAACACCTACGACCTGAAGACCGGGGCCCTGCGCTTCGCCGGCGCACGATCACCATCGGTCTCCGCCGACGGCCGCTACGTGGCCTTCGTCACCGACCAGAAGCTCGTCCCGGCCGACACCAACGACGCCGCCGATGTCTACGTGCGCGACATGAGCGTCCCGGCGTGCTCGCCGCTGCCGGCGTGCGCGCCGAACCCCTACACCCTCGTGTCGGTCAACAACGACGGCACGCCCGCGACCTATCAGCAGGCCTCGGGGGCGACGCCGGGTCAGGAGCCAGGCACCGACATCTGGCCGGGGACGTCGATCAGCGCCGACGGCAGCAGGGTCGTCTTCCGCCAGGGCGAGGTGCCATCGAACCTGCCCAGCGGCGGAGCCACGGACGGTACGCCGCCCTTCGAGCTCTACGTCCGCGACCTCCGGGCTCACACCACCAGCCTGGTCACCCAGACGTCGGGGGGCTCACCGTCCCCGGCGGGGGGTGCCCGCGGCCCGGCGTCGATCAGCGGTGACGGGACAGCGGTGGGCTGGACGGGTCAGCGGGCCCAGTCCCAGACCGCGTTTCTCGACGGCGAGACCCCGGGACCCAACGACTCGTACTACCTCTGGCGACGCGTGGCTGGCTCGGGCCCGACCCGGCGTATAACCGGCGTCGCCGACCTCGACGACCCAGCGTGCAACCGGGGAACGGCCTTCGTCAGCTCCAACGAGGCGGCCACCGGCGCGTGCTACGGCCCCCTTACCGTCCCTGATGGGTTCAACGCCGACATCTCGCGCCTGGCTCCGGCGCTGTCGAACGATGGCTACACAGTCGCCTTCCTGACCGGCGCCGGGCCTCGACCCACACTTGGCACCGGCCCCGGCCTCGACGCCTACGTGACGAGCATGGCGCCTGGCGTCTCGCGCAAAGCGGGGACACGGGAGCTCTCACGGGAGGGCCAGACCTCGGACGCGCTCGCCGTCGCTCCCGTCGAGTCCATCGCCCTCTCGGCCGACGGTCAGCACATCGCCGTGACCTCAGGACGGGGCCGTTGGGTGCTGCCCTCCCCGGCCTCCACCGGCACCTTCCGCCAGTCGCCGAACAACGCCGACGTCGACCTGATCGACCTGTCGGCCAACACGGTTGAGCGGGTCACCCGCGGCTCTGACGGAAGCGATACCGGAGCCGGCGCCGTGGCCAAGCCCACGCTGTCGGGCGACGGTGGCCGCATCACCTTCGCCGACGACGCCTCCAACCTGTTCTTCGGGGACGCCAACGATGCCACCGACGTCTTCGTCGCCCAGCGCGGCTCCGAGGCGATACCCACCGCCCCACCGGTCAACCCCCCGCTCCACACCTCGGCCATCGAGATCCCCGCGCCGTCGGGATCGCCGGAGATCCGCGTGGTCTCCGTCGTGCGGCTACGCGACGGACGCGTCCGGGTCATCGTGCGCGTGCCCGAGGCCGGAGCGCTGGACACGGTGGCCCGGGCCACCGCTGCCGCTCGCGCGCACGGCAAGCTTCGCCGGGGGCGGGCACGGCGGGCCCAGGCCTCCAGGAGACCTCGAAGGGTCTCGGCCGGTGGCGGCCCGCCGGTCACCACCGCCCAGGCCGTCGCCCGCGGCTCGGCCTTCCTCACCCTGGTGCTGACCCCCCGGGGCCGCTACGCGACCCTGGTGCGCGGCGGCACCGCGGTTCGCGCCCGGGCCGCCTTTACCTTCTTGCCCAGCCGCCACGCACCGGCGTTGCACGCCTCGGCAACCTTGACCTTCCAGCGCGCGGTCAGCCACCGCCGGGGGCGCCGAAAGTGAGACGCATCACCCTGCGCCGTTTCTGCTGTTACCAGCCTGTTACCAAGTGGAGTCACTCTGGGGAAAGCGCTGCGGCCAAACGGTGACGCCAATGTTGATATCCGGTGAATCCATTGCGCTGGACGCGTGAGCGTGTGACCCTCGGCGCCGCTCCCGGAGTCACCACCGAAAGGATCTCCCCCACCATGCAGTCTCCCCTCGCACCCGCCGGTCGCCGCAGGCGACGGCTGAGCCTGCTGGCTCTGGGCGCCGCCGCCGCCGCCGCGGCGCTGGCCCCAGGCGGCGCCCACGCCGCCTTCCAGGCGCCCTACACCACCGCATGCTCGGGCGCGTCGGTCGCCGGCATCGGCTCCAGCCTGCAGAAGAACGCGCAGCAGCTGTTCAACGCTGACTTCCACACCGCCGCTTCGGGCACCAACCTGAGCTGCGGCTCGAGCGGGCCCGGCACCACCTACGTCCCCAAGTCAAGCGGCCCGGGACGCGCGGCCCTCGGCTCCGGCGGCGGCGGCTTCGACTTCAACTATCGCTTCGGCGGCACCGACGTCGGCCCGAACGCCTCGACGGAGATCCCCAACATGAACAAGGGTCCTGACGGCACCGCGGGCACGGCCGACGACGGTGCCATCCACACCGTTCCCGTGCTCGAGTCCGCGGTCGCGGGGATCGTCCACCTTCCCGACGGCTGCCCGCTGCCGACCAACACATCCTTTGGCGGCAGCCAGTTCGAGCTCGTGCCCGGGCCCGGTGGCGACGGCCACGACCGCATCGCCCTGACCACCCTCGGGCTCAACAACGTCTTCGCGGCCGCGACCGGTAACGTGACCTGGGGTGCTCTCGGGCTCCCCAGCACCTCGAACACGACCGCCGCCATCCAGGACCCGCGCGCGGGTCAGATGGGCTTCACCCCGCCGGCCCCGGAGACCGCTGGGGGCATGATCCCGTCGGGCACCCCGTGCAACACCGTGCCGATCATCCGCGTCGTCCGCGCCGACAAGTCGGGGACGACCGCCGTCTTCCAGCAGTACCTCAACACGGCCTCCGGGGGCGCAGCGTTCGCCGCCGACCAGACGCCGACGTGGCCCATGAACAGCGGCAGCACCGAGGTCTACCTGGGCCAGGGCTCCGGCGGCCAGGCGCTGGCCGGCAGGGTCGCGACCCAGTCGGCCTCGATCGGCTACGTCGATCTCTCCGACGGCCGGGGCGCGTTCGCCATGAGCTCGGCGGGCAAGCCGACCTTCTGGCTGCCCGCCCAGGACGGGGGCGGCACGGTCGTCGATCCCGCCGTCGACCCGCCCGCCCCGAGCCCGTTCGCCGGCAAGGGGTTTGAGAGCATCAACCCCACCGGCTCCAACTGCGCGAACACGCAGTTCACCAGCGGCCATGGCGCGCCCACGACCCCGGCGTCCGACCCCACCCTGGGCGATTGGAGCAACACCCAGCTCGTCGGCTCGATGACGGGCTACGGCATCTGCACGCTGACCTATGACATCGCCTTCGACGACAACTACCCGGAGTACTACCTCGGACAGTCCGGGGCCAGCTACCCGGGTGAGCAGGCCAAGGCCCGCACGCTCGTCGACTACCTGACCGACATCGTCGGTACGCCGGGCCTCGCGCCCCAGCCCCAGAACGACCTGCTCGGCGCCGACTACTACCCGCTCCCCACGGCGATGGGGAACAACGTCCTGGCCACGGCCCAGACCGGCGTGGCGGCCATCGGCTGGGACAAGGGCAACAAGGGACCGATCGGCTCCGGCGGTGGCGGTGGCGGTGGCGGTGGCGGGACCGTCACGCCTCCCCCCAACACCGGTGGCGGCGGTCCGCCCCCGGTGGTCACCGGTCCGCCCTCCAACGCGTTCAGCATCACCAGCGCAACCGTCAACCGGCGCTCGGGTCGCATCACCTTCTCGGTGCGCGTGCCCGGGCCGGGCTCGGTGCTGGTCACCTCGACGGCGAAGTACAGGGGCCACACCGTGAACGTGGGCTCGGCGTCAGCGACGACGAACAAGGCGACGACGCTGACCCTCTCGTTCAACCCGTCGGGCTCGGCCCAGGCGGCCCTGAAGAAGGGCAAGAAGCTGAGCGTCTCCTTCAAGGTGACGTTCGCGCCGGTCGGCGGCTCAGCCGCCTCGCAGCCCTCGTCGCTGCGCCTGACCTACCACGTCACCCCGACCAGGAAGCACAAGAAGGCCAAGAAGCACAAGAAGCACTAGTGAGCTAGCCCCGAGCCACCCGAGCTCAGGACAGACTCACGCCCGCGTCCCGGTCTCCCGGGGCGCGGGCGCCGTCGTTGACAGCCCCCCCACAGAGAGAACGCCCGTGCCCCAACCCCGCCTTCCCCGCCGTCCCCGGCCCCGACGCGCCGCCGCCGCGAGCCGCCGTTCCGGGCCCACCGCACCCGCCCGCGCCCTCAGCGCGGCCGGCGGTCTCGTCGCGCGCCTGCTCAAGCCACTGCTCAAGGACCCGCTCAGCGCCCTGCTGCTGCTCTCCTCGATCGCCCTGACCATCGTCTTCTTCTCCCTGCTGGGCTCGATCCAGCCCCGGTCGGCCGGCCGCGAGGTCCCGCTCAGCGCCTTGGTCGCGCTCAACGACCGGAAGCAGATCGAGCGGGCGACCCTGCTCGACCACGACCACCGGGTGGTGGGCACGACGACCACCGGCCAGCAGCTCTACGCCAGCTACCCGGCCTCCGACGCCCAGACCCAGCGCCTGTTCGGCGGCCTGACCGCCAGCGGAGCGACGGTCACCGTCGATCAGCAGGCGGGCAAGCCCGAGCGCCAGATCCTCGTCCAGTTCCTCCTGCCCATCCTCCTGCTGGTCTGCCTGTTCGCCTTCTTCACGCGCTTTGGCGCCGATGGGGGGGCCAGCGGCTTCGCCGGCTTCTCCGAGTTCACCGGCAAGGCGCGCAAGCGTAAGCGGGGCGCGCCCGGAGGCACGACCTTCGCCTCGGTGGCCGGCGCCGGTGAGGCGGTGGCCGAGCTGCGGGAGATCCGCGACTACCTGGCCGACCCAGCCAAGTACTCTCGGATAGGGGCCCGGGCGCCCAAGGGCGTGCTGCTCGTCGGGCCACCGGGCACGGGCAAGACCCTCCTGGCCCGGGCCACCGCCGGCGAGGCCGAGGCCAGCTTCTTCTCCCTCTCGGGCGCGGAGTTCGTCGAGTCGCTCGTCGGCGTGGGCGCGGCCCGCGTCCGCGACCTGTTTCGCAAGGCGCGCAAGGCCGCCCCGTCGATCATCTTCATCGACGAGCTCGACGCCGCCGGACGCAAGCGCGGGGCCGGTGTGGGCCAGGGCAACGACGAGCGCGAGCAGACCCTCAACCAGCTCCTGGTCGAGCTCGACGGCTTCGGCGGCGACGTGGGCATCGTGGTCATGGCGGCCACCAACCGCCCCGACATCCTCGACCCGGCCCTTCTGCGCCCGGGCCGCTTCGACCGCCAGGTGACCATCGACGTGCCCGACGTCCACGGGCGCCTGGAGATCCTGCACCTCTACGCCAAGGACCGGCCCTTCGCGCAGGACGCCGACCTGGGCGAGACGGCCAAGCTCTGCCCGGGGTTCTCCGGCGCCGAGCTGGCCGGCCTGATGAACGAGGCGGCGCTGCTCACCGTCCGCGAGGGCGACGGGCTGATCACCCAGGCGAATCTGGAGGAGGCCATCGAGCGCGTGGTGGCCGGCCCGGCCAAGAAGAGCCACGTGCTCGCCGAGGAGGAGCGCTGGGTCATCGCCATCCACGAGTCCTGCCACGCCGTGGTCTCCCGCTCGATCGGCCAGAACATCGCCGCCCAGAAGCTGTCGGTCGTGGCCCGCGGGCGCCAGCTGGGCACGGCGGCGCACATGCTCACCGACCGCGACGCGGTGGTGGTCCAGCAGCCCGACCTCGAGCGCCAGCTGGTCACGGTGATCGCCGGGGCGGCGGGCGAGCGAATCGCCTTCGGTCACCTCTCCACCGGGGTAAACGACGACCTGCACGCCGTCACCGCGCTGGCCCGGTCGATGGTCACATCCTTCGGCATGTCCGAGCTGCTGGGCCCGGTGACCATCGGCGAGAAGCCGGGCGAGGTGTTCCTCGGGGCATCGCTGCAGGAGCTCGGACAGGTCGGCCCGGCCACCCTGGAGATGATCGACCGCGAGGTCGAGCGCCTGGTCGGCGACGCCGAGGCGCGGGCCGGGGCCATCCTGGAGCGCAACTGGTCGACCGTCGAGGAAACGGCCAACGTGCTGCTCGAGCAGGAGACGCTCTCGGGCGTGGCCCTGGACGCCGTGCTCTCGACCGTGCAGGCCATGCCGCTGGACTCGCTCTCCGATGTCCGGCGGGCACCGCGGGATCCCCACGCCGGTGGCTGAGCGACGGACGAGCCGTCGTCGCGCCCGCCTGGCCGCCGTGGCCCTGGGGGCTGCCGGCGCCGGGGCCATCCCGGCGTCGGCCGGCGCCGCCGCGCCGATCTGGCAGCTCCAGCAGCCCCCGCCCCCGCCCGGAGCCCCGTTCAAGGTGCCCCTGGGACCGCCGGGCGACATGAAGTTCATCGCCCAGAACCGCGGGCTGCTGACCATCGACGGCAACGGGACGATCTCCCCCGGGCTGTACGCCTGGAACGGCCAGACCTGGCACCAGCTGGCCACCGTCTGCGGCGACGCCGCCTCGACGAGCCGGATCGCCATCGCCGGGCCCGACGAGTTCTGGACGATCAGCACGCCCAGCCCCCCGCGCAATGGCGCTGGGCTCTCGCTCTGCCACTTCAAGGACGGCCAGGTCATCGCCTCCTACGGCACCGCCCTGCAATCCCCCGACCCCTACCGCCAGATGGAGGCGGCAGCCTGCAACGGGCCCAGCGACTGCTGGTTCGCCGGGATCGGCTCCCAGGACCCGACGGGCAGCCGCATCGGCTCCTTCCACCTGCACTGGGACGGCTCGAGCCTGACCAGCTCCTACTACCCGCAGGGACGGGGGATCTCGGCTCTCGTGGCGGTCGCCGGCGCCTTCATCGAGTCGGCCTTCCTGGGCGCCGGGCCGGGCGACACGACCGACACCGTGAGCCTGGCCAGCCCCGAGGACCCGCCCCAGCTGCTGCACCACATCAGCGCGGGCCAAATCTCCAACGACCCGTTCACCCTGACCGACGGGCCCAACCCCGACCACGGGCCTTCGGGGCCTTCCGGGCCTTCGGGGCCTTCCGGGCCTTCGGGGCCTTCCGGGCCTTCCGGGCCGTCGGGGCCCACCGGTCCGCAGGGCGACCCCGGCCTGGCTCGGGACGGCGAGCTGCTCGCCCTGGGCAGCGACGGCGCGAGCAACACCTGGGCCGTTGGCGGCGGCGCCGCCTCGGGCCCCAACGCGCCTTCAGGCGGCGTCATCCCCCGTCCTCTCATCGCACTGCGGTCGGTCTCCACGGGATGGAACGAGGTCCCGGTCGTCGATCCCAACCCGCTGGATCCGGCGATCGCGCCCACCGCGCGCTTTGTCAGCGTCTCCCCCGTGCCGGGCTCCACCGACGCGTGGATGGCCCTGCAGCCCTACGCCGACCAGACCAACCCCACGGCCCGCGCGTACGCCGCCCACGTGCTGGCCGACGGCACGACCTCGGTCACCCGCCTGCCCACCAGCGGCGCGGGTCGCGGCTCAGCCGCCCGCGTGCTGTTCACCTCGCCCACCGACGGTTGGCTGGTGACCTCGGCGGGTTGGCTGTTCCACTACACCGACGGGACCGCCCAGCCGCTGGACACCGATCCCAACTTCGCCGGGGTCATCACCTTCCGGCCCAACGAGTCGCTGGCCCAGTTCGTCCCCGACCGCCCGCCCGCCGACGACTCCCAGCTCTTCGCTCCGCCGCCGGTCCAGGTGATCACCCAGACCCGCCAGGCCCCGGCCAAGACCATCAAGCTCAAGCCGCTGCTCACCCGTATCAAGAGCCACCTGCACGGACTCACCCTATTTCTCAGCTTCACCCTGATCCGCAAGGCCAAGGTGGGCCTGGTGGCCACCCGCCGGGGCCACGTGGTGGCCAAGACCCCGTTCCGGCTGCTGGGACCCGGCCATCACACGCTGAAGCTGCGCCTCAGTCGCCAGCGCTACCCCGACCATCTGAAGTTCCGCATCTCCGAGCCGGGCGTAGGCACCGGGGGCAGCCCAACCAACGAGGGTGACAACGGCACGGTCTCGACGTGAGCGTCGCCAGATCGGCGTCGGCCCGACGTGGGCGCCTGGTTCTCGGCTGCCTGATCCTGGCGGGGGCGCTGGCCGCCCTGGCCGCGGGTCGTCACGGCGCGGGTGCCGTCCCGGCCACCGCCCCGGTGCCCCAGCCGGCGCTGGGCGCGGCCGACCCGTCGACCGTGCTCATGGGCGGGGCGTCAGCGGGAGCGTCGGGCGAGGTGTGGAGCTACCGGCTTCTGCCCCTTGACGTGCCGTCCCCAGTGGCCGGCGGTCCCCTGCCCTTCGCCCCGGTGGGCCAGCCGACCAGCCCGCTCCCACAGCTCGCCTTCGCCCGCGCGACCGCGTCGACCGGCTGGCAGTACGTGGAGACACCGCAGAACGCCGACGGCAGCCCGTACCGGGGCTTCCAGCCCAATGCCCGCTCCGCCCGCATCACCCCGCACGCCGGCGGCGTGCTCGTGGGCCGCGACGCCACCCGCGCCCAGGGCGATCAGGTCGTCGTCCTCGATCAGAATCCCGCCGGGCGCTTCACCGTCCTGCCCGACCCGCCACCGGGGGTCCTGCTCCCGGCCAACGCGGGCACCCCGGCCGAGGCCCTGGCCGGCGATCAGGGCACCGGCTCGGTGGCCGTGGCCGCCGAGGAGGAGGGCGGGCGCAGCGGCCTGTTCCTCGGGCCGGTCGGCCAGCCTGTGGAGAACGCGGTAGTCCACTGGACCGGCACGGCATGGGCCCGCGAGCCGGTGGACCTGCCCGCGGGGTCGCCGGCCAGCTTCAACGTCCTGGCCATCTCGGCCACCTCGCCGGCCAACGCCTGGCTGCTGGCGTCCACCGACGCCTCGCTGGGGGACGGAATCCTGCTCTACCACCGCGTGACCGACGCCAGCGGGGCCCACTGGGCTCAGCAGCCTCTCGGCCCCTCCGCCGCCGACTTTACGGCCAGCGCGACACCGACCGACGGCGTCAGCTCGGTGGCCGCCCTGGGCGGCTCAGCCGAGCCGTTGACGGTGACCACGGCGGGCGTGTGGATCGACGGGAGCCTGGCCGCGGGCGCCAAGCCCTATGACTTCAGCCTCTACTTCGACATCAACCAGGGTCAGGTCACCGGGTCGTGGTGCGACGCGCCCAAGAAGAGCGGGGGCACAGCGCTCTGCAACCACGGCCTGGGCTCCGGCTTCTCACACCAGGCCGGCTACCGCAGCTTCGCCTGGCCGGGACCATCGTTCGGCACGCGGATCGTCACCAACCCGATCGCCGTGGGGGGCGACGACACGACCAACAACGGCACCTACCTGCGCTTCGACTCGGGAGCGGTGCGCCGGATGCCCGGCGGCGGCGGTGATCGGCGCCCGTCCGGGGCCTTCGACTCCGTGGAGGAGGGCTGGCTGGAGGGCCCCGTCCACGTCACCCAGAGCCCCGAGCCCGGCCGTCTGGAGCCCTACCCGCTCTCGCTGCGCGCCCCGCTGGGCGGGATCGTCCAGTCGCCGGGCACGACCAACGGCGATCCCAACGCCCAGGCCCTGGCCGTGGGCGGGGACGGTGGCGTGGTCCGCTACTCGCCCACCCGGGGCTGGAACCGCGAGTTCCTGCTCACCGAGAGCGGGACGGTGGCCCGTCCACTGCTGCGGGCGGTGGCCTGGCCCGAGCCCGGCCGGGCCTACGCCGTCGGGGACCTGGGCGCCATGTGGCTGTGGCAGGCCACCACCGGGCTGTGGGAGTCGGACCCGGCCAAGCCGCTGGGCGGCTTCCAGGGCAACCTGATGGGCGTGGCCTTCGACCCGGCCGACGCCCGCCGCGGCTATGCCGTGGGCAAGGCCGGGCTCCTGCTGCGCTACGACAAGACATGGACCCAGGACGCCCTGCCCGCCGGATTCGGTCAGGCCGACCTGACCGCCGTGAGCTTCGCCGGCCGCGAGGCGATGGCGGCGGCCGGGCGCGACGTGGTCGAGAACGACGGAGGCGCCTGGCACGTCGACGGACCGCTGCACGCCCTGCTGGCCTCGCTGCCGCGGGCTCCCCAGATCTTCACCGTCACCGGGCTGCCCGACGGCGGAGCGCTGGCCGCGGGACCAAACGTGGTCTTCGAGCGCGACGGCGGCCCGGGCTCGCCGTGGCGGTCGGCCGACCAGCCGCTGCCCAGCTCGACCGTGGTGGCCGCGGGCGGCTACCGCGACGGCTCGGGCCGCGTCCGCGCCGTGGTCTCGGTGGTCCCCCTCTTCCAGTACCCGATCCCCGACGTGGTGCCCATCGCCGACCCCAACACGCCGCCCCCGATCATCCCGCCCTTTCCCCTGCCGGGCGACGGGTACGTCCTGCGCGAGATCCCGGGCGCAGGCTGGCGCGACGAGGAGCACACCGCCTTTGCCGGGTCGACCAACGACCGCCCGGTCAAGGCCGACCCCGTCCTCGGCTTCGACCTCGACCCCGCGACGGGCCAGGGCTGGGCCGCCGGCGGCTGGGACGGCCAACCCGACAGCGCCGGACGCGGCGACTCCAGCGTTGGGGGCGCGGGCGACGCCGACCGGGCCAACGTCCAGACCGCTGCCGTGTTCCGCTACCAGCCCGCCGGCGGCGGGCCGGCGCCGCCGGCCTCGGGGACGGTGCCCGTCGCCCTGCCCGCCGGTCCCGTGCGCTTCGCCGTGGCCGCCCACGCCGCCTGCGACACGCCGTGCGCCGACCTGGCGGCCCAGGGCCTGGGCCCCGACGCCACCCTCGCCGACACGCTGGGCAAGGTGGCGGGACTCACGGCCCAGGGCAACGGGCCCCGGTTCATGGTCTACCCGGGAGGGCGGCTGAAGGCCGGCGCCAGCCCAGCGCCCGCCGCCGAGGAGCAGCGCTTCGCCAGCGTGCTCGGCGGCCAGCCATCGCTGCCGGTCTATGCCGCGGCGTCGGCCGGCGACAGCGCCGGAGGCTCGGCCGCGGCATTCGGCGCGGCGTTCGCGGGCTTTGCCGCGCCGTTTGGCAGTGGTGGAGCGCCGAGCGGGGTGACGCCCCAGGGGACAGCGCCAGCCGGCGGTGGCGCCAACACCCACTACGCCTTCGACTCGGCTGGCTCGGGGGGGACGATACGGGCCATCGTCATCGACAACTCGTCGGGGTCGCTGGCCACCTCCGACCCCCACCAGGTCCCGGCCGAGGCGCAACTGCCGTGGCTGACCGGGCAGCTCGACGATGCCCGGTCCCGCGCGATCCCGGCCGTCGTGGTCGGCAGCCGCGACCTGAACCCGCGCTTCTCGCCGGCGATCAACTCCGCCTCGGACGGGACATCGGTGGCGACGGTCCTCCTCCAGCACGGGGCATCGGCCTACTTCTTCGAGCGCCCCGAGGAGAACCGGTCAGCGACGATCCCGGCCGGCTCGTCTCAGACCATCCCCACCTTCGCCACCGGGACGATCGGCTACCGCTCGCCCATCGCCAACAACCCCAGCGGCACCGACGAGCTGTTCGGCGACACGGGCTACCTGCTCGCCGAGGTCAACGCCGCCCGGCGCGATGCCGCCACCAACCGCGCCCCGGTCTCGGTCCGGCTCATCCCCATCATCGACGACCTCTCGCTTCAAGCGGTCGACGGGACGCTGCTGCGCCGCAGCCGGCCGTCGCTCTTCCAGGGTCTGGGTCGCCGGCCGGTGGCCGGCGACCGCTGGGGCCCGACCTCCGGTGACGCCGGGCCCAACCCGCCGGGATCGAGCCCCTACACGAGCTTTCCACCCGGCCTGTGCCTGACCTCCACCTGCTCGACGCGGATCACGCCCGAGTACCAGTTCAGCTCATCCGACCCCGATATCGGCGCCTTCGTCGAGCAGGACCCCAACTCGAGGAACCTGCGCAAGCCCCTGCTCGGGGCCAACGACAAGGTCATCGCGGACTCCAGCTCGGGCCTCTTCTGCCCGTTCAACGCCGGCACGACAACGGTGACGGTGAGTGCGGGCGGCCTTTCCTTCTCCTCCCAGCTCACCGTCCTCAATGGAACGGTCGCCCGCCCCTGCGGCACCGTGCCGCTGAGCCCAGCGCGCTTTCACCGCCAGACCTCGGCAACGGCACCCGTCCCACCCCCTCCGGTCTCACCGGCGCCCGCGCCCAGCCCGGCTCCACCGATCCAGCTCCCGCCGCTGCCCACGCTGACTCCCACACCGGCGCTCGCGCCGCCCCCCGTGCCTGCCCTGCCACCGCCGCCACTGCCCGCGCCGGTTGTGCTGCCGCCGGTGTTCCCGATTCTCCCGCTCGTCGGGTTGCCCACCCCGGTGCTGCCCATTCTCCCGCCAGGAGCGCCTGGGGTCGGGCGCCCGATTCCGCCCAGTGGCGCCGTCGCTCGGGCCTACCAAGTCAAGCGCGAGGAGGAGGAGGAGGCCGCGCCCGAGCAGTCCCAGGCCTTCTCGCGCTACCAACCCGACACCCCGGGACCGATCGAGCCCTACGTGGTGGGCATGGTCCTCGTGGCGGCGCTGGCCGGAGCGTCCATCCGCGGGATGGTCCGTGGCCGCGGCGGTCGGCGGCCCGCGCCCGTCCCGATCAGCTCGCCCAACGGCCCGGCATCGTCACGGGGCCGCCGGCCACCGGGCCGATGAACCGGGCCCCGTCCACGCCCCGCCCCACAACCCCCCGGAGGTAACTCCCGTGAGCCCCCAGGCCTCGAACCGCCTCGCCGTCGCCGCGATCATCGTGTCGGTCCTCTCGCTCACCGCGTCGATGACCGGCCTGGCCGGCGCGGCCGGCCAGATCCTCGCGTCGGGAGCCAAGGCCAAGGCCAAGCACCACAAGGTCACGAAGCAAAGGAAGGTCCGCCCGTCGGGCAACGCCTCGCTGCTCAATGGCCGCTCGGCCGAGGATCTCACGAACAACTGCAACGCCCAGTCGGTGGATCTGGGCACCTGGTGCTTGGAGGCCGCGCCCTATCCGGTGCCCAACGCCGACGTGGGCAAGAACAACTTCTTCTATGCCTCGCAGAAGTGCGTCAGCCTGGGCGGCTACCTGCCCAGCGCGGCGCAGCTCATCGGCGCCGCCGACCGGGTGCGGCTGGCATCGGTGATCGGCGACAGCCGATTGACCGCGACCATCGACGAGGACCCAACCGACGGGCTGACCGACAAGCGTGAGATGAGCTCGACCCTGGTGACCACCGCGGCCGGCTCCGACGCCGCGGGCTCGGAGGGAGTGTCGGACGGCGCCACGGGCAACCCGCGCACGGGTCAGCCCAACCCGGCGCCCCAGCCTGCCGTCCCCGAGCCCGAGACCCTGCAGTACGTCGACGTCTATGACAACTTCAACCACGGCGGATTTGCCGGGGCCCAGCCGATCGACCAGCCCCAGCTCTTCCGCTGCGCGTTCGACAAGCTGCAGGGGCCGCCGCGCGACCTGTCGGGGTAGGGGGGCGGCAGCTACCCGGCGTTCCTCTCGGCTGGACACCGACGCATTGACACTTGTCGATGCATCGGTGTATTGTCGCCGACCGTGGGTCCCAGCACTCGTGCGGCATTGCCTGAGCGGCCCGGCGTGCTGCGCCGCTCGGTCGCGGAGGCCCTGGCTGCCTTCGCCCTGGTCTTCGCCGGGTGCGGGGCGGCGACTACCAACGCCACCCACCCCGGCGCGGTCGGAGCCGTCGGGGTCAGCCTGGTGTTCGGCCTGGTCATCATGGCCATGGTCTACGCCACCGGGCACCTCTCCGGGGCGCACATCAATCCTGCGGTCACCGTCGCGTTCACCCTCACACGGCACTTCCCCGTCCGCGACGCCATGGCCTACATCGCCGCCCAGCTCGCCGGCGCCACGGTGGGCGCGTTCGTCCTATTGGCCGCGTGGAGCGACAAGCCTGCCCACCTCGGCGCCACCGTCCCCTCGGTCTCCACGGGCACTGCCCTGCTCTACGAGACCGTGCTGTCGGCGCTTCTGATGTTCGTGATCATGGCCGTGGCCACCGACGCGCGCGCCGTCGGCGCCGGCGCGGCCCTGGCCATCGGTGGGACCGTCGGCCTGGACGCCCTGTTCGGCGGGCCGATCACCGGCGCCTCGATGAACCCAGCGCGCTCGTTCGGCCCCGCGCTCGCCTCCGGGACGTGGACGAGCTTCTGGATCTACGTCGTCGGGCCCGTCGTAGGCGCGGCGCTCGGCGCGCTCGCCTACCAGTTCGTGCGCACCCCATCGACGCCTCCCGGAGGCGCGATGGCATGAGTCGCGCCCTCCTCGTGGGCTGCCCCAGGGCTGGCTTGGTGCGGGGTGCACGCCGCGTCGGGGGGCTCGCCGGTCAGCTCAACCAACCGGAGAGGCGGTCAAGCGCCTCGGGCAGCACGTAGTAGTAGGCCCAGAGGCCTTGCTTCTCGGACTCCACGATGCCGGCGTCGCGCAGCGCCCTGAGGTGATGGCTGATGGTGGGCTGGGAGACGTCGAAGAGGTCAACGAGCTCGCACACGCACACCATGCCGGCGTGCTTGCGCAGCACGTCGACGAGCTGGACCCGGATGGGGTCAGACAGTGCCTTGGCGATGCTGGCGAGATCGGCCGCGGCCACCGGGTCGACCTCAGGCAGCACGACAGGCAGCAGCAGACCTCGCCCTTGGGGCGCTTTGTCTTCGGCGCGAGCGTCAGCTCCATGGGGGACACTCTATGCAGCGTGGGAGCGGGTTGGCATGGGCAGCGGCCGGTGGCACCTCATGCGCTGGACACCCAGCAGTCAGCCACCGACGGCGCGCCGATGGCCTACGCGGCGACGAGCAACTTGTCGGCGAGCTCTCCGGGTAGACCGGCTCGGCGAACCTCTGCGGCCACCGTGTCGGCGTCGTAGGCCACGCGTTCGATCGTCACGTCGACGCCGCTGCCGGTGTCACGCAGGACGGCGAAGGCACCTCGCGGGTCGCCGTCCTTGGGCTTTCCCACCGAGCCGCAGTTGACGAACAGCACACCGCCGTAGCGGTGGACCCATGGCTTGTGCGTGTGCCCGAACAGAAGCGTTGCGTCGGTCTCGGCCCGGGCCAGACGTTCATACAGCGAGGCCGGCTTGTCCTCGAAGAGATACTCGTTGACCTTGCGCGGGGAGCCGTGGACGAGGTGCACGGGTGTCTCGCCGACTTCGTCTGTTGGACGCCGTGCAGAGCTACCAGCGCGAGGTGCAGCGCACCACCGCCAAGGTGCCCGAAGAGGTGAGCCAGCTCCTCGCTCGCCTGCGTGACCCCGAGTTCGCCCGCATGCTCCTCGTCACGCTCGCGAGTCCACGCCTGTGCACGAGGCGCAGCGGCTCCAGGCCGACCTGCGCCGGGCCGGCATCCAGCCGTTTGGCTGGGTCATAAACGCCTCGCTGGTGACGAGTGGCACGGCCCACCCGACCCTGCGCACTCGCGCCGCCGCCGAGCTCGCTCACGTCGAACGCGTGCAGGAGGTCTCGGAACGGGCGACCTGGCTGGTGGCCTGGCAGCCCCAGCCGCCGGTCGGCGTCGTGCGCTGCGCGAGCTGGCTACCAACCGCGCACTGAGTGGCGCCTGACGCGAAACCCCTCGGCGAGGCCGGCTCCTTACGCGCCGACGGTCCCGCTGCCGAGGTGGAGGGCACGAGCCCCCTGCCGTCTGCTTCCGGGCCAGTTATTCGCGTCCAGGGGAAAGAACAGGCCCAGAAGCGCTCGTCGCCTCAGCGGGTAAGGGCCGTGGGCAGCCTCATCGGGTGAAATGGCGCCGGCCCGTGCGCGGGCGACTCGACGAGGGACGGCCCGCGGCGCTTCGACCTGCACGACCTCGCCGGCACAGCCCGGCTCCGAAGGCTGGCGAGGCACCACGCGGCAGGGATGCAGGGCCTCGCCAGGCTCGGCGCGCACCGGAGGCTGGCGAGGAAGTGCAGGGTTGCTACGTCCCGACGCTCCCATTACCGCCGAGGTTGGGCGGGTGCGTCCCGCTGCCCGACCCCGCACCGGACCCGGCCCCTCTCGACCCGGCGGCCGGCCGGTAGTTGCCGAACACGTCGGTTCCAAAGGGCTTGACCGAGGCGCTGGCGGCAAAGCCGACGTGCCCGAAGCCGAACAGATCCTCCATAGTGCGCAGCAGGGAGTAGTGGTTGTAGGGCATGGCGTTGCGCGTGCCCGCCTTCACGAACGGCGACAGAACTACCGCGTCGACCCGGCCGCCGCCGCTGCCCGGAGCGGCCGGTGCGGGCTGGGCCGGTGGCGGCGTCGGCCCCGGCTTCTCCCCGCAGCACGCACTCGCATCGCCCGTCGGGCCACTGGCCGGAGCCGAGTCGAACGTGACGACGAGCATTCCGTCCTTGCGGTAGGCCGGCGAAGCGGTGATCTTGGGCACCCACTGGGCCAGCCAGGCGTCGGCCGACGCCAGACCGCCGGGCTCACCATCGGCGCAGGGCGTGTCGTGGCCGTCATGGCAGAGGTTGGGCACGATGACCGACAGGCTCGGAGTGGCCGCGGCGCGGGCCAGGTCGCCGGGCAGGGCACCGAGGCCGACGACGTTCTTCGCGCAACCTGCCGTGTTGTCGACGAGGGTGTGAAAGTAGACGAAGGGATCGTGGCGAGCGGCGTACCCGTCGGACGGCCGGGCGGTCTGGGTCGGATCAGCCGCCCCGAGCGGGGGGTGCCGGCACGTCGGCGGCGCGGGGGGCGGGCCCTTCTCGACGTCCTCCAGGTAGCCGCGCCAGGTCATGTTCAACGTGGCGAGCTGGTCGGGCAGGGTCTGGGCCGCGCGCGGGTAGACGCAGCCGCCGCCCGCCAGCTGCTGGTTGGCGTCGAGCCGGGGGCTGGTGGCCACGAAGTCCGAGTAGGTGGTGCACTCCGCCGCCGTCTGCGGGTTGGCCGCCTGACCGCTGATCAGGGCCAGGTAGTTGGGCAGCTCCCCGTGAGCCGTCGCGTAGTAGTCGGTCAACAACTGGCCCTGGTTGGGCAGCACCTGGCTGAGGTAGCGGGCCTTGGAGGTGGGGCCGAAGCTCTCGTTGGCCCCATGGGCGGAGAGCACGATGAGAAAGACGTGGTTGACCGGCGGCAGGCTCGACGTCGGCCCCGACGGCCCGCTGGGCCCTGTCGTCGTCTTGCTCTTCCCGGTGGACCCCGTCTTCGGCGGGCTGCCGACGCTGGTGGCGGAGCTGGTGGCGGAGCTGGTGGCCGGGGTCGATGCTCCGACGGAGCTGGTGGAAGTCGAGTTGGCCGAACTCGAGCTCGCCGACCGGGGAGCGGACGTCGGGCGCGCTGGAGGCGGCGCGTTCTGGACCGCTGTCGGAGCGAGGATGGGAGCCGGCGCGACCGGACCAGCGAGGGCGATGTCGATGATCGCTGGAGCGTCCGAGCTCGCGCCGGCGGGGCCGACCGCCGTACCCACGAGCACCCCACAGAGCAGCACACCGCAGACCGCGGCGGCCGCCGAGCTCGGACGCCATTCGGCCCGCCAGCTGCGCAGGCGTTCGCTGAGGTCTGACCGTCCCACCGGCGCGCCCGACCCGACCTGAGCATCGGCCGTGGCGGGCGCGTCAGCGGCCAGGCGGTCCCCGCCCGCCCCGGCGGGGACGGCGGATCCCAGCAGGCCGCGGAAGTCGACTCGCGGTTCCTGCTGTCGCCCTCCGCAGTGCAGGCAGTAGCGCTGATCATCGACGACGGGCGCCCCGCACTCGGAGCAGACCGTCTCGGGAACGCTCACTCGGCGTGCGGATCGGACGCGGCGGCCGGGACCGGAGCGAGGACCGGGCGGCCCAGCGTCGGCGCCGCCAGGGCGCGCAGCGGGACGCCGAGCGCGATCGGAGCCGACGGACCTGGGAATCGCTCGCCCCGCGCCGGTTCTGCTCCCGCGGTCGTGGCGCCGTCATGGTCCGAACGAGGGATCGAACCCGTGGCATCGGCGACGCGCTCGGGCGACAGGCGGTAGCCGATGCCGTAGTGGGTGTGCACGAAGACCCAGTCGGGCGCGACCCGAGCGAGCTTGCCTCGGACCTTGCGGATGAACACGTCGACCGAGCGGTCACGCCGCGCCATGGGACCGCCCCACACGAGCTGGTAGATGTGGGCGCGGGGAACCACACGACCGGAACGGTTGGCGAGCACCACGAAGGTCTGGAACTCCCGCACGGTCAGGCCGGCACGCCGGCCGTCGACGAGGAGCTCGAACTCGGCGGCCCGGATCTCGAGGTTGGCGATGCGGCGCACGGAAGCGTCCAACGACAGAGAGGGGTCGGGCGCCAGCACGCGAGGGTTGACGGTATGGATTGCCGCGGGGAGGGCCGTGAAGCGACGGTTACGCACTGGAGAAGAAGTGGATAACACCGCGACTTCTTCCCTGCTCGGGGTATCCGCGGGCGCCTTCGACGCCGCGGGCGTGCCGACCGCTACGGTGGCGCGGTGTCAGTCCGACGACGCGTCCCGCCTGCCGCCCGGATCACTCTCGTCCTGGGCGCATCGGTCGCCGCCCTGAGCGGCTGCGGCAGCGGCTCGACAACGCCGCCCCCGCCGCCGCTGACCCCGGGCGCCCACGCGAGTCGGCGGCCAGGGCACCCCGGCGCGGCGGCCGGGCGCCGTCTCACCGCCACCCGGATCGCCACGCTCCCCGCCCCGCGCGAGCGCACGGCCAGCGCAACCCTGGGCGGGGACATCATCGTCAGCGGAGGCCTCTCTTCAGCCCAGAGCTCGACGCAGACCGTCTGGAGCATCCAGCCCGACGGCAGCGTCCGCACCCTGGCCCCGCTGCCCTCCCCCATTCACGACGCCGCCGCCACCGCGCTGGGATCCTCCGTGCTGATCTTCGGCGGGGGCCAGACGGAGGGATCAACCCGCGTGCTCCGAGCACGGCCCGGACCGCCGGCGCTTGTCGGCCAGCTCCCCCAGGCGCTCTCCGACCTCGACGCCGTGACCGTCGGTGATCGGGCCTTCGTGGTCGGAGGCTGGAACGGATCGCTGCCCAGCCCCGCCGTCTACAGCGCGACGGCCGACGGCCACGTCAGCGTGGCCGGGCGCCTCCCCGTCGGACTGCGCTACCCCGCGGCCGCCGCCCTCAACGGCCAGGTTCTGGTCGCGGGCGGCGAGGGGCCCGGTGGCTCGAGCACCTCCACCATCCTCAGCTGGGATCCGACAACCGGCCAGACCACCCGACCGGCGCGGCTGGCGGCCCCGGTCTCCCATGCTGCCGGCGTCGCGCTCGGCGGCCGGCTCTACCTGATCGGAGGGGTGCGCGGGGATCAGCCCTCCGATCTCATCCTCTCGTGGGCGCCCGGGGAGCCGCGCTTCCAGGTCTCCGGGCACCTGCCCCGGGCCCTGGCCGATACGGCGGCGGTGCCGTTCGGCGGCGGGATCGCGGTGATCGGCGGCCGCTCCGCCGACGGCCCGGTCGACGGCGTCTGGCTGCTGCGAGCGGCGCCGGTGAGCACGGGTTGAGCCCCGGTCACCGCGCCCGATCTTCCCTCGCTC
>JAABUZ0100001583.1_pt1 | contig 42395 bp, 38 predicted proteins | sample 5562091 | NCBI WGS metagenome assembly JAABUZ01 (sample SAMN12813069, study PRJNA571459) | rock metagenome | isolation source: Antarctica rocks | place: Antarctica: Victoria Land, Linnaeus Terrace sud | collected 2015-12-21
AGGTACTCACTTGAGCTACAGTATCTGCAAATCCGCCCATCAGCACGGGCCGAACCGAACCATGCAAGCCGAAATGTCCAATGACTTCTGGCTTAGATAAGCGGGTCGGGTCAATTACGAGAGAACTCCAGATTCAACTGGGTGAGATTTCTGGGAGCAGGTCAAGTACAGCCTTGCACATGCGAGCGTTGCTGAAGACGTGTAGCTACAGATCCGGTGAAGAATGCGGGTGGTGGGCGCCTTTCCTGACCGCAACTCGGCGTTGATGCAGGTCGCTGCTCGGCCCCGACATGTTGCTTCGACCCGCTGGGGTGCCAAACACTATTTCCAGACGAACAGGATGGCCGATATCGGCGCCATCGCCTGACCTCTTGCTCTGTCCCCCAATGAGGGACACAAGCAAACAACCCAATCGCACAACCTTGCTTTTTCATGGCTCAATCGAAAGGGTGAAATATCGTGGACACAACTTGGCCTGGTCCACATCCAGCTGGGTCAGCCAATGCAGAACGGCCATGTCGAAAGCCTCCATGGGAGACTGTGCGACATGCCGTGTTGCTCTAGCCCTAGCGCGAGAAGTGGAACTGCAAGCGGCACCACAGCTCACTCGACTAATGCACCCCGCCCTCGCTCCCTTCGCCGACCATAACCATTAACACAACTGAGGATCTCCAGTTTGAATGGGTGAAACAAGGGGTGGGTCACGACCACTATCCTTGGGGCATGAGAATCACCACCCCTACCAGGCCTGCGCTTTCAAAGGGCAAAGGATCCATGAGTCACTCGCAGGGCCCGATTCCCGGTCTGATGTTCTGGGAGAAACATGAGCCCGGCGCTACGTTGCGAGACACCTCAGTCCAGCGACCTGTTAAGCGGCAGATTCAACCTTTGGACGAATCCTCATGACGCGGAACGCCTCCGGTACTGGAACCGGAGCGAATGATTGCTCCTTCCGCACTCCGAAGTCGGACAAGATCATCCCGATTAACTGCTCAAGCCATTCTCCGCGTGCCCGGTTGTTGAGGGGAAGTCGGCTGAAGCGCATCGACACAAAATTAAGAGCCTCTCTCATGAGGAGATCCGGATCGTACTCAGGTTCGGCAGCCGTGGATCGCTCTTCTCTCCGGTATTCCTCCATCTTCTCCAGATATTTGACGATCTTCGTTCTATCGTGTGTCTTCGGGGGTGGCATCTTCTCGACGAGTGCCGCGTTGGTGATATCGAAGCCGCGGGCAATAGCCGTCCGCAGAACAACTTCCGGAACCCTGTCTTTCACACTAAGGTAGGTATTGATGTATCGGTATGCCGTAGCTCGAGAGAATCGACATTGCGTGTTGAGGAAGTTCACAAATTTCCTCTTGGGTTCCAATATCTCCCTGAGATTCAGGAGACGCTCGCCTATCGCAAGGCGCGACATCCCATACTTGACCATCTCCTCCGTCAGAGCTTGAGTCTCGATCATAACTGTGCGTTGCTCGGATGCGGTTAGAACCCCCCACCAATCCGTATTGGTGACGGAAGAACGTGTTACAAGCTCAATTTCCGGCATGTCGTCCCATCTCTCGTTTCACTTCTGAATCAAATCAACAACAGCCGTGATTAGCAAGCATTTTCTTTGCTGATTACTTCGGTAACTGCGACGTGATACACTCCGGGGTGTTTAGTTATTGAGTGCCTCTACCCTCGAATGGAGAACACGCTTGGGCAAGACCTGCACGAAAGCAAATGTGGTATCCATCTCGAGTGTTGGGGTGCTGAATTGCAGCCCCAGCACCCAAAGTAAGGTGCGCGCATACTCAGAAAAGACCGGTATTCCGATTGCACGGATTGTAGATGATGCAATGAACGACTGGCTCACTTGTGTGGGGTCGGCTCGTCTTGCAGCTGCGAATTGTTCTCATTTTGAGAAAAAGATTTTTGGCCGGCACTGAGAGCCAGCTCCCTTCTAAGACAACTGCGATTTGTTCCTGCGAGGGTCTGAGAGTTAGCCGGATGTCCAACTATCAACGTAGGCTGTGTAAACAAGATGTGGCTTTCGAGGAGATGCCTGCAAGGCTTTGATGTTTAGGCCAGCAACTGCATCGGCTGTTGTCGATGACCAAGGCAGACCCGTTTTGGGCAGACGCTAGGAGTTGGCAGGTGCTCCATGGCGTCGCGACACCAGAATCGGGCCAAGGTTGCTGCCGCGGACGAACTGTTCAATGCGGACATCCCAGGTAATCAGGTATTGTGTGAAGAGGCCGCCGATTTGTACTAGACACGTTTGCTTAGAGTAGCTAATCAATGGGCGCACCGATGCGGCCAAGAAAAGCAGCGAACCTAGCCTGAAAGACCTCCGTGCTGAACCCTTCGGCGTGACTCCGGATCTGCTGCGGTGACCACGCCCTTTGTTCGAACCTCTCAATGGCATTCACCAAAGCTTCGGTGGTCTGATCATCAAAGAACAGGCCTGTCTCGCCCTCTACTATGGTCTCTAAGGCTCCTCCAGCACGAAAGGCGATGGTTGGGCGGCCCGCTGCAGCTACCTCCAGCGGTGCCATGCCGAAGTCTTCCTCTCCCGGGAAGATTAGCGCACGGCATCTAGACACGTAGTACTCAACTTCTTCATCAGACGCTCTCCCCAGGAATCGGACTGTTGGTCCAGCACAAGATTTCAGCATCTCGAGTGCAGGTCCCGAGCCGATAACAATGAGATGCTTTCCCATTTGCGTGCATGCACTAACGGCTAGGTCGATGCGTTTGTAGGGCACAAGCCGCGCTAAGACGAGGTAGTTGTCATGCTGCTCTGTCGACGGTCTGAAGCGGTGTATGTCAATAGGAGGCGCGATCACTTCCGCGAAACGGCCGTAGGCGCTCTCTATGCGGAGAGCTACGGCTTTCGAGTTTGCCACAAAGTGATCTGGCTGTCTCGCCGCGCGCTCATCCCACAAACGAAGAGCCTGGATAAGCGTAGGCAAAATGATGCGGGTGAGTCGGCCGAAGGACTCGCGCGACGAATAACTGTCGAACGCCCATACCCAACGCATCGGGGTGTGACAGTAACACACATGAATGGCATGCGGATTTGCGCGTACTCCTTTTGCGTAGCCGGAAGAGCTAGAAACAACCAGTTCATATGCAGATAGATCGATTGAGCTTACAGCGAGGGGATAGAGAGGGAAGTATAGCCGATAAAACTTGCCCACTTTAGGCATGTTCTGCATCCACGATGTCCGGACCAGTACATTCCGCAGGGTCTCTGGCATGCTCTTCTTAAAAGCGACCGTCGCAAAGAGATCTGCTCCTGGAAGCATATTATAGAGCTCTTCAGCGACCTTCTCAGCTCCACCCAGTTGCGTAAAGTAGTCGTGCATCACGGCGATCTTCATTGCATCTGCCCGCGTCCCGAGCGCGTCGGCCCTCACATAGCTCCGGATCGCTTGAGAACGACGCTCAGCGTTCGCACCAAAATTTTGAAGTCAAGCAGCAAGGTCCACCGATCGATGTAGCGGCGATCCAAGGCCATCCATTCATCAAACCCTACATTGCTGCGGCCATTGACTTGCCAAAGACCGGTAATACCTGGTTTCACACTGAACCGCCTCATCAAAGGAGCTTCATGGAACAATGAGACATCGCGACCGCTCATTGGCCGCGGTCCCACTAGCGACATGTCACCGACGAGTACATTCCATAACTGAGGGAGCTCGTCGAGCGAAGTTCTTCTGAGGAAGCGCCCAAATTTAGTCATGCGGGGATCGGCTCTCATTTTAAAAATGGGACCGTTAGCCTCATTTTGATTTTCCAGGCTCGGCAGCATTTGCTCTGCCTTGTCGATCATGCTGCGAAACTTGATCATTCTAAAATAACGTCGGCGAAGGCCGCACCGCTCCTGCTGAAAGAAAACGGGACCTTTGCTGCTTAGCTTGACACCCAAGGCGATAAACAGAAATAGCGGAGTCAAAAAGATGAGTCCGCAGACAGCTCCAGAAACATCTACGGTGCGCTTGATGATGAGGCGCTTCACGTAATGTTCCTGCTGAGGCGCCAGGTCACGAAAGATGGCCTGCTTGCGATTTAGGGGATGTTTGCGTGTTGAGTATAGGTCCTGGAGATAGACGACCTGTACACCCACATCCTCAGCGATGTGAACCGCTCGCTGCATCAGAGGATAGCAGGACCTCATCGGCATAGCGATTAGGATCACGTCAACGACTTCGTTCAGAAGGACATCGCTCAAACCGTCCACTGTGCCTAAGTAGCGTTTGGCTACGTCCAAAGGCATTTCGCTGGTGTCTCTGTCGTCTACAAATCCTAGCACCTTGATGGACGAGTGGTAGCGTGTGCGAACTCCACGCCACGCTTTGCTAGCTCGGCGACCACTGCCCACAATGATTGCACGCCGTGGGTCGCGCGCACCCACCCGTTCCAGCAGGTACCCGCTCATCGGGATGCGATATGTCACGTAGAGCCATAGTGTTACAACCAGGACAATTGTCGAGTGGATCGTCATGGCCGGCCTATGAAAGGTCAGAAGGTAAGCGATTACCCCAACCGTGGTGATGCACACGCCCTTACTCGCCGCGAGCATCCGGCACGGAAGCGTTGCGAGTCGGTTATAGGTATCAAGCGCCGCGAAACAATAATGCCAAGAGACAACGAATGCGGCCCCGAACAGAACATCAATGAAACTTAGCTGGAGAGTGAGGAGGTGACGGATGTCGTCGAAGACAAGGCTGAAAGGCGCAAAACTGAGTATCGTAATAAACAGAGCAACGACACCATCAAGTGCGTCAAGGTTAGGGTGATTCGGATGTCCTTCGATCACGGAGCCGCCCTAAGTTGATAAGAAGCGATGTGGAGGGAATAAGAGAGCGGACTTCCGTAATTCTCGAAGCTCCGCAAGAGTACGATCGCGAGCAACGGGGATTGATTTGGATGAATAGATAACTCGTGATCCCTGAAGAGGGAGTTCACGCATGTTTTCCGCAGAGCATAGGGCCTCAGAGTTCGTCGTGCGTGGAGGGGTCTAGCGCGGCTGGTTTGACAGGATTTCTGTCATGTCCGGTCACGGTAGTAGATTCTCCCAGGAGAAAGATTCGCATCACGGCCCTTTGGACGCCGCTTCAGTAACCAAGAGCCACGAGCGGATCAGATCTGTGATGCTCTCTTTGGTCGCCAACGAAAGCAGCATACCACGCTTGAGTTGTGCACCCCCTAAATTTGTGATCTCGCGAGAGTCGGAATGGCGAAGGAGTTAGCACCTTTGAGCAAAGCAAGAGAGGCAATGATGCTACCTTCCCGTGAAGAGAACGAGCCACCAGTTTAGTGGGATCGAAGCGGCGAGCAGACGACTGGGAGAGCCGGTCAACAGATACAATCGCCATAAGACTGGCTTGAGGGGTCACCCGGATCGCCCTGACCATGGGAGAACCACTTGCGTGTAGCGAGCGGGACCTCTGTATCCCCCACTTCGAGGTAGGGGCTCTTACCGGGTTGTCATCCGCTTGAGCCCTGGGAACAACGTCAACTGCACCGCGATTGCGGTGCTGTTTTGCGGACCGACCAAGTAGATCGGCGCCTTCCATCGCTCGTACTGGAACCATCCATTCAACTCCACGTTGTCGTGCAGAAAGCGTTTGACCAGTGATGCCTTAAACGAATTCTGGGTTGTTCCACCTGGACCGTAGGTGCTTGTTACAGGATTGTAAGCGCCTGGTATGAAGTTCCGCGGCGTTTTTTTGTTGAGATATTCTAGCTGTATCCACTCTTGGCCCGAGAGATTGTAGGTTAACCACGCTTGGCCACCCTTCGCTTGCCTCCCTATCCAGTCGCCCATGATGAAGCCTTTGTTTGTGTACGCCTGACGTTGTACCGCTTCGTAGTAATTGAAAGTCCCCCCATAGCTCCTCGAGACGTTTGGGTCGGTTGAGACGCCTTCTACCCGCAAGTCGAGCCTTCGCGCTCCCGGAAGTTGGGAGACGTAAATACCTGTTCGGTACGCGGCGCGCCGAGGAGCACTGATAGGAGTCACGTCATCATGGGCGATTGAATCGACGTAGAATGTCGCATACTTGCGGAGAAAGGGCAGTCTGTACGACATGTTGAAGTCGCTATACCGGGCACCCGGGTCATTCCTTGATAGCTTTTCAAAAGCCGTCGTGTCGTTGATATCGAAGAAGCTCTTCAGAAAAGTATGAACTGTTACTGGTTCGTGCCCCTTGCCGCCGAAGATGACAGTACGCTGGAAGCCAAACTCGAAGTTGTTCGTGGGGCGGAACGCAAACATTGTCGAGTGCGCCCAATCGTCGTTCGGTGCCGTGTGGCCCTTGAGGCTTCCGTAGAAGAAGTCGTAGCGCAATGGCCCAAGAAGGCGTGATACGAGTGGTATGTACAGCGGGTCCACTCGGTTGATCCGAAAGGAATAGATGTTCTCAGCGTTGTTTGACCAAGCTAGACTGCCGCCCTGCGCGGGCCCAAGCCACGCATCAGATTTGCCCCCCGAGATCTCATGTCCCAATATATGAAATGAGAGAGTGGCCTCTTGCAGCCGAAAAGTGTTGACCGGCGGAATCGGCCCGGTCGGGATGGTCGCTTGGTGAAGGTTTCCTCCCGCAAACGCGATCCCATCGCCTCCGTTGGAGGGTGCTCCTTGCGAGAGTTCCGAGGATAGGAACTGCGAGTACCCCGTTGCCGAAGGCGAGTGTTGATACTCCCCCCGCACATCGAGCGAGAACCGCCTCCACTCCGCGATTGTGGAGAAGCCTGTAATCTGATTGAACCCTGGCTCATACGGTCGACCGTAGTCGTTCACGATCGTTTGGCCCAAGTGATAGCTGTCGCGAAGCGTCTGCCCCGTGATCCCCATCTCATGTATATAGAGGGACTTCACTCCATACACGAAGCCGCGGTCCTGCAGGCTGCCAGCCGTGTCTTCTTCCTTCAACTCGCGCTTGAGCGCTGCCAAAATCTCCAGAGCGGCTGGGTTGTCGGAGCTCAACACTGCTGGCTCCGTCTCGTCCAACACAGACCGCAAGCTCTGTCGGGTCCACGGCCGCATACTCAAAAACAATGTATTCCCGAAGCCTAGGGAATACAGTCGAGTCATCTCGGTGTACACCCAGCTATCCACCGGTATATACGTCGAGCCATAAGCTTTGCCGGAGTGGGCCCCAACTCTGTTGTAGGGCTGGTATGTCGGCCTCCCTGAGAAAGAGTTCTGGGCGAACGGCGTCACCCAAGTGATTCCCGTGCCTTCTCTTGAGTTTGGTGCGGAGTTCGCTGGTTCGGTACTAGCCCGTCCTGCCGTCGTGATGTAGGAGAGGTTTGCCGGGGAATCAATTGGCTTTTCCACTCGGACAGGCACTACCTCGAGCAATCCTCGTAATGAACTCTGCTGAGTATTGCTGCAGCCGGGGGTACCGTTAGCTATGGAAGTCTGAGCTGCGCACGAAATGATTGAGGCCACGGCGAGACCGGCCATAGGCAGCAGAGTTGGTAGACGCACGGAATCTCCAGAGGTCCTAGGGGTAGCTTGGACAGCCGTCTCGAATGAGACTGCCCTAGTGTATCTCCCCTTGGTACCCTATTCGGGAGAAAGTAAGCTGTCTCCGATCAGCTAGTTGACTTGTGCTGCGCCGCTGGTGCCAGGGCCAACCCCTATGTGTCCATAAGCTCGTAATCGGGTGGAGAGCGAGCACTCGAAAGTGTCGCCCGCAAGTACCTTCTTGTACATAGCTCCAGTGCGGTTTCGCGAGCGGTTCGACCTGGGAGAGACCCCCACATACAGATTGACGACTGGTCCGAACTGCTTGGCTGTCTGGCCACCATACCGCTGATAATACAGGGGCGAATCCGTCATACGAACGCGAAAGGAAGGGCTGACCAGTACATGTAAACTGTGCCCACAGTTTCAAGTTGGTGTTCGCCTAATTCCTAGAGCCGCGCAGATGATCCGCTCAGCCTCAGATCCCTGAGTGCCTGGATTGGAGAGATAGGGTCAGGTGGGTGTAGCGCTGACTCATGACCGCCTGCGCCAGCACCAGATCCCGCAAGCGTTTCTGAGGAGGTAGTCACCGGCCCGTGCATTGCCAGCGGGAGACATTCGCAGGTTGTTGAGGAAAGCACAGTCATGAAGAAATGGGCAACACAGACGGCCGCCTTTGCTTTTGAGCGCATTGGAGCCGTACTTGAGCGGCGCGCGGGAACGGTTCTCGGATTATTGCTATGCTTCCTATTCCTCGTTTGCCTCGGCAAGGCAGGAACCGTGTACCTCTGGTATGACGAGATCGTCATTCTAGGTACCGCCTCCTTTGCGCACGTGACCGACATCTGGCGCTTCTATGCCAATGGACGAGACGTAGAAGGTCCTCTTGCCTCCTTCATTGTTCATGCTGCAATTCGGCTGCCTTTCAGTCCGGAAATCAGTGCAAGATTGCCATTCATCGCGGCGTTTCTAGGCATGCTGTTTTGTGTGTTCATTTTCGTTCGTCGCCGCTATCCGGCTACTTTCGCATTCGCGGTACTCGTACTTCTGGCGTTCCCGCCACTTTTCGAGCTTGCGACACAAGTCAAGAGCTACGCACTCGAGTTGGCGGCCATCACCTTTGCCATGGTCTGTTGGCAGTCCGCCATACGCAGCGAGGGCCGTCCATGGAGTGTTCTCGGCCTATGGACCGCGCTGGCCTTGGCGATCAACGCTCACAAATTCGCTATCTTTGTGTTTGTCCCCTTCGCAGCAGGCCAATGGCTACGAGATTATCGCCAGAGGAAAATAGATCCGCAAATCTGGCTGGCGCTTGTTTTGTTCCCCGCCGGCCTGCTACCCGTTATGCGCGGTGAGCTCGTTGCCTCCAGATTCTATGCTGGCTATTTCTGGTCGAGGCCAGAACTCCATTTCCTATATGGAAGCTACAAGACCTACTTTTTGTGGCAGTGGCTACTCATCACTTGCCTTACTAGTTTTATTACAATGTCTGCCTTCCTGAACGGTCGCGAGCACTCACCCCTTGCCCTAGCGCCCGAGATGTCGGGCTTCTCTCTGCCGGAGTGGGTCTTTGTGGCCGTGTTAGCTGCGCTTCCTCTGTACGCACTCCCTGCGTCTTATTTGATCCAGGTGTACCGCGAAGTATATATAAGCTCCTTTGCCATTGGATTGGGGATTCTCATCGTGACCATAGCTGCCGAGCAGGTCAAGCGGGCTAGATCAGACGGTGCTGCCCTGTTTGTTCTTTTTGCCTTGGCTACTCTCCCCAGCCACTTAAGACCGCTGCTTCAGGGTGTACAGGTGCTCATGCACCCGGCTAGGGTGCATGAGCACCTCCAGGCAAGTTACAATGATCAGCCATGGGTTAAACTTGTTGCGGCGAGCAGTCTTCCTGTTCTGGCCGGCGATCATAGCTTGTATACCCCACTGTCTTACTATGCCGCGCCTCCGTTGGAAAGGCGGTTGTACTATCTAACTGACTTTGCAGAAGCCAATCTGTACCCTCGTTCCACGACGGCACAGGTCAACTTCCTCCTGTTTGGGAGAGTGCTGTCGTTTCAGACAATGGATATCAGCAGCTTCCTGCCTTCGAATCCCCACTTCCTGCTAGTCGCAGGTACAGACCCGGCTATGTGGCTGCCTACGTATCTGATCCGGAAGGAGCAACAGGGAGGCGTTACGCTGGAACTCCTCGGTCCTGATTTTAATTCCCCTAACGTCTATGATGTGCGGGTTACGACAATGCCCGTGTTCCCACCGCCCAAGTGGCGGGCGGACGCCGCTTCTCCACCATGATCAGCGGTGTCGTAGGGCTTGGTGTCAGGCCCTTCTTGACGGCTTCTCTAATCGAGAAGCTAGCTCGCGACAAGGGACAGCAGACAGCAGAGTCGCGGCAGGTTCACGGGCGCTAGAACCGCGTAGTTCGAAGGAGCCAATCTATCGATCGGGAATCCTCGCATGGCTCCTCTCTTCGTCCGCTTAATTGATCGTCCCTCTCGCCCTTGTTCGACTTGGACAGTGCCCTCCGGTTCAAGGTCCAGAGCCTAAGCTATACTTCGTCTAGCCTCTCAGTTTGTAGCCCTTCTCAATATGACACGCCAGTCTTGGCTCCAAGGTGTTCCGAATGAACGGCACAACACCCACGCACGACTCGGTGTGCACCGTGGTCGTTCCCTGTTACAACGAGGAGCAGCGGCTTCCGGTGAGCGCTTTTCAGGCCTTCATTCCAACCGCACCCCGCATCAGGTTCCTCTTTGTGAATGATGGCAGCACCGATGGCACCCTTACCATCTTGAAAGCGCTGCAGACGGAGTTCCCTGTGGAAGTCGATGTCTTTGATCAAAAGACTAATAGGGGTAAGGCCGAGGCAGTGCGCAATGGGATGTTGCGAGCTCTCGTTGAGCATCACGCGCCCTATACGGGATTTTGGGACGCTGATCTAGCCACGCCCTTGAGTGAGTTGCCGCGCCTCTTGGGCCTGATGCTTACAACACCATCGCTCGAGCTAGTACTCGGATCCAGGGTCAGATTGCAAGGACGCCTTGTCACGCGGCGCGTATTTAGACACTATGCGGGGCGCATCTTTGCTACGCTCGCGTCTCTAACGCTCAGCCTGCCCATCTACGACACCCAGTGTGGCGCGAAGCTCTTTCGTGCGACTCCAACGCTCACCCAAATTCTGGCCACGCCGTTCCACTCGCGGTGGACTTTTGATGTCGAAATGCTGGCCCGCTTTCTCCAAATCCGCAGAGACAATCGCGCACAAGCAATTTGCGCACTGTACGAGGAGCCGCTTCACCAATGGGAAGATGTCGGCGGATCGAAGCTGAAGATACAAGACTCCTTTAGGGCTATTAGCGACCTCCTGCTTATTCGGAGAACCTATTTTGAATGAGATCTGCCATCAAATCCTCCCGCTGAATCAATCCCACAACACAGGAGGTCACATGAGCTCTCGCAAGGACAGGTTACTCTCGGCATTTGCGGTGATTCTGTTTGCTCTTTGCCTGCTTGGCGGGGGCCTTTACTGCTTTGAGCGGCCTATGGCAGGCCCAGACAGCCTGGTCTATGTGTCGCTTGTGGAACGGAGCACTCAGGCTGATTTTCGGGAAGCGGCACGGGTATGCACCAGCCAAGTTCCTGGCCCACATAACGGGTGCGAACTCGAGGACAGTAACTTCTCACGTGAGATAGGCTCATACACCTCGAGTGAGTTTGTCACGTTTCTGCGTTTCTACGAAGTCAAGCCCCTGTATACCTGGACGGCAAAGCTGTTGCACCGGGGATTGGACCTGCCTGCATTCGTCGCCTTACGACTCGTCTCCTCGCTGTCTTATCTGGTGATTGGTTGCACTTTAGCGTTCTGGCTGCGCAACTATCTGTCCGTACCGGCGGCTTGCCTATGTGCCCTGCTCATCGTGGCTTTGCCTCCAGTGATCAGTATCGGTAAGTTTCTGCTGCCCGATGCCTTTTCAACTGCCCTGATGCTACCTGTCATCTATATCATTTTGTACAGAACGCAGCGGTTGGGAGTACAGCTTCTGCTGCTGGCTATATTGCCGCTTGCGCGACCCGATAATATTCTGTTCACGGCGCTGTGGGGAGCGACGATTGTTTCCCGCGCAACTGTCGCGCCCCGCACGCGCATGCTTCGGCTGGCCATGGTCGCGGTGGGATGCAGTCTTCTGAATACGGTTTTGCAGCGGTCTACCCACGCCCTCCCCTACGCAGTGCTGTTCAATCACTCCTTTGTTTCCTTTACGCCACCCTCTACATATCCGCAGGTGCACCTTACCATTGAACAATACGTACATAGCGTCATCGTCTTCGGCCTGAAGACGGTGGTGCTTCACCTTCCCCTTCCGGTTCTGTTTTCTGTGCTGACCCTGGCAGATGCCTCGTCCTGGAGGCCAATCAGAGACCTCGTTGCCGTGTCAATGACCACCGCTCTGGTCAGGGTAGTGCTCTTTCCCGCGCAGGAAGAGCGCTATTACACCTGGTTTCTCGTGATAGCCGCGGCAGGCGCCGCAGCCACTATGGGGCAGCTTGCTCAAGCACCCAATTCCTGGTTTCGACGCCGTACCTACCCGCTGTGACATCGCCATCGTCGGCTCGATCGGAACGTTCGAGTGCTATTCTGCCGCTATGATTGCTGCCGTGCAACGCAGTTCCTCTACGCGTACAGGGCAGGACCGTAGCATTCCTTCACTCGACGGTCTCCGTGCACTGTCTGTTTTGACGGTCGTTCTGGCCCACTCCAGTTGGTACATCCCTGAAGTCGTTCGCGACAATGGTTTTTACCGCTTTGGCATTGGGAATAGCCGAAGCGGAGTCACGGTCTTCTTCGTTATTAGCGGATTTCTGATAACCAATCTCCTACTACGAGAGTTGGACAAAACCGGCGGCATTTCGCTTAAGCACTTCTATCTCCGTAGGTCGATGCGCATCTTTCCCGCCTTCTATCTTTATCTTTTGATCATCGCTGGACTCTGGATTTTCCATGTAATGCCGCAAGACCCGAGAAGCTTCATTGCCGCACTGACCTACACCTGGTGCTACTACCCGCAGGCTCAAGGTTATCTCCTGCAGCATTCATGGTCTCTTAGCATCGAGGAGCAATTCTACCTCTTCTGGCCCGCTCTGCTAGTGGTGCTCCATGCAAAGGATCAGATTATACGAGCCACGGTCGTCCTGATCTTGCTAATGCCCTTGGTCCGCCTGTTCTTCTACTTTCACTATCCCAGCCTACGCGGCTATGAGTACTACCTGATTTATGGATGGTTCGACACCATGATGGTAGGCTGCCTTCTTGCTCTGATTAACCGTCGGAGTTACTTCGTCCAATGGAAGCGGCGATATGTGAACGCCTGGACGGCGTCGGCAATGGCGGCGGTCGCTTTCTACCTCAATCCTGCGGTCAATGCCCTGCTTCCCAAACCGTATAGCGGGTTCTATGCCCTAGTTATCTATCCCGTCACGACAGCGGTCTGCATCTCTGGAACGTTGCTGTATGTAGTGGAGAACAGCGAGACCATGGTAGGGCGGCTGCTCAATTTGGGCTGGCTTCGGCAAATCGGCATTCTCTCCTACAGCCTCTACCTTTGGCAGCAGATCTTAATGTCAGAACATCTGCATCTCCTACCTTATGGCTACCTGTACTTGCTGGTTGCGGCAGCCCTATCTTTCTGGCTTGTCGAGAAGCCTTTCCTGCGGCTGCGGGCGTGGATCGAAACTTAGAATTGAGTTCTTTGGCCCCATATCATCAGAGCTTTGTGTATGGAGACCTGCTTTGTCACGCGATCTCGTATGATTCCGATTCCCGTCGGAGCTACTCTTTCTGACCGCCATTATCCGTTATCGAAGATCCCGCCTCAAGTTGATCCGCTCTGGCTCTCGCCGCTGGAGCGAGTACGGCAATAGTCGTTAGCCAATACCCTACGCCTGAACCTCCATACCTTTCGGGCTACACTGAAACCAGCCTTCCAGTGACCCCGACCTGCCCGGAGCGACCCTGCCTTCGTTTTCCCCCACCTCAACAGCCCGTCCGGTTTCGAGCGGTTCTGTTCATCTAGACGCCGTCCGTGGAGCTGCGGCGGTTCTGGTGTTCACCAATCACACCCGTGCGCTGTACTTCTCGTCTGTGATCTCTCCTACTCAACCGAAGATAAATGGACCGAGCACCTCGCAGACTTCGGCGACCCCAATCGAGCCGGCTAACATGATGACAGCTGGCGGAATCAAGCTGGCCAGCGAGGCCGTAATCATTTTCTTCGTCCTTAGCGGCTATCTCGTGGGGGGCAGTGTAATGAAATCGGTGAGACGAAAGACCTGGTCATGGAAGGAATATATGACAAAGCGGCTGACCCGCCTGTGGGTCCCGCTAATTCCATGCCTACTGGTTTGCTTGACATTGGACCGTACAGGGAGCCACATCTTCGGTGAAGGCAGCATTTATCATAATCCCATCGGCATTGATCTGATCACCTCCTTCGATCTGGCACATCGCATCAATCTTGCCACTTTCTTTGGCAACGCCTTGTTTCTGCAGGGGATCGTCGTGGAGTATCTCGGGACAGATGTATCACTCTGGAGCCTCGCGAACGAGTTTTGGTACTATATATCCTTTCCCTGTATAGTGCTCGCTTTAGGGCAGGGTCGTCGCCTTACGCTTCGCCTCATGTATTTGCTGCTCGCGGTGGCCGTGCTGGTGTTTACAGGCCGCAGGATCGCCCTACTCTTTCCTATCTGGGTATTCGGGGCGCTCATCAGTCTCATTCCGCAGTCGCTGACCGCTCAGCGGGCGCGTTCGCTTTCTCTTCTTGCTCTTCCTGTGCTGCTGTTCTGTATGGTCGCAGTGCGATTGTTGCCCCTGGGGACCCTTATTGAGGAGTACCTCATAGGGCTTATTGCGGGCGCGTTTATTTACCTGCTGGTTCAGCAGAAAGACGCAGCGCTGCCCAGCCTTTACCAGACCACGGCCAGGTTCTTCTCCCAGATCTCCTACACGCTGTATATCGTTCACCTACCGGTCGCGATTTTTCTCGCCGCATCGATCAACTCACCCTGGCACCAATGGGAGAAGACCCCGAAGAACCTAGTGCTTTTCTTTGCGCTGGATGGTGTGGTCCTTGGTTGCGCCGCTCTCCTCTGCAGATTATTCGAGGCTAATACAGATACCATACGTCGCAAGATCTGCGCATCCCCCCTACAAACCCTATTCAAAAGCAAGGACCTGACATAAGCAAGCCTAGCCACCGCGCTATTCTAGATAAGAACCTCATGGCAAATGCAAATGCTTAGTCGCGCCGTCTCGATTGTGGGATTCGACCGCCTACTCCTGGTGGGAATCGGCATTTCCTTGATGGTGCCCGCGATCTATCTGCTAGAACACAACCAGTGGCGGCTGCTGGTGATGCTCGTCTCGGTTGGATCATTGATTCTTCTTTGGCGGCTTAACCGCACGCTGGCCATTTGCATGACCTTCACTTATCTATTCCTGCTCGGTGATGTCCGGCGGATTGTGAGCATGTTCGCAGGTCAGACCGGTCTAGATCCACTCTTGTTGGTTGGCGCACTTTTCACGCTCTACATTGGTCTGCCTCTCTTCCGGGGGCTTCGGCTTCAGGATCGTCTTTCAAAGACGATGCTCGCCCTGCTCGGAATCATGATCCTGGAGATGCTTAATCCGAAGCAGGGGTCGGTTCTGGTGGGTTTGTCAGCCGGGTTGTTCTATATAGTCCCGGTTCTGTGGTTCTGGATCAGCCGTCGATTCGGGACGGAACGCCTGTGTTTCCTGCTGCTCTTTCGGGTGGTCGTGCCGCTAGGGGTAGTAGCCGCTCTCTTAGGCCTATACCAAACGTTCATCGGATTCCTGCCGTGGGAGAGCGCTTGGATTGAGAATGCGATCGCTGCGGGCTACAACGCCCTGTACTTGACAGGACGGCACGTGCGCTCCTTTGGGTTTTCGGTCAACGGCGTAGAATATGTAAGCCTCCTGGTTGTCACCACTATTCTTCTCTGCTCAGCGGTGATTGCGGGCCGTCGTGCCTACATTCTTCCCATTCCCCTTGTGGCTTCCGCCATCTTCTTTGCCGCCACTCGTGGTGCGATACTAAGAGTCCTATTTGGCGTGGCCGTGGTCTGGGCTGTCCGGGGGTACACCCGCAACCGTGCAAGCTTTGTGCCGCGGCTGCTGTTCGCCGTTACGCTCGGCGTCAGCGCACTTGCATACTCCTCTTCGCAAGCGAGTTCGGACGAGGGACCTTATGTGGATCCTCGCACCGCTAGTACAAGCCAAGCTGCTACCCAGCACGTGGTTCAGGGATTTGCCCATCCCCTTGACGCCAAGTCCTCAACTGCCGGAGCCCACGCGGGGATGTTCTCGTCCGGCATCATGACCGGCTTAACTAACCCCGTAGGGAGCGGATTAGGGTCGGTGACCCTGGGAGCGGACAAGTTCGGAGGAAGCGGCGGCTCCACCGAGATCGACATCAGCGATGCCTTTTATACAATGGGCATTGTGGGCGGGCTTTGTTTCGTATACATGATCTATCTCACGTTCCGCTACGCCTTCGGATACTTGGTGTCCGGCGACAAGGTCATCGGGTACAGCGTGATCGGGGTGCTGGCTGCGATGATAGGTACTTGGATCGGACAGGGCCAGTACGGTCTAGCTCCGTTTGTGTGCTTCTGCATTGGTTTTCTCGCGAAGAAGCATTTGGAAGCCAAAGCCGAACACCGTGCCACTCCTTCGACAATTAAGGACGACCTTGCACCAAGCCAGTTCCGGAGAACAAGTAAGCCAGCAAGAGTGCAGGAAGCTATGAACGGATTGCCGTGATCTCACTCCAGAACTGTTCCTCTCGGTGCCGCCCAACCGGAGCTAACTGATCATAGATCAGAGTGCTGCGTCTCGGAGAGACGTACCATAGTGAATCGATACATCCCGTGCAGCACGGCGAAGCTCCTTGTCTAAATGTCTCAGGACTTGTGAGTGGACTGCGTTCGTGGTGCGGCGTTCTTTATCCATTTATAAACTCCGGGAACACCAAAGCATAGATCCTTCACCGCTGCACGCGAGCCCAGAAACTCGTACGAGGCTTCGCTCCTGTAAGCACCTGAGATTAGGAGCTTGATAAAACTTCGGCCACGGTCGAATAGGTTGCGCCGTCGGTCATAAATTACCGATCGAAGCCTATGGTGGTTCGAGCGCAGGGTGAAGCTCCGCGCCGAGGCCATTGCACACTCCCGTTTTGTAACGTCTAGACGACAGTCCAAGGCGAGGATAAGCTCGGAGCACTCAAGCTCCAGGGTCGCTAGACCAGAGTACTCTGTATCTGAAAGCGAGAGCAGCAGTGCGGATATCTTCCGTGTCGCGGGTGGGACACCAATCGTATTAGTGTTGTGCTGTCGATATAGCGCCAAGGTTGGAGAGACGGTTACGACTCGCCCCACCGCGTTACCGAGAAACCAAACCCAAGCGTCGTGGTGCATCGGGGAAGGAGGTGCCCCCACGTTGAGTAGATGCCTAACTCGGACGGTGTTATTTGTGAGGCGAAGCAGATCAGACCGGAATACCATCGTGAAGCCCGGGATAAGCATGAATGGATCCATGCTTGAGAAAGGATGCACGCACGTCTCCTTGAAGTCGGGAAAAAGCTGGCCCGTAGTGCTGGCCCCATTCCACACTGATGCCGAATGCACACTGAGTACAACGTTGGGATCGCTGAAATACGATGCACAAACGGCTAACTTCTGCTCATCCCATACATCATCCTGATCACAAAAACTGATCAAGCCTCCCACACAGAGAGAGGCCGCTTTCAAGAAGTTATCGGCAAAGCCTAGCCGAGCTTCGTTGGCGAAGATGCGTACCGGGAACTCCACAGTCCGTGCAAACCGCCGCACTATTGCCAGAGTCTCGTCCGTTGAGCCGTCATCCGTCACTACCAGTTCCAAAGGAGGCAGGGTCTGGCGTGCCAAGCTGTCAAGTTGTTCCTGAAGGTTGCGCGCGCCATTGTAGGTTGCGAGCGCAATTGAGACTCGTTGAAGGTCTGCCGTGTTGCTTTTCATAAGAAGTTCAGAGCCCTAATGGAGGAGATGGTCACGCAAAGCCTCTTGATCCTGTCCTCGGAATTGTTGTGCACCGAACTCTGCAATCGTCAGACTGTATGCTCAGGTGAGCCCGGTGGTGGAGCCAAATGTGAGGTGATTAGTATGGGTTGTTGGCCGGCATAGGTGCTGCAATCAAGGAGATGAGGTTGAATGCTAATGCGCGATGGTCTAGGACTGCTTTTGGGGAAGTCTGATAATTGTAAATACTTCTAGAACTCTCCACGCGTAATATGATTGGTTCTCCATCGAATTGCGGGTCTAGCTGCGCAATCAGCCGCCTGACCCTCCCAAGGGCGGATAGTCTTCCGCGAACGTTGAGGATAGCTGCGCGTGCTGTGTGTAACGTTGGCTCTGCTCTGTCTGAAGGGTAGTAAATGTCGGCAAGAGAAACTAGAGGCAACCCGGAAGGTCGCCATTCGTGCGGCGCGCCGGTGTGCTTCGCGGACGCGTCTTGGAAACTCCAGGCGAAGACCTAGATTGCCAAGAAGCTCGGAGCACTCAGCCGCAAGGCGGCCAGATCGGGATACTACGTATCGCAAACACGCACAGGAATGGGCCGTCCGATCCCAGTCTTTTCCGGGGCGTCCCCTACAGTTAAATAGATCCGCGCTGCCTGTAGAGCGCCAAGCTCTCCGAGACCGTTGCGACGCAGCCAATGTTCACAGCTAGGAACAACACGCAAGTGTCACGGGCCATCGAGCCCACGTTCAGAAGATGGCTGGGACGGTAATCGTTGTCAGTTTGCCGGAGCAGATGGGATCGGAAGATCAGGAGAAGGCCCGGCATTAACGTAAAGGAGTCTAAGCCGAATGAGCGGTGAACCCTTGTCTCGCCTAAATCCGGATAAAATGCCCATTCGTCTCGATACCCCCCCACCGTCGTCATATGAGTGCGCCTGAAGGTGGCCTGCCGAGAGGAGATTGTGTTGCGTCTTCGGTATATTACCGCTGAGGACGTTACGATGATCGCGACCAGGATAGGCGACATCAATTATGGAAAGTATTGGCCGCGCTTGCTCGAAGAGGCGGTGTACTACATAATTCCTGATGTGGGCAGGAAACTCGGCGGTGCCACCGCTAACCTGTACTGACGAACTGCCGGATCCGTAGGTGCTTGCGTCAGGTGATGAGATGGATATCGTACGGAACGATCCATGGGGCGTCTACAGGTGAGCTATAGGCTTTCCGTCCTTCGGAACTCCTTGACGTCGGGCCGCGAACGGGCAAAGTGGAGCCCACCGCCCTCTGCCTATGGCGCTGGTATGGTGGTCAAACACAACTGCGCAGAGCAGAATCTCTCAGGAGGTAGTCGCACTATGATTAGGCTGTCACTACGTCAAGAGGGCTCTTAGATACACGTTATGCCCATTTGGCAGAGGCAAGCGTGGGAAGTAAGTTGTCGATGTCCTAGTCACTTTACATCCGCTCTTGTTACGAGGTCAAACCGCCGTGCTTGTTAAGGAAATATGACACCCTCTCAGCGTCTTCCCCACGTGTCTTCGTGGCTAAGCATCTTCGTTGTTGCCATCGCTAGCGTGCTAATCGTTCGAGCCGACGTGGCCTACAACCAGACCTATGATGAAGGTGTGCACATCGCGTGCGGCATGGAATGGCTAAGCCTCGGGACCTACAACTATGAGACGCTGCACCCTCCTCTGGCGCGTGCGGCGACGGCGACCTTACTTTATCTCTCCGGTATTCACAGCGAAGGCCACCACGTAATGGCAGTGGAGGGAACGGCGCTCCTGAATACCCACAACACGTACCGTCTTAATCTGCTGTTAGCACGACTCGGAATCCTGCCTTTCTTTTGGCTCTCATGTTTTCTGATCTTCCGCTGGATGCGCGGGAGATTTGGTGGGGTGCCCGCGAGACTGGCCATAATGCTTTTCTGCTTTTGTCCCGTCGTGCTTGCCCACGATGCGCTGGCTACAACGGATGCGCCCTTTATGGCGATGTTTCTTCTTTCCGTTATTGTCTTCGCACGATTCCTGGAGGTTCCCAGCTATTGGCGTGGCGCACTTGTGGGTCTCAGCTTAGGGCTGGCAACCCTCACGAAATTTACGGAGCTGCCCTTCTTTGTTGTTACGGCATGTGTGCTCATAGTGCAATACCGCATGTCCGACCGGAAGCTCCTGCCGCTGGGCAAACCTCTCGCAGTGGGCAGTGTGGCCATGTGTCTGCTGCTTTGGGCAGCGTACCATTTTTCGACGGGGCCATTCTTTGGCCCGCAAATGATCGATGCCAAGGTGGAAGCAAAGCTCGCCCAGATGTCACCGCGACAGCAGGCCCTCCTTTTGAAAGTAGAGCTCCCTGCGCCGGAACTCTTCCGGGGAATCTACCGTGCCGTACTCACAGGTTCGAAGCAGCGCCGCAATGCATATATCTTTGGACGATACTACCAAGGCGGGAAGTGGGTTTTTTTCCCGGTAGCCGTCCTCAGCAAGACTCCAATTGCGCTCTTACTGCTGGCTTGTATTGGTATAGCTGGGCGCCTAAAGGGTAAAAACAGCCGTGCTCCCGCTACCGCGGTGCTACTCGGCGGCATTCTCGGACCGATGCTTATAGGGGTTTCTGGCAACATAAATCTGGGTGTTCGGCATGTCCTGCCCATTTACCCATTCTTAGCAATGCTGGGGGCTCTTGGTGTTGAGAAACTGCGGCAGACAGCAGGCTCCGTGCCGCGCCTTCGACGAGGTGTGGCCGTGCTACTGGTGGGATGGGAGATCGCAGTGTGCCTGTGGGTCGTTCCTCAGTTCCTGCCTTATTTCAACGAAGCTGCCATGCCATTCTTCGGAGAGATTCTGGTCGACAGCGATCTCGATTGGGGACAAGATCTCTATCACCTTGAGGCCCGCTTAGCTAGCACCGATCCGTCTCGGGTCTACCTGGCGTACTTTGGAGATGGCTCCATCATTCGCCATCAGTCGGCAGCTTGGAATACGCTAACGCCTGAGCAGCGCCCTACGGGTTGGGTGGCCATAAGCGAGACCATTGCTCAGGAGCACGCACGCGAATTCAGCTGGCTGGCTGGACAACCCTTTGAGCGTGTCGGGCGTTCCATCCGGCTTTATCATTTTGAGCGAGCGCCAGCATAACCGGAACCCGACTCTGAGGGCCGGCCACAACTGTCGGATGTTGCCGAACTGAGCCATGAGACAAGTGTAGGTTACCCGTGTGCGAGTGACTTGATATACTCAGACACGATCTCGATGGGCTTCCCAGGGTGTCTCTCTCGCGCATAGCCGGCGAGCAAAGGATTCGCAAGTCTTGGCCACTCTCACAATACCTGGAAGCCGAGTTTCCGAGGTTCGCGCTCTTACGGGAATTCGCGGTGTAGCCGCTTTATACGTCATAGTATTGCATTACTTCGCCCCTCTTCCTCTGCGCTCGCATCTGCTATGCTTTTTCGGACATGGCTACCTGGCCGTGGATCTCTTCTTCAGCCTTAGCGGCTTTGTGATGGCGCTCAACTACTCCGGTATGTTCATCAATGGAGTTAGGCTTTCCGGGTATATTCGTTTTCTGTCGCGTCGTATGGCCCGGATCTACCCGCTGTACGTTGTAGCGCTACTCGTCGCTACCGCCCTTTCGGCCTATGGTTACCTTCCACTTTACGGTGCCTCCGTTAAGGCTACCTTCTGGTCGAACCTATTTCTGATCCAGAACTGGGGCCGGTGGGCAAGCATGGACTATCCGGCTTGGTCAATCAGCGCGGAGTGGTTTGCGTATATTGTGTTTCCCTTTGTGCTGCAACCTATCTTTCATTCACGCAGCTGGACCTGGAGCGCTACGATACTTTGCTCCGCCGGTCTTTGCGCTCTTACGGCGTTCTCGTACTTCCACGCAGGGTGGCCCGATCTGCTTAACCGAAGCTCCGGCCCATTATCACTGGTCCGGTGCTTCGCAGAGTTCTGTCTCGGGATGATAGCCTACCGCACAACGCTTACAAGCTCCGGGCAGACTGTCAAGAGATCCTCGTGGATGACCTATGTGGTCATGCTGGCAATCATCGTACTGCTCGCCTTCCGCGGCACGGATCTTTTAGTTGCGCTCCTATTTCCATGGGTGGTGTTCTCCCTGAACGGAAGCGCAACCAGGATTAGCCGTCTTTTAGGATCTCCGCCGGTCGAATACCTAGGCCTCCTCTCATTTAGCCTGTATCTAATCCACCCCTTGTTGACGGGACCTCTGAACCGACTAGATCTCGCGATGCAAGGGAGAAGCCTTTCCCACACCCACAGTATCGCTGTGGGGTTGATTCTTCCCATTCTCTTCTTGTGTTCGATGGCAACCTACCATTCAATCGAGGTTCCTGGTCGGAGAGTATTGCGAGATCTCCTAGACTTTGAACGGCGCGAGCATCCACCAAACTTACAACTCGCGGGTCACGGCAAGGTGAAGGAGATTAGGTCGAGAGCATCTTTCTCCGAGAAGGGCGATGCGTGAGAGCGAAACGTAACCCAATCTCGGATCATGTTCCCCTTGCACCGAGGCACCTGAAACTTGTGTTCTGGGATCTATACGCAGATCCCGAGGATGTGAGTAATTGGTCAGGGATTACGGCAATGATGCTTCAGGGATTGCGGGGTGCTGGAGTGCAGGTGGTCACCGCCGGGCATGTGCTGCCGCACCTCAGGAAGCTGGTTTCTAGTGCGTTCTGGCATTACTACAAAAGTGTTCGGGATCTACATTACATCCCCGATCGGCATATGGCCGTCACGAAAACCTTCTCTTGGTTGGGCGAACGCAAGGTGCGAAAGCCACTGGCCGATGCGGATGCAATTGTGACAACGTCGACTACCGCGACCGCATTTCTGAAAACCGACAAGCCCATTTTTGTCATCCATGATGCGACCTGGGGGCAGATACTCGAGTTGTATCCGTACTTCGACAGCACGAGACAGGTTCCAGCAGTGGTGCGTGGTGGTTTCAAGATGGAGCACCGAACGCTGACACGCTCGAATGTGACACTGGTCCTCACCTCGGATTGGGCCGCTGACCGAGCAATCCGAGATTATGGACTCGATCCCAAGCGTGTCCACGTGCTTCCGCTTGGCGCAAACTTCGCCGAGGATCCTCCACGGGAGCGGGTCGAGCGGGCAATCGAGGCCAGAACGGGTGAGCACTGTAAGCTGCTGTTCGTCGGCCGAGAGTTCGACCGCAAAGGCGGAGAGATCGCCGTACAAGCCGCCGCTGCGCTCCGAGCGCTGGGTATTTCTACCACGCTGCATGTTGTGGGATGCTCACCCGCGGGGTTGCCACCATGGGTCCAAGTACACGGCCTACTACGGAAGGACCACGAGCATGAGCTTAACAAGCTTCACGCCCTATACGCAGAGAGCGACTTCTTTATACTTCCCACGCAGGCCGAGGCTCAAGGGATCGTATTTAATGAGGCCGCAGCATACGGCTTGCCAGTTATTGCGACCGAGGTTGGAGGAGTATCTTCGGTGGTGCACAGTGACTGGGGTCTGCTGCTTCCAACCGGCACCGCCGGGGAACATTATGCGCCTTGGGTTGCCGAGCTCTTCCGCGACCGGGCGCGGTATATGGCAACGGCACGGCGGGCACGCGATGATTACGATGCGCGGCTGAGCCGTACTGTTTACACGGAGCGGCTAATGGCAATTATTCGAGAGGTGCTCAATTAGCGAGGTCCTCAGGTTTAGACGTTGCTATCCCTGGCCCCTGCTCCAGCCCTGAGGAGCACGATCTTGCCCGTACAAGGAGGCAGAATGCAATTCATCCAGATCGTTCCAGGTCTGCCACCGCGGGTGGATGGCATTGGTGACTACGCCTTACAACTCGCTCGACGTTTGCGAGACGAACATGGTTTAAGCACTCGTTTCCTAGTCGGTGATCCAGCGTGGATGGGTGGTTCAGTAGAAGGATTTACCGCAACAAGAGTTCGCCAACGCACAGCCGAGGCACTGGTCGAAGCTATTGGCGGAATCGAAGCGAAAGCTGGAGCGGGACAGCTTCAGTTGCTGGTGCAGTTTTCCGTTTATGGATATGAGAAACGTGGCTGCCCGTTCTGGTTGGCGAGGGGGCTTGAAAGCCTGTGTGGGGAGCGCCCAGAGGGGATCCATGTGGCGTTTCACGAATTGGAGAACCATGGATGGAAGCCTTGGAGCAGTACCTTTTGGGTGACTAAAGTCCAACAGAAGCTGATCAAACTTGTCGCCGAAGCCGCGACTTTCAAGTACACAAATGCGGAGTTGCATCGCCGCAAACTGGAAGACTGGGGATCCGGGCGCATCACCTTGATTCCGAATTTCTCTACGCTGGGGGAACCCCGCGAATACCCACCCTTCGCCTCCCGTAGGAGGGATATAGTGATCTTTGGCCGCGGAGCACAACGGCAGTGGACCTATGAGCGCGGCGGCAAGGTGCTCGGCTCACTTTGCCGCAAGATCGGCGCCACGCACATTGTGGATATAGGCGACCCACTAAAAGATACTCGCCAGCAGGCGATCTGTGGCGTACCGATCATACGACTTGGCCGTTTGCCGGAACACGAGGTCAATGCGCGCATGGCTACCTCGATTGCGAGTTTTATGGAGTACCCAGTGCCCCTGCTTACCAAATCCTCCGTGCACTCCGTGAGTTGCGCGTTTGGAACTATTCCATTCGTCTTTGACAGAGCAAAGAAGGAGCGCTCGTGCTCACCCCTGGTGACGGGAGAGGATTTCGTCTCGGTTGGCCATGATCTCTCAAATCTCAGACTGCCGGATCTCGAGAGCCTTTCCAGAAGAGTATTTGACAATTACCAAGGCAGGGCCAGTAGTAAAGCGGCAATGGTTATCGCCGAGCACATGGGTTTCCGTGGATGAGAGCAGCTTTAGACCGAGTAGTCTCGAACGCTTCGAAGCGGCTGCCACACGTCCTCCTGGTCTGCCCTGTAGCTGATCAGATTGGGGGCGCAGAGAAGGTCATGCTGGCGATCGCGCGCGAGTTACCGAGCCATGGATTTAGCCCAGTGATAGCGGTCATGCGACCGGGCGTACTCGTGGAACTGGCGCGGACGCAAGGAACAGAGACATACGCCTTCCCGGAAGATCATCGTTATCGCGACATTGGTTCTATCAGGCGAGCGGCAAGTTGGCTTACTGATGTAGCGAGGCGAACGGGAGCCTCCCTTCAACATGCGACACACACAGCACATCTGTACGCCTACTTTGCATCCCAAAGTGCGAGGATACCCGAGTTGTGGCATGTACATGATCTTCCTTCGGACGGCGATCCCGTCAGTTGGTTGAATCGCAGGCTGATTCCAAATCACACTTTGTTTACTACCAAGCTAGTGGCTGAGGCTTACCCGCGGCTTCTAAAGCACCCTTATACGGTCGTGCTGCCGACCTGCGTCGAACCTAACGTGCTACGCCACCGGGAACGTCGGTATGATGTCCGTTCGCGTTTTGGGCTACCTGAGGGACCGATGCTGCTGACCGTCGCGCGTCTGCAGGCGCACAAAGGACATTCTTACCTCGTCCATGCAGCCGCTCAGGTGTTGCGGCGCCGGCCCGACGCAGTTTTTGCGGTGGTGGGCACCGCGAAGACGCGCGATCAGGAGAGATATCGAGAGGAGTTGCTGGTGCAGGCTCAGCGGTTCGGCGTTTCGGAGCGCGTTCGGCTGATTGGGTCTGTCGATGATGCTGATCTGGCGGAACTCTACCGGCAGAGCACGGCCCTTGTGCACCCTGCCTGGAGCGAGGGATACGGGCTCGTCCTTTTAGAGGCGATGTCCATGGGACTGCCTGTGATCGCGGCCGCGGCTGCCGGGCCCGCGGAGATCCTCCGGAACGGCAACAATGGCATCCTCGTCCCTGTACGGGACGCGGCAGCCCTGGCTGATGCGGTCATACAGGTGATAAGCGAAGACTCTCTGCGGTCACAATTGAAAGCCGCAGGGACGGTTACGGTAGAGCAGCTTACTCTCCACGAAATGGTGACGCGTACGGCTGTGGTATACCGGCAGATGATATCTGCAGACAGCCGCGCAACAGTACGACAGCCAGAAGAACCGTCCTCTCGCCACTTATGACAGACCGACAAACCAGTCTTGATGCCTTGCGGGAAATCATGGTTACCCTTGTCTTTTGTCATCGACATATTCTGAACAACGGTTGGGTTCATGTGAGTATGTTCATCGTCATCTCGGGGCTTCTAATCACATCCAGTCTGCTAAGTCCGCGCAACAACGCTTCTTTCCGGAACGAATGTTGGCTGAGACGCATTACGCGCATCTTGTTGTCGCTGGTTCCTCTGCTGCTCGTAGTTGCCACTCTCAATTACGCGGTGGCGGTGTGGCTGCCGGGCTTTCTTCTTTCATCAAAGCACCTCGTAGCGTACCTTCACCTGCAAGTTGAAAAGGCCCGGCCTTTGTGGTTGCTAGCCGCTAGCTGCGCCTTTGGAACAATCTTGTTCATCTTAGATGGATTGAAGAAACAATTGTGCCGAGGCTTGTGATGGCGGAGAACTTCGTTCCGGTAAGCCGTGACCTTTTGCGGCTCAAGCTGCCGCTGCCCGAGGGACTCTCCCGAAATCTATTCGCTAAAGCACCGAGCTCGGGACTCTTGTGGGGCAACAACGATGATGGCCGAACACCCGCTCGGTTGACGACAAGGCAATCATTGCAACGTATCGGACTGGTTATGCCGCTGTCCTTCCAGCAGGGTGGTGCTGAGGCGCTCTTTCAACATCTGCTCCGTCAAGGAAGTGAAAGGCTCCACTACTTCGTGGCCCTTCTGCAGGACGGCCCGTTCGTCGAAGTATCGCGTTCCCTCGGCTATGACACCGCCGTATTTCCGACGACGCACCTCAGCGATCCTGCAAATTTTGCGCAGACAGTGAGAGGTCTCCGTCGCTGGATGCGAGCGAAGGAACTCAATGTAGTGTTTTCGTGGATGCTGAAGGCGCATTTCTATGTCGCGCCTGCGGCGGCTTTCACGAGCGTCAGAACGGCTTGGTTCCAGCATGGGATTCCGATCAACGGCACGATGGATCGCCTAGCTACACTGCTTCCCACCAGCGTGATCTTCTGCTGCTCCGACCATGGCCGGGCGGCTCAGGATCAGCTTGCACCGCGCAGAAAGAGCTTCACATGCTACCCGGGGGTGAGCTTTCCGCCGGGCGAGCCGATACCGCAGGACGTAGCGCGAAAGAAGCTAGGGCTCTCACCTGCTCACAGGATTGTCGGTATGGTCGCCCGCTGGGAGCGCTGGAAGGGATCTCATATTTTTATCGAGGCCGCGAAGGTCCTATTGGCCGAAGACCGGCAGCTTACCTGCTTCCTCGTTGGTGGAGCGCATCCTCTGGACCTGGTGTATGCTGCGGAAATCCACGCGCAGGTGGCACAAGCCGACCTGCGCGATCGCTTTCTTTTGGTCGGGCAGCGGCCTGCAGCAGAAATTCCACTCTGGCATGCTAGCGCCGACCTGATAGTTCATCCAGTCACGTCGCCCGAGCCCTTCGGAATGGCTGTAGCGGAAGCTATGTGCATGGGAAGAGTCGTGGTAGCTAGTGCTCTTGGCGGTCCGGAGGAGATCATCCAAGATGGAGTAAGTGGAGTGCTAATCCCGCCAGGGAATGCGGTCACACTGACGCAGACCATACAAGAACTCGTCCGCGATGGAGACCGTCGTGCCCGACTCGCCGCCGCCGCCAGGCTGCGAGGACGTAGCTTCTCTGTTGAGGCGTTTGCAAAACGCTTCGAGGACCTCCTTATCCAGACAAGCATAGACAGCTATGCCCGGTAGAATAGACTCTTGAGCGACCGACACATGAGTTTAGATGGCCTGCGGGGCATCGCTGTGACACTCGTCTTTTTCTACCATCACAACCTGTTAAATATCGGTTGGGCTGGGGTTGAGCTCTTCTTTGTCCTCTCCGGATTCCTGATCACGACGATACTTCAACGGACCCGTGAAGATGGCCAGTTTTGGAAAGAGTTCTGGATTAAACGCGTGACGCGCATTGTGCCGCCGCTGATACCACTACTGTTTGTCATCGTTTTGATCGACCACACTGTGGTGGCTTGGATACCCGGCTACCTGCTCTCTCTAGGGGATCTGATTGCGTATATCCGCCCGCAGTACCAAGTGGCACGTCCGCTCTGGTCGCTTGCCGTTGAGGAACACTTCTATTTGCTCTGGCCCTTCGCCGTGCGCTTTCTCAATAGGTGCTGGTTGGTAGCGATTCTGGTGCTAATCATTATTGCCGAGCCCATCCTTCGGGGGTTTGTAGTGAGTAGAGTGCCGGATTGGGAACTGGTGTACTTCTTGACGCCGTTCCGTCTTGATGGCATCAGTCTTGGATGTCTGCTAGCGCTGGCCATGGAATCGTCTTGGGCGCATAAGGCATTAACCCGGCTAAGTAGTCCGGGCCTTTTCCTTGCAGCGGCGGTGTTTAGTGGATTGAGGCTGCTGTTGGGCCTTCGGTTCAGTCGTGGTAATGGGCCGTTCTACAACGCGGCAGCATACTCCTTGATAGCGCTCCTTGCCTTTTTCTTGATTGCCAATCTGCTTACAAACACGGAATCGATCGCAGCGCGCGTTCTTGCCTGGAGACCGTTGGTGTTCCTAGGAACCATTAGCTATGGTTTATACCTGTACCAGAACATGTGCCGAGACCTCATACTGCGTATCCCGGGGGTACCCTCCCATTACGTGGCGTGGTTCTCAGCTCCGCTTACGATTCTGACCGCTTGGCTATCCTTCACCCTCTACGAAAGGCCCTTGATCCTCTGGGGCAAACGTAAGGCACGCAGCTATCGTACCCTTGCCTTAGGTCTCGCTGAGGTGAGTCCCGGTACCGCACCTTGAATTAGCGCGGGCACTCTTGGTCAGCGCTCCTTTTTGGGTATGAGCGTGTTCTTAGCGTTGTGGCGCAGCAATCCCGCGATCATCGGGGGGCGAGGTAGAGATGAAGTTGATGATCGTCAGTCATGCCTGCGTAACCCCAATCAACCAGAACTTCTATGCTCAAGTGAGCGAGTTGACTGGCTGGGACGTATCGCTAGTGATCCCGGCGGTGTGGAGTACTGAGTACAAGGCCAATGTAGAGCCGACACGATGGGAAGGATTTGCCGGCCCGATCCATATGATCCCGGTTTGGAAGCCGGGCAATATCCCGCTGCATGTGTACAAGAACACAATGGTCGGCGTGCTGCGGAAGGAAGCGCCTAACGCGATTTACGTCCATCACGAACCATACGGACTAGCGACCTTTCAGATATACATGGCCAACCGGTTGGTAGGGAATTGCCCGACCGGCTTTTATGCCGCGCAGAATATTGTGAAACAGTACCCGCCACCTTTCAGATGGTTTGAGCATTACGTCTTTTCCCAGTCAAGCTTCGCTTTTCCTGTGGCCCATGGTGCACTTGATGTGCTTCGGCAGAAAGGCTATAGGGGTGAAGCGGAGGTGTTGCCGTTGCCGTTGGACCCTGGCATCTATCAGCGGCGCCCGGAGTGGGCTGCGTCTAAGCGCTCGGAGCTTGGTCTTGGTACGGACGAGTTCGTGATCGGCTACCTGGGACGGTTAGTGGAGGAAAAGGGGCTGTGCTCGCTTTTAGGCGCTGCCGCCATTCTGAAGGATAGGCGCTGGACTTGTGTGCTGGTGGGCAGTGGCCCCCTTGAATCCCGTTTGCGAGCTCTTGCCGCGGAGTTGGGCATTGCTGACAGACTCATCTTCGCCGGGTATGTTCCTCATGAAGAAGCGCCGGGCTGGTTCTCGCTATTCGATCTGTTCGTGCTCCCCTCAGAAACGCGGCCTAATTGGAAGGAGCAGTTCGGCCGTGTGATCGTGGAGGCGAATGCCTGTAGGACAGCGGTACTGGGTACGCAGTCCGGCGAGATTGGCAACGTGCTCCGTACCACTGGCGGCGGGGTGACGGTGCCGGAAGCGAATAAGGATGCGCTGGCCGAGGCTATTCTCTTCCTCATGGAGAACCCGTCTCAACGGCGCAAGTTGGCGGAGACAGGAGAACAGTCCGCACTTCGGGAATATGGCCAGCTTCACCTGACTCGACGCTTCGCTGCTACTATCGAGAGCGCGATGAGCCGGACCGCGAAGAAAGAGAAGAGTTGATGTATGTTGCGGCTCGCTATAGTCACCCACAAAGTGGACCGTCAAGACGGACAGGGCCGAGTTAACTACGAGATTATCCGCGCGGCGCTCGAGAAAGGCTACGAGGTTACCGTCGTCGCAGAGTTCTGCTCCGACGATATCGCCAACCACCCGCGCGGCCGCTTTGTCCGTATGCGTAAGAGGTCGGTTCCCACCCAGATGCTGCGTAACCTGTACTTTGCTGAGAAGAGCGCCCGCTGGCTGCGCGATCACCGCAGCGAGTTCGACATCATCCAGGCTAACGGATTTGTGACGTGGGAACCAGCCGACATCGTGGCTGTGCACTTTGTACATGCCGCTTGGCTGCGCAACCGCTTTTTCCCATTTCATTGGAATTCCTTCAGCCCATACGCCTGGTACCAGCGTGGTCTAGCTCTGATGAACGCGTACTATGAACGGGCGGCATTTACTAATGCACAGTGGCTGATCGCCGTCTCAGGCGCTACAGCAAAGGAGGTCACCGACCTCGGCGTTCCAGCGAACAAGGTGCGTGTCATCTATAACGGCGTTGACATCGAGGAGTTCCGTCCTGCATCAGTATCAAATCCGCCGCAGCGAGGCTCATTTGGGCTTCCTGAGAGTGCGTTGTTGGCGCTATTCGCGGGTGATATCCGCACCCCACGCAAGAACCTCGAGGCGGTGCTCACGGCGATCGAGGCGATCCCCGATGCGCATCTTGCCGTCGCCGGCTCTCTGGAGGGCAGTCCTTATCCCGAGTATGTCAGGCAGCGAGGGCTGAGCGAACGTGTTCATTTTGTCGGAAAGACTCTGCAGATGTCTGCGCTGATGCGATCGGTAGACCTGTTCGTCCTCCCTTCGCGATATGAGTCTTTCGGTATGGTGGTGTTGGAGGCGATGGCGTCTGGCTTGCCCGTGATCCTTTCTTCCATGGTCGGCGCTGTAGAGCTCGTCAAGGGTGTGTGCCGCGTTATCGCTGATCCAGATGACACGGCAGAGCTCACGCGAGCCATCGCCGAATTACTGCATTCCCCCCAGACGCGAGCCGCCATGGGCCAGGCTGGAAGGGAGATCGCCCTCCAGGTGCAGTGGTCCCGCACTGCCGGCGCTTACCTCGCGGTGTACGAGGAATGTGCTGCATCTTCTGCAAGTGCCAGGGATAGTGCGCAGGCTATATGAGATCGCTGCAGATTGGGAACGAGTGGCTGATGGATAAGGAAGGCGGACTCGAACGCTACTACTTTGAATTGCTACGACATTTGCCCGCAAGCCGGGCTTCAGCAGTCGGATTGGTCGTTGGCTCGAGTTCGGTAGAGGTCTCGAGCAGAGGCCAAGTGCGGAGCTTTGCGGGCTCATGCGATTCAATGTGGAAGCGGATGTCCGGATTGCGGAATGCTGCCCTACCTCTTATCAGGAAAGGTCGGGTAGACTTGGTCGCATGCCACTTCGCGCCGTATGGCCTGCCGTTGCTGGACCGATTTCGTTCCATTCCAGTGGTAGTCCATTTCCATGGACCATGGTCGGCAGAAAGTGGGTTAGAAGGCGCTCTCGGGCTGAATGAACGCGCAAAAGCTGTGATCGAACAGCTGGTTTACGCGCGCGCTCGCCGGCTGATTGTGCTGTCTGACGCCTTTCGACGAGAACTAGTGTGTCGCTACCAAATACCCGAGGCGCACGTGCGGGTCATCCCAGGCGGTGTGGACATCAATCGCTTCAACATCGGGGTCACTCGCGCCGATTCCCGTCAACGGCTGGGCTGGCCACAGGATCGACTGATCCTCCTAGCGGTGCGACGACAGGTTAGGCGGATGGGGCTTGAGCAGCTGATCGACGCGGTGCAGATGCTGCTCCCCGAGCACCCAGAGCTGTTATTGCTGCTGGGCGGCTCCGGGCCGATAGCTGCGGAATTGCAGGAGCGGATCGCCGAGCGCGGACTCAGTGGCAACATCTGGCTCCTCGGACGAATTCCAGAGGCGGATCTTCCGGCGGCCTACCGGGCCGCTGATATTTCAGTCGTGCCCACACAAGCGCTTGAGGGCTTCGGACTGATCGCGCTGGAGTCGCTCGCCGCCGGCACGCCCGTGTTTGTGACGCCAGTAGGCGGCCTCCCAGAGCTAATGCAACCCTTTGCACCCGAGTGCCTCTTTCCTGATACATCGGCAGTTGGAATGGCACAGGTTTTGGGAGAGGGTTTGCGGGGTGAGCGCCGCCTGCCGAGCGAGGCAGAGTGCCACGCCTATAGCGCCGGCAGCTTTTCTTGGGCTGCGATCGCCGATAAAGTGGTCGATGTGTACGAGGATGCGCTGCAATGAAGGTGCTCTACGTCGATCAGACAGGGGCGCTCGGAGGCGGGGAGCTCGCGATTCTGCCGTGGATCTGCCACGCACGTGCGGGTGCCAGTGTCGTCCTGTTCGAGGACGGCCCATTTCGCGGCCAGCTTGAGCAGTGTGGCGTTCCGGTGGAGATTCTAGAGCTCGACGATCTAAAAGGTGTCAGGCGAGAGGCGGATCTTGGAGCCATCTTTCGCATCGTGCCGGCTTTTCTGCGTCTGAGAAGGAGGCTTGCGGCAAAAGCTGTCAGTTTCGACGTAATATATGCGAACTCGCAGAAGGCTTTCCTAGTTGCGGCGCTGTCGCGGCACAAGCGCCAGCTGCTAGTCTGGCATCTCCGCGACATTCTGACGGGAGAGCATTTTAGCCCAGTTCTGCGGTGGATTGCGGTCGCATTTGGAAATCGCTTTGCCACCGTTGTAATTACAAATTCTCAGGCCACCGCTGACGCTTTTATGGCCGCTGGCGGGAACAGTGGCAAGGTGCGCATGGTGTACGACGGTGTCAGCCATCAGCCATTCGATAGGGTGAAGCCAGAGGAGGTACAGGCGCTACGCCGCGAATTAGGTGGCGAGTCTGTCACTCTCATCGGCCACTTTGGCCGGATCTCGCACTGGAAGGGCCAGCATGTTCTGTTAGAGGCTATCCGCGGCCTGCCAGGTGTACATGTTGTCTTGGTTGGTGATGCTCTCTTCGGCGAAGAGGATTATGGCGAGAGAATACGTGCGCTTGCGATGACACCGGAGCTCGAGGGACGTGTCCGCTTCCTCGGATTCCGGCGCGACATTCCTGCTCTTATGAAAAGTATGGACTTCATAGCACACACCTCAACGGCTCCAGAGCCTTTTGGGCTGGTAATTGTGGAGGGCATGCTGGCAGGTCGTCCGGTCATCGCCACGGCCGCAGGCGGCGCGCTTGAGATTCTGCGCTGTAGCAGTACAGGGAACGTAGGCCTCCTAACGGCACCTGGATCCGTCTGCGAGCTCCGGGATGCGATTCGGTGGCTGCTAGATCACCCGAAAGAAGGAGAACAATTAGCTGCACTTGCACAAAAGCGTGCCCTGGAAAGTTTTTCGCTCCAACGGCTTTTTGATGCCCTTGCCGCTGTTCTGGAAAGGGTGGGGAGGTGAAACTGCACCCCAGGAAACCCGGCGAGGGCTCGCAATAATCTTGGGCCAGTGCTCTTGCATGCTAAAATTTGGTGATTCATTAGATAACATGCGGAGCTGTTAACCACTCCACTCCTCACCGCACTTAGGGTGAATCATCCCTTGGCTAGTCTTTGTCAGTGGACCGCCTAACTGCTTCCGGCCAGAGCGCATAGCGCACATGGAGGTGTCTGCTATGACAAACAGACCGGGAGACTCCTTCGCTGTGATCACGTGTCATGAGGGTTAACTCCCCACTGCGCGTTAAACACCAACCTTAGCAGCAGCAACCCGCTTAACTTGTTTTTTGATCAGGCCTCGATGAGCTTCTCTGGAAGGCTATCGGGAGCACGCTGTAGTCGTTCCATGGGTACCAAAGCAGTTGACATTGGAGAAGCAAGATGAGGCCCCTGACCGTACCGGGAAGCAAGACAGCAGCACAGCCGCGACCGGCGGAGATATCAGATTCGGATTCGGGTCTATCACTTGGCGACATTCTCCGAATGGTTACGCGGCAATGGATTTTCATTGTGACTTGCGTGCTGCTTTGCGTTGTACTCGCTTATGTTTACGCTCGATCCCTGACTCCGATTTATGAAGCTTCTGGCAGCATGCGCCTTGATCCCAATCGCGCTGGCTCCCTGGGGTTAGGGGATCTGGCCGGTGTGGGTGCCGGCGGCACTGCTGACGTAATCAATACAGAAATGGCCATCATTCAAAGTGACTCGGTAGCTATAGAGACCCTAAATCTTTTGTCTGAAGAGGATTTTACTAGTTTCGCAGGTGCACCTCGCAGCCAGCTAGCATTTCCGGATGATGCTGTGAAGCTCACCCGTGCCCAAGAGGGCCTGCTCGCCCGATTTAAGAGTGGGCTTAAGGCGCGCCAAGTGGGTAGTACCCAGTTGATAGGAGTGTCGTACAGGAGCTCCGATCCGCAGATGGCAGCGACGATTGTGAACGATGCCATCGCCGCGTATCTAAAAGAGAGCTTCGATAGCCGTTATGGATCCGTGGCGCAGGTGCGGAAATGGCTTTCAACCGAAATGAAGACCCTCCAGAACCAAGCTACCGAAGCTCAAAAACGGCTCGCGCGATTTCAGGAGAACAACGGCCTTTTAGCAACTAGCGAAACCAGCAACACAACTCTGGACACGCTGAAAACCCTGAGCGTTGACCTCACCAGGGCTAAGGCTGACCGGCTCGTCCGCGAAGCACAGCTGCGCGCGGCCATGAGCGGCGATCCTCACGTGGTAGCCTCGATCTTTCCCTCGCCGACGTTTACTACTCTTCAGACAGATCAGAGCAAACTTTACACACAGTACGCGCAGCTTTCCTCAAAGTTCGGGGAGAATTATCCGCCCTTGGCTGAGGTCAAGCGGCAGATTGCGCAGCTAGACAAGCAATTCGATGGAGAACTGACTACGTTACGCGGGCGCGTTAAACAGGAGTACGATACGGCGACGGTTACCGAGAATCTGCTGCAGACGCAGTATGATACGCAGCTCGACAAAGCTTACGCGCTAAATCGCCAAGAGGCAGAGTACGCGGCTCTCCTCTCAGAGACAAAGTCCACACGCGATCTGTACGACACGCTGGAGCACAAATTGCAGCAGGCAGGAGTGGATGCAGGCCTCAACGCTGTGAACACTATGCTGGTGGACCGTGCAAGGGCACCGCTGGTACCGGTCGAGCCAAACAAGACGGCGATTCTGGGCTTCGGTCTAATGTTAGGTCTATTCTCTGGGATCGGTGCGGCATTTCTGAAGGAAGCAATCACCGACACGATTCAGAGTGTGGATCAGTTGGAGCACACCCTGCGACATAACATCTTGGCAGTGATTCCACACATGACCGCCAGCGTAGCGGCTCCCGCGGAGCAAGGAGCCTCCAACCTGCTTGTCTCACGCACGCTAGTCTCCTACCACACCCCGCTCTCCCGGGGGTCTGAGGCATTTCGCAACCTGCGTAATGGCCTTCTTCTTTCCAACGATCAATTGAAAACGATTTTGATCACCAGCACGATTGCCTCGGAAGGCAAGAGCAACACTGCCGCCAATTACGGTGTTGTGCTGGCCCATTTCGGGGCCAAGGTCTTGATGATCGACGCTGACCTGCGGCGGCCCATGCTCCATACCTTGTTTGGACTCGACAACGTCCAGGGCCTCAGTAATCTCATTTTAGGCGAAGACTCCCCAGACTTATTGCGTAAACCACTTCCCGAACTACCGAATCTCTCGGTGCTCACGGCCGGTAAGCGCACCCCGCTCCCGGCTGAAATGCTCAGCTCGAATAGGCTTCGTGATTTACTGGAGCATTGGGAGAAGGAGTTCGACTACATCCTCCTTGACTCCGCCCCGCTGCTCGTAGTGAGCGACAGCTTGCCCCTGGCGAGTTGGGTAGACGCTTGCATTCTGGTAGTGCGATACAACCAGACACCGAATTCCGCGCTGCGGAGAGTTCGCGCAATTCTAGCCCGGACGCAAGCCTACTCAGCAGGCGTGGTTCTCAACGATATGCCGTCAGCGGGGGTGGGTTATGGCAAATATGGAAATGGAAATGGATACTACCAGTAACAGGTTCGTCAGGTATTCCATCGGACCTATCTCACGCTCCGTTGGGATCCTGTTGTGCGGCGGTCTTCTGGTCCAAGCATGGGGCAGCCGCGGTATGGCGCAGATGACGACCGCACCTAAAGTGCCGGCGCCGCAAGCAACCTCCGCGCCGACAGCGCCGGTGCAGCCCTCACCCCTTCTGTTGGCAGGTGGCGACCTGCTCGATGTCCAGGTTTTCAATACGCCAGAGCTCTCCGGACGTTCCCGCGTCGATCAGTATGGCATGCTCAATCTGGCAGTTGGAGGTTCAATCGATGCCAAGGGATTGACAGCTACCCAATTAGGACATGCAATTGAGGTTCACCTTACAAGTTCGAAGATCATGCGGGAACCGCATGTGAACGTTTTTGTTATCGAATACGCTACCCAAGGCGTGACCGTGTTAGGCGAGGTAAAGAAGCCCGGACCGTTCCCTCTTTATGGAACCCAATCTCTCTATGACATCCTATCCGCCGCAGGGGGCGTTACCCAGAATGCCGGCTCAACTATCACGATTTCACATCGCAATGCGTCGTCCCCGCGGATAATTCAGGTGCACTCGCCGAACTTTTCCGAGGTGCAACACGCCACTCAAATAGATCCTGGTGACACAATCGTCGTTTCGCAGGCCGATGCAGTATACGTGGTAGGTGATGTGCAGCACCAAGGTTCCTTTCCCATTCTGAATGGGGTCCCCCTGACAGTACTCAACCTTTTGTCTCTATCCTCGGGATTGACGCCGACAGCGTCGGGCTCTAAAGCTACAATTGTGCGGCAGACCTCAACTGGGGAAATCACTAGGATTCCACTGAATCTTTACAGAATTCTAAAACAGCAGGAGCCAAACATTACGATGCAGGCCGCCGACATTTTGGTAGTCCCTTCCAGCGCTGGCAAGACTTTTGTACAGCTCGCGCTCCCTTCAGTGACAAACTCTTTGACCAGTGCAGCAGTCACCGCAGCGATTGTTCGTCACTGAAGTTCACTCACACCCGTTGCCGCCTCTCCGTATACGTTGAGGAGGCCTTGCCCATAGAAGGAACAGGGGAACTCGTTGTGCTGATCAAGCTGGCTAAAGGTAAGACGAGAACAGTGTTGCAGTTCTTCGTAGCCCAAGGTCTCGCCACAGCAGCGAATCTTTGTACGGACTCTTGGACGTGAAACTCTTGCCCGCCATCGTGTGCGCAAAGTTTGTTATGGTATTTGGCGGTCAGGGAACACTGCTCATCCTGATGGATGCGAACTTCTCTGGCACGTTCATTCCTTTAGTAGGCGAACGGGTTGAAAATCGCCGACTAATAGCAGGCTACGTCGCCTCTCTGCGGCAGCTCTCTGTATGGACCTACGCCCTGAGTGGCTGTGGTGCCCTCTTCTGTTATCTCTTGATGGTCAGGAATAGACACTGGAGTTGGGCCACAATAGTGGCCATGATCACGAGTACCGTGCCTGGCGTACTGTGGCTTAATCTCGTGACCAGCATAGCGTCGCTCTTCTTAACATTCTTTCTGGCGCTTATGGTTTTATTAAGGAGCCACGTGAGGCTGAGCAGCAGTCTGAGGTGCACTGGCCCGCTAACGCGATCGAAGCGGAGGCGGAGTTGAATCGATCTCCGCTCGGTCACCGCGATACACTTGCGCCGGCAACCCGCGGCACACATGAATCGGGGTTATCATGAGCGGGAACCGGCTTGGCGCGGACCGTTTGATTTCGATCTGCATTCCTACATACCGGCGTCCCGATCTCGTTGCTCAGGCTCTGGACTCCTGCTTCGCTCAAACTTATCCTTGGGTGGAAATAGTGGTCGGCGATGACTCCCCAGACGATCTCACCAAACGTGTGGTGGCCCGCTATATTCAGCAGCATCCGATGATGATCCGGTATAGACATCATGTTCCTTCTCTTGGTCAGAACGGTAATGTAAACGACCTGTTCGCGCGGGCGGAGGGCGACCGCCTAGTTCTGCTCCACGACGATGATGTACTTCTACCCAACGCGATAAAGAAGCTCGCGGCTTTATGGGACAGTCTGCCCACGCTTGATGCAGCATTCGGCAAACAGTGTCTTGTCGAGCACGACGGCACTCCGGCGCTTCCGGAGAGAACGCTGGCCCTGAATGCGGGGTACCATCGCCTCCCCGCGAATGCGGGGCGTCAAACACTCCCCGTTGTAGCTGGGCTGCTGCGTATGTTTCCAAACGACGGCTACATGGTCTCGAAGGCTCTTGCCCGCCAGATCGGGTATCGCTCAAGGAAAGAGGTCGGCGACGCCTGTGATACCGACTTCGGCCTGCGTTTGTGCGCTGTCGCGCGCGAAATCTGGTTCCTCGACGAGTTTATAGTGAAGTACCGCCTTTCCAATGACTCCATAAGCAAGCACTCCATCGTTGAACCGTATACCTACGACATGTTGTCGAACCTTAAGGTGCCGCGGGAAGTCGAGACGATCCTCAAGGTAGCCCGCCGCGAAATCGTGCCAGGTGCTGTCTCCGGGTTCGCTAGACTTGGACAAACTGGTAGAGCTTGGCAACTCTTAGTGTCACCTGACTACGCTTGGCGCAGGAGGCTGAGTCCGCGAGGAGCGTACCATCTTCTGCTAATCCTCGGATCGTTGGTCAGGACCGCCCGAACGATAGATAACTAATATGGGAAGGACACGTCTTGACCCCTGAAGGCAAACGGGAACCGCGGCTGGGGTACTCCATGGTTGAATCTGTACCTTCGGGTCCGACCATTACAATCTGCACACTCTGGGAAAAGGATTTTCACAAAGGGGTGGGCACGTTGATCAACTCGCTCGTGCGGGTTGGGTTCCGCGGCAAGGTCTGGGTCGGCTACCGAGGCGACTTGCCCTCATGGTCAGCAGGGGGGGTGGCAAGCGGTGACCGCTATACCGTTAGCGCGGGTAATTGCGTAGAGGTCATCTTTGTAGATCTCCCCACAACCATCCATTTTGCGCAGTATAAGGCTCTCTGGATGATGCGTGTCTTTACCGAACTGGACCCGGAGGCGAGTGGCATTTACTACTTCGATCCAGACATCTTTGTGCTCGGTCAATGGAGCTTCTTCGAGCAGTGGATAGAGTACGGCATCGCCGTCTGCGAGGACGGCAGTTATCCCATAAATTCTACGCACCCTTTGGTGCGGGGCTGGCAGGCTTATGCGATCAAACTTGGGTATTCTGACTGGAATTTCGTGGGAACGCAGTTCAATAGCGGCATCGTCGGTATTGCTCGCGCGTTCCAGGGTTTTCTCCCGCTCTGGCAGGTGATAATGGACAGCGTACGGCGAGACTTTAAGATCACAGAGTCACTAAAGACGTCGAGGCGGACGGACCTATTCTATGCCACCGATCAGGATGCCCTTACTCTTGCGACCTGTGTCTCGCCGTACCCGGTGTCCTGGGTAGGCCCGGACGGAATGGCATTCGAGCGCGGCGAATGGCTCACCGTGCATGCGTACTCCCCCAAGCCTTGGAGGCGCCGTGTACTTCGCGATCTACTTGTGGATGGCCACAAACCAGATTCCGCCTTGCGGCTGTACTGGGACTTGGCCGGCAAACCTCTGAAGGTGGAGCCTACAGCACGCATCAAAAGCCACCGCTGGCTAATTCCGCTTGCCGCGCTGCTGAGCCGCTTCTACCGCCGGAGCGGGTAACGAGAAATGATGGTCCCGGGAAGCACCTGGTCCAAGAACAATTGTTGCAACCGTACTCCCGTAGACGCGACGTCCACTTCCTCGGCTGGAGATTAGCGGAGCCGATACGCTACGCCTACAGTGACAACGTAAGGCGTAAGGCCATGATTAGAAAATCCCGGCCATCGCTGCTCTTCGAAATCAATAGCACGTATGTTGATCTTATGAGTAGCCAATATGTCTAAACCGCCCCCGAACCCATACAGCTTGTGCAAAGGCAAGCTGGTGGTAGTGTCGTAGTAACCTCGCTGTTGTATAAACTGCCCGAAGCCTAGGACCCCCCTCACGTATGGCCGGTACCGTCCTACGGGGTATACGAAGCGAGGCCCACCAACGTAGGTCCTTTGACCTAAGTCGTAGGGGGTCCAGAGGGTAGTTTGGTGAATGTCAGCCTCTAAGCCAAAGTAGTGGAAATCAATTCCCGCATAATAGGTCAGACCTCCAATGCCTTTAGGGTTGTAGTCAGGTGAACCATATGTGCCTCCAATTCCTACCTGGATCATGCCGTCGCGGGATGCGGTACTAGTTGCTTGCCCCAAGCTGTACGGACACCCTATCGCCAGGATAAGAAGCGCAATCTGGACTCTCATCTGAGCTAGGCGACAGGATTTGGTAATCCAATCATTAACTCTCTTCAAAGTCCCGTGCATGGTCGTGGATCCAACCCACAAATCGAATACGTTAGAAGTTTCCATCGTACCGCGAGCCTAGCACAACAGTAACACTCTTACGTACAACCATTTGGTTACTATAAGAAGCGCCGTTCGAAGATGGACCCGCGTCATAGGAGCTATTTGCGCGCATAACGCGGAACGGCGAACCAGCCTTCTCTTCGGAGACTTGCGTAATTCCGTCCCGCTTTAAGCTGCTCTGGAACCCCATGCCGCAACTATATTCAGTGGCTCCTACGTCCTCCGAAACGGGGCGTTGAAAGAAGTGATTGGATTTTCTGAATCAGGTTTGCGGCGACAGATACCCGCACAATAAGTGGGGGATACCTTTCCCTGCGGCCCCCCTTATATTCAACCCATCACGTACTCTCCATTGACTCGACCCAACACTTCCCCTGGATTTAACTGTCCTGGAGGTTACCAAAGTGCTTCGCAAACTCCACATACGCCGTACTTTATGTACGGTACCTTAGCTGAATGCGATTAGCGACTTTCTACCTTGTTTTCCTCTGCCTCACAACATTGACCCATGCCCAGGCTCTCCCGGCAGCTGAGAAGACGGGCGACATCAAGATTGGGGCCGAGATCGTACCCGCCAACCTCGACTACGGCCCCAGAAGAGGGACTGGACTAGGGCTCTTTGCAGATTACGACTTTGCCAAGCACTTCGGTGCTGAGTTTGAATTCCATCAGCTGGGCTTCTCGCCTAACGACAACATAACCGAGCGGACCTACGAGGTGGGTGGGCGGTTCCTCTGGCCATTCCACCCCAACCTGCCATTCATCGGGCCCCGGCAGTTCACTCCCTTCCTCAAGATGGATGTGGGGGCAGGCAAGTTCAGCTTCCAGGACAAGTACGAGAATGCAACCTACAGCCTCTATGCCGGAGGGGGAGGGTTTGACTACAACCTCGTTCGTAGCTTCGACGCCAGGGTTGAGTATGAGTACCAGAGATGGGGCAGCTTTCCCGTTCGCGGCCTCCAGCCTAATCTTCTTAGCTTTGGCATAGCCTACCGAGTCCGGTAGCACTCTCACGAGACTACTGGGGCTATTTCGCTCCGTAGATCCTTTTCACAAACAGTTACGCTCCTTTAGCGGGAACCATAATCGCACCGTTAGATTGGGACATGAAATGGGGTTAGCTTCTCGCGGCAAATGGTTAACCAGCCTCGGCGTAGCGCTGATCGCATTGGGTGTGTGCGGCAGCTACGTGCTACAGAGAGCCGGCACCGAAGCAAGAGAATCCATACTCTTTCAAGCTGTGGAGCTGACATCCTTCCCTTTGGTACTCTTGGGACTATTCGTTGTTCTTGTCGCTTGCTGCATTCTAGCCGCGGCACTCGCGACTAACTTGACCATGCGGATAGGTCTCTGTTTCCTTTTGATGGCTGGTATTACGATCGTACTCGGTCGATTGGACATGATGCCTATCAACGTGAACGATTGGACGGCATCGCTTGTCCCTCCCCTGCTCGCCCTTTTACCGCTGGGTCTCTTGTTCGTCGGTACGAGCATCGTCCGAGTGTCCCGATCGAAGGACAAAATGCTGTCCTGATGCGATGTTCATATTAATGCGCGCCTGGTAGACCTTTCCTTCCGCCTTGAGCCATTCCAGAACAAACCCGGGCCGCATCATAGCCAAGTGTTGTTCTATATAAGGTAGGCACATAGAAAGGCGATACTGAGGAAGGGAGGGCAGATAGCGTTACGTGCTGCCCCGGGGAGATTCATGCCGTTGCGAAGGTCTCCCTGTTCGATGATGACGAGAGATCGACGCTACGTCTCTCCCTAGCTGCGGTCTTCGAACCACACGACTTCGATATATAACAGTTTGCAGGCGGAGCTTCGGAGGCCTGAAGCACATCAGTTCAAAGAACTTCGACGTCCCTGCTCAGCAATTTACACCTGCCGCGAGCGGGAGACGGTCTCACCATTGTGAGCGCAATGCGTCAGGCCAACCCGGACGCGGTCACCATGCTCTTAAATACCTTCCCTGAGATGGACGCCGCCGTGGAGGCCTCCGGAACTAAGCTCATCCGTGCCGAGAGCAGGTTCTCGGCGTCTTCGAGGATGGAAGGGATCTGCCGCTTGAGGTGCGCAGGGCCTACGCGGACGGTAATCCCGTGTTCCAGCAGAAACCCGCGGAGCTGATGGATCACGGCAGTCTTGCGGCCGATCCAGCGGTCTCGTACGCGATGCAACGCTTGTAGATCCAGCTGAGCCTCGTTCTTGACCGGAACAAAGCGCATGGTCGGCCGCTGCACCGCCTCAGCGATTGCTTCCGCGTCGACGTAAT